>Ga0214919_10008160_pt1 | contig 13900 bp, 10 predicted proteins | sample LL1503_MetaG_FD_177994 | JGI IMG/M metagenome (GOLD analysis project Ga0214919, IMG submission 177994) | Freshwater microbial communities from Lake Lanier, Atlanta, Georgia, United States - LL-1503 | ecosystem: Environmental > Aquatic > Freshwater > Lake | place: USA: Georgia | collected...
CTATATGAAAAAGACTATACAAATAAACAAAAGCTCTACAGCTTACTTTTACACTATAGCAACAGTTAAACTAATTTAACCAATCATATCTCCCTCCATATGCCAATGAGCATTTGCTCAATGGCTTATATGGAGCTCATTTAAAGCTCTAAAGTAGCATACAAGTACACATACTCCAAATCAATTCTCAAGGTGAGCTTTGTAGGTTTAGTAAAAAAGCTTGTTTGCCGATTAACGTTGCTCTAGATCCTTGTCTGGATGCTATTGCTGAGTCATCGGCATATTTACTTACTATGAAGTGGAATAACTGCCAATTAAGTTTGACAAGTGTATTATAACTGGAGTAATGAATGTCTCTTTGACAGAAGCTGGTAAAACCATGATTTCTTCAGCTAAAGTAATAATTATGTCACAATAGTTTGAATGGAAGCTGGCATCAACCGAACATAATTCTACTACCAATTATGATAAAAATAAAGCCAACTAGTATATTAATCATGCGCTCACGTTTAAGATAAGCATCCTGTACCCTAGAATGGCTGAATATTATACTTACGCAAACAAACCAAAGCAGGGCTACCGCTGCTTGTCCAATAATAATGATAATATTGCTTGCGATTGATGGATGTTGCTGCTCCGTATAGGTCAATATTGCTGCTGCCATAGTGTACAATTTTGGGTTTAGTAAATTAGTAACTAATCCTGCCCGATAATAGCTAAACATTGCTGCACTTTGCTTATATTGTTCTTCGATATGTTGATGCTTTGATTTACTACGTATACTCATAAACCCTAGATAGATTAGGTAGGAACCACAAATTAAACTAAAAATAGCTTTGAATAAATGATAGCTAAATAATACCTGAAGACCACAGACAACAATAGTAAATGAAAATAAGCAACCTGTTGCGATGCCCAATGCGGAAAATAAACCAGCTCTACGCCCATAGCTCAGTGAGTTTCTGAGAACCATTACAAAATCTGGTCCTGGTGACATAACTGCTAAAAATAAGATAAGCAAAGTTTTAATAATTAAAGCAATATCAATCGACATAAATTTTAAACTCCTTCGTTGCAGTGAATGTCATCACGCCCAGGCCTAAATAGATAGCGAAATAACAATCCCCCGGCAATAATAGTAAACCCACCAACTAACACTGGTAAGCGGGCATGATGTGTAGCAATATAGCCCGCAAGGATAGCTGGTATTGCTTGTGCTAATGCATTTGCACTGGAGTTTATACCCATAGCTTCCCCCCTGATCTGTGGTGGGCTAATTCGCGTAATCAGTGCTGCTGAGAATGACATACTTAATGCATTACAGGTTGCCATAAATGGTGGCAGTAAATAGACTAAATTAGGGTGGCTGACAGGTATGAAATAATAACCAATTAAGCATAAGCCAGAACCAATAATGGAGTAGCGCAGAACTTTATAATCCTGAACTTTTCCGGAAAGTCTGCGCACAACTAAGCCTTGTGCTAAAATTACCATAATTCCTATATAAGCGTAGAAATCACCAATTTTTCCTTGAGTAAAACCAAATTGTTCAGCTAGAACGACTCCCCAGAAGGTAGTATAAAAAGTAAATCCTGCATTAAAGAGAAAGGTTGCTGGAATAATACTCTTTAAACCGTTAATGGAGAATGCTTTGATGATGTTATGAATCGGACGAGTAAAATCAATGCGATTTTGACTGCGAACATGTAAGGTTTCGGGAAGTAAGCGAATAACTAATATTACATTAATGGTGCTAAGTATTGCAGCGAACCAAAATGGAGTTGCAGAATCAAACCAACTTATCAAATTTGGATCGGATAACTTCCCCCCAATGAATGGACCTAAAATAAAGCCTAGTCCAAATGCCATGCCAATTAAGCCAAAATTTTTAGCGCGGCTTTGTGGGCTACTTATGTCGCCAATAACTGCTTGGGCTACAGAAATATTACCTCCCGATGCTCCATCCAGTGCCCGGGCAATAAACATGAGTGGTAAATTTTTAGTTACTATACCAATTGCAAATAAGATATAAGATAATACTGTTCCACTAATTGAGAAAGCTAAAATTTTCTTACGTCCAAAGCGGTCGGCTAATTGTCCTAAGATTGGTGCACAGAGGAATTGAGCAATTGGAAAACACGTCATTAGCCAGCCCAACATGATAAATCCTTCTGCTGTACTCCAACTATCGGGCGTTACCTTAAAGGTAGAATGCGGCACTACCAACATTGGGAAAACTGGTATTAAAATACCAATGCCGAGCATGTCAATCAAAATAGTTAGAAAGATAGTCCAGAGGATTTTCTTATTGGTTTTTTGTGGTGTAGTCATTAGTTGCTCCGCAATAAAGTCAGTAATTATAACACATTGTTGAGCTTGACTAACCTAGGGCTGGGGTTATATTCACGTAGCAATATTGTAGTTAATAAGAATATAAAATTAAGATGAGTTGAGTTTTTTACGTAAATATTCGCGAAGCTCAAACATATGCTACTCCAAATTATAATTAGCTTTAGCGGTTATAGTATAATTAAAGTTCTTACTGGCTTGTATAAATACATTACGAGGTATCTAAGATGTGGAAATTGGGATTATTAATCATTATTTTATATGGCTACGAATCTTCACAGCTAGTAGTCGAGCAAAGCTGCTTTATTCGGCCTGAATTAAAAGTATTATTTCCATCGGCTAATATAATTACAGCGGAAGCCCTTGCCGTTAAAGCGTGGTAGTTTGAATCAGATAATGCAGCAAGCTTTAAAGCGAGTAAAACACCAGTGCAATTTTGGCTTGCTACGCATGATAGTATTATCAATACTAAGCTAGCGGAGTCAATAATTGTTAATTATCCGAATAAGACCATTCATTATGTTGATGCTAGTGGTCATGCGCTGGCCTGGCAAGCAGGCTTGGATATTTGTAAGAATATCTCATTGAACCGATAATTTTATTGCACATGGTACTAAATTTCTTGCTACAGCTATTTGAGTTATTTCTCTTAGCTATGAGGTCATTTTCTCCATTATTTTTTTCAGGATATAGTAGTGCACTGAATCCAAATTTTTGATACAGATTATGTGCATTCTGAGTTGCCAGCAACAATTTTTTACTTCAGCGACTTCAGGAGTATTTAGTAGGGCTGTAAGTAATAGACATGCAACTCCTTTGCCGCGAAACTTCTCGGTTACAACTACATCTGCTAAATAACCAAAAATTACCCAGTCCGTGATTATTCGCGCAAATGCGATTGGTTGTTGTTCATAAAACACCATTTTTGCATATGAGTTTTTAAAACTCAGAGTAACTTGTTCCTTAGTTCGCCAATTTGCCCAGTAAGTCATTTTCAATTCATCATAAATAAAATCAAAATCAAATTCTGACTGTTCTGAGACTATTTTAAGTTGCGATATATCCAGCATTTTATTTTCTATTCAAATAGTGAGTTATTATATATGCAAAAATGTATAAGAGTTATACAAAAATGTCTATATACAATAAATATTCCATTTGCTACAATTAATTCCTCATTAAGAGGAAATGTGCGTTTAATTATGTACATAATAATAAAATGAAGCTAAAGAGGAAAATAAAATGAGAAAAAATCACAAATTAAATATACTCGCGGTATCAATAGCTGCTGGAGGTAGCCTTTTGCTTGCAGCCTGTGGTGGTGGAAGTAATAGCACTGCTGGTGGTGGCGGGCAAAACTTGACTGCTACAGCAATTAGTGCTAAAAATGCGCAAAGTCTATTTAGCAGTAATAGTTGCTTAAGCGGAAGTGTAAACTTTGCCGGAACATCTGCATGGTATGTAAGTGGTACGCTAGATATTAAAAATACATGTAATAGCCAGCAAAGCCTTGCTGGTCAAACGATTAGCTTTACTTCACAAGATAGTAAAGGAAAACTAATTGCTGTCGGAACATTAAATAATTGGTGGATTAATAATACTGACTATAAGCTAGTATTTAGCGCAGGTAATGGTAATCAACAAATTGCGAATGTGTCTGCAGCTAATAATAATCCAATCATTGCCGCGAATCAAACAATTACTTTTAATGGTGGTCTAAACCTATTCGGTAATACTTTTGATAACGCAGAAGCGCAAAGAAGTTTTGCAATCAGTGGTGCGTCACCGACTCCGACACCTACCCCGTCGCCAACGCCTACTCCAAGCCCAAGTCCTACGCCTACCCCTACCCCAACTCCACCACCAGTTACAACTGGATCATTAAATGTAGTGGTAGATACAAGTGCAGCTGGTTGTACAGGGACTACGACATGTAACGGTTTGAGTGTTAATGTAACTAACTCTGCCGGAACCCGTATTGCTAATTTTACGGTACCAACGGCATCATTAGGTGGGACTTATACCCAGCCAATCAAAGATTTGAACGCGGGTAGCTATACAGTTGCTGGGTCAACAATTGCTAGCACTACTGTTACATATACACCAGGTGCAACACCAAGCATAACCGCGGGCAATACTTCAAATGTAACTATTAAATATACTGCTCCAGTAGTTACTACTGGTAAAGCAACAATTAGCTTGGCAAGCGTAGTTCCTAATTATACTGCTAATCTACAAGTTCAGATTTTAAACACTAAAGCATCCAATGCAGTGGTAAATACTTACACCGTTAAACAGGGTGCTTCATTTACAACTGAAGATTTACCCGCAAGTGATAGTACTCATGCATATGTGGTAAAGATGACAACCGGTATTGCAGATCCAATACAAGGTTTGTATTATATTGAAAGTGGTCTGCCAGCATTAACGATCACCAAAGCACAAACTACAACCTTAGCGATTCCGCTGAAAGCATCGACAATAGCTAAGAACAATGTAACCGTTGCAATTAGTGGTCTGTCAAGTGGTGATACCGCAGGCGTAATATTCACTGATGCAGTTAATAAATATAGCTATGTAAATTATACTGCTTTAGCCAATAGCAGCCCGGTTTACAAAATTGAAAGTGGCTTAAATCTTGGAGTTTCGGTAACAGCAAGCAGCAATAGTTATGTAACTAATCCGATTACTAGCACTGGTGTTATTAGTGCAGCTAAAACTATTACAACTAAGTTTGTGCCAAGTGTTACCCCGACACCTACTCCAACCCCAACGCCGACTCCTACACCGAGTGCTGACAAAGTGGTAACAGTGTATTTATTAATTGATAGCCCTGCCCAATTAAAACAATATACTGATGATCTAAATCGTGTAACTAAAGTTAACTTTAACCGGGTAATATTTTCTTTTGTTAAACCAACATTAACTAACTATGTATCAGGTAGTTTGGCAAATACAGGGATTATGAATTATTTCAATGCTGGCGATGGTCAGGGTGTTGCTGCGTTTAATCAACTTAAAGCCGCGGTAACATTATCTAAAGCTAAAAATATTCAGGCATTCTTATCAGTTGGTGGCTGGAATTATAGCTGTAACTACGCTGTTTATGGTGATAAATGTGGTGCTGCAGCAACTGAAACTAATGGTATTCACTATGATTGGTTCCCAGATCCAAGTGATGCAACTCAAGCTGCAACTGCTAAAACTTCATATGAAAACGTAATTAAATTAACTAACGACCTTGGTATGCAGGGTATTGATTTGGATGCAGAAGAATTCTGGCATGCGGATAAATATGCAGTATCGTGGAAACCTGGTTCAACGGGTGAATGGTCAACCGATATTGCTAAAGCTATCAATACAGCGGGTGGTCCAACTTATGCTAATTTAGTTCAATATGGTGGTGGTGCGGCTACCTCTTCTGGGCCGGCTATTATGCCTAAGACTGTCGATAAAATGGCAGCAATTATGCATGCACTGGAAGATAATCCTAATGCTAAAGATTTGATGTTCTCAACTGCTGCTCCTCCAGTGGGTGCTCGTCCGATTACTGGTTTTGTCTATGGTGATAATGCCGCGGATATTTATACCAAAGGTGGCGTATGGTGGATGGGTAATCTTAAGGGTTTATGGTATAACCTAGCTGATAAAGATAAAGCTATCGTTGATCGTTTTGATAGTATTGGTCTGATGACTTATGATTTATGTGGTGATAATGCGACTACTTGTGCGCCTTACGGCGGTGGTCCATTAGATTTACCAGGTCAGGTTGGTGCGTATATGAAAGATTATACTAATTGGTTGAAATCAACTGCTCCTAGCGCGGCTTCATTGACAGTTGACCAAAATGGTAAAGTTGCCCTTCTGGCAACTAAATATAATATTAGCTCAAAAATTCAATTTGGTTTTGAAGTTAATCAACCCGCATATCCGCAAAATCCGAGTGGTCAGTTACAATTAACTAATACTTTGGTTGATACAATTACTGCGCAACAGAAAGGTAGCGGTGGGGTTATTATCTGGCAAATGTATTCTAAACAAAATACAGCTGCTAATGGTACTACCAGTAAATATACAATGAAGCAAAGTTGTAAAACTTTCTTGGCTAATGATAGTCGTTATGATTGTAATGCAGATTTCCCATCATTACCACAATAATTTTTTCTCGTTAGATGTTTTGCCCCCAACTTTTTAGTTGGGGACTTTTTATTAGTAGCTTATGACATCGGGTAACTTAAATCCAAAACCTTGAAGAAGATATTGCTGCATCAAATATACTCAGATTTCAAAATTGCCATAATATACTGTGAAGCATATGTACCATTGCGTAAATATGATTCGCGAAGTTTACCTTCTTCAATAAAGCCGACTTCTTTATAAAGTTGATAAGCTGTTTGATTATTGGTGAAGACATCGAGCCATAAGCGATGGGCATTTAATTGAATAAACGCAATTTGCTGGATTGCTTTTAGTGCTTTCGCTCCGATTCCCAAGCCTTTTTTAGTCACGACTAATCTGCGCAGATTAATTGAATGACTACTATTTTGCACCTCATCCAAAATTACATAGCCAACCATTTCGCCAGTATCGGCAAGCTTAATAATATAGTGTGTCTGATTGGGATTACTTAAAGCCTGTAGATGCTCTGCGTACGACCACTGGTACACGTAATTACAATTTTCCGGACGTCTTTCGGCATTGATTACAAAATCCAGATCATGGCTTTGAGTTTTAGAGAGGGTGATTGATGAAGACATATTTAATTACCTTGATAAATAGATTATTTAAAAATTATGCAAAATAAGCAATTTATACAGTTATTTATGGTTGTATGTCCGATTGCTAATAGTTAATTATACGCTGTTTTATCACTACCTGCTATTACCAAGATCTAAAATTATTTTATCTGCCGAATCAACCCGAATTAACCCGGTTCGTAGAAACTCCATCTCAACAATTAACATAATCAACACCGAGATGGTTAAAACATAAGTTAGCATATACAAGAACATGGGCTTCTTAAAAACTGGCAGAGTGAATTGCATACCTTGATTAGTCTTAATTTATAAAAATGCATTACTAGTCCGATGAAAAATGGCGCTCCAATTGATTCTATACTTATCCACTCTCTAGGCTTTGATTACAAGTGTTAAAAATATTGTTGTGATGTGATTATATCGTTACAAACTAGCAAATTCATCATTTTATCAGATGAAATTAGAGCTGTAATTAATAATACAAACTTATAAATATTAATGATTACCTTAAAGCATAAGCGCGAACTTTGGCTGTAATTTCATTTCAAATGAGTTTGTTAATACTGCGGCCTTAATAATTTTGTCTATCTTGAGAGTATCAAGGGTTGACCGTTGCACCTAACGATGTTATAATTAGCCCTTAATTATGAAATTATTTGGATTTAATTACACATTGAGTGTTGAAAACTTAGCCGTGCCAAAGTATTTTATAGCTGTTTTTGTCAGCAGTATTTGGCACTTATGTTAAATAGTTTATTTTGAAGGATACCAGTTGGTTTATTTGTATTAAACAGGATGATGCAGATAATTTTTTCAATAATCCGAAAGGAGCTATAATGTTAAACAATACCTCTCATGTACCAAGTACATACCTTGAAATCAATAATCCTAATTCTACCTATCTAGAATTATCCACCATTATTTTTTATTCTGAAATCTATTTAACCATCTAGTTTGTTTATGTTAAATCTGATTTGTTAAAAAGCAATTTGAATTTATCGCTTATATGACTAAGGGTGTTACATAAACCAAGTAAATGCTTTATTTACGGATGTTTTTATATATCGGTAGTATCACTGCTTAATTAGCTGTTATTTATCAGTAAATAGTAATTATATTTACGAAAGCGTGGGTTTCAATGAATAAATTTAAATTAGATAAAGTATCACAAGATTTTATTAAGACTTCTTTTGGTAATGTACTGGAATGGTATGATTTTACAATTTATGGCTTATTTGCCTTGCAAATATCACGTACCTTCTTCCCTAAAAATATTCCTTTTATCAGTCTTTTACTGGTATTTGCTACCTTTGGCGTGGGTTTTTTAGCGCGCCCACTGGGTTCATTTATTTTTGGAATAATTGGTGATCGGAGGGGTAAACTATATGCGGTTAATCTCTCCATCTGGCTAATGGCGATCCCAACTACTTTAATTGGATTTTTACCTAGTTACGAAGTCCTGGGGATTTTATCACCAATCCTTTTAGTGTTTTTGCGCATTTGTCAGGGAATTTCGGCAGGTGGGCAGTTTTCAGGTTTGATTGCAGTGGCAGTCGATAGTGATGCTCCCAATAAGCCTTTTTTGACCAGTTTAATTTATACGATTTCAGTTTTAGGTTGCTTCCTCGCATCATTGGTTGGTAGTATCTCTATTGCGGTCTTTAGTAATTCCGCGCACAGCGGATTTCCTTCATTAGTTTGGCGAATTCCTTTTATTTTGAGTATGGTTCTGTTTCTTATTTATAGTCGCATGGTACCAGAATTCCCCAAACATAATTTAGAAGCCGAGCATAAGTTTACTCTTGCAGATATCTTTGCCAAACAGCCCAAAGTGCTGATTTATATGTCTCTCCTGAGTTTTACTACTGGAACGATTTATTACATACTATTTACTTATCTGGTAACTTACATGCAGGCACATTTGCATCTGGGTAAACAGCTTGCCTTCTTGGAGATGAATGGGATTTTGATTGTTTCAATCTTTTTATACCCACTCTTTGGCTATTTTGCCAATCGTCATGCATGTAGGGTTAGTTATGCTAAACGCTATGTTTTGCTAATGCTTTTTGGTGCATTAATCTTTGCTCTGAGTGTCGTTAATGTCTGGCTGGGAATCATTGGCCTTTTGGTAATGGTTACCGGATTTTGTGCGGTTACTTCATTTGTAACCAGTCTATTTGCGGAGATATTTGATGAAGCCTATCGGATGACTGCCTGCTCACTGAGTTTTAACCTCGGTATAACTTTAGCGGGCTTTGCGCCATTAGTGGCTGAACTTGTTAGCCGGGCTTCGGCATATGGACTAACTATTTTGTTAATGGTGATAATACTCTTTATGTATTGGATTATGGGTAAAATAACTCAAACCAAAGGTTACAAAAAACTGTTACGTGTTTAGGCGCCATTTAATAGACAAGAAAAAATTAGAGGGCTAGGTTGCACCTCTAGTTTTATGAAAAGTTATTTTTATCGGTCCGTAGTGTACAACATTAAGCTCTCAAGAGTATTGAGTTTTGAATCTGTTTGAGTATAGCGTGTCCTGAAACCCATTTTTCCACTTTCGACATTATACAAAATATCATAAGTAATAAATGGAATATTTCCGGTATTAACGATCAGCGAAAAGGATTCTGCAACTTTGACCGCCGAGTTTATATAATACTCATTCCCTGTAGCAAAAGACCAGTCAAATCTTTTATTGCCATTAAGTTGCTGCTGTTGAGTAATCTGTGTATGGCTAGGAAACACCCCCTGCTCTTGTTGCCCGACATTATAGAGAGTATAAGCTGCCGTTCCAGTATCATACAGTACCGAGCCAGTTTGGCTAAGCACCACAGTTCCATCTTTAGAGGGATATTCAACTCTAGCTGGCAAATTAACATTCCACAACGAATACGGAGCTGGATTAGACTCAGGTTGGACAATTGGCTGTAAATCAACATAATCAAACTCAGTTACCTTATCTGAATTTAACCCAATCGTTAATCCAGGATAAGAGCGATTACCGTCCAGATAGAAACCATTGGCAAGTGCACCAGGTAACTGTGATAATGGATTCCATACACCATGTGTACTTCCAGCAATATATAGACCAATCCCCATTAATCCCGCACGTCCACTGGCGCTAAATAAGTCTTTTGGACAGTTTGGTTTTTGTGGTAAACAAGCTATATTAGTAATTACCATAAATTTAATATTTTCAGTTACACCACCTATTGTTACTGGTGCTATTGCCAGCAAACCAATAAGAGTTACTCCATCCTGATAACTATAACTCTCAGATTCTGAAGTGAGAGTAATCCCCGTTCTATCAGTGATGGCACTCTCTAAAACGCGCAAACCAACCGAGCCGGTATCAACTCCGGCATAAAGTGGATTCTTTCCAACCATCAATGGCATATGCAAGCCGATTGATTCGTCTTGTAAATTATATACTAATGGCACGGTAGTGGTTTCAGGATTTGCCACTCTTTTCAAACCGACTTGTCCATTAATCTGATTATAGAGCACTTGATAAAAATTAAAAATATTATTACCTACATTTACAATTTCACCCTTGGATTCGTTTGCGAATGCTAAAGTAGGTTCGGTTAATTGCAGCGCCATTGGACCTTGGGTTGTTATAATCGTAGCAGCTACTGGATTTTTAATTTTATTATCATTACTGACCACCAACCAACCTGGAAGCGCGTTAAATTGAAAGCTACTACGTGCCCCACTATCAAATAAAGAATTAAAGTCAGCCTGAACTAGAGTGCCATCCTTTGTCGCAGCATACTTTACTGGTAAATGCATATCATTCCAACAGAGATTTGTGGAAATAGACCTGATACTACGGTTATTACATGCAGCCTCTGGAGCTTGGACCATCCCAAAATCACTCATCTGCTGGATGCTAAAATTACCAAATAGCAACTGATGCTTTGGCATATTCATAATGAACATTTGATTGTAAGGATATGGCAGAAATAATCTTGGCGAGGCATTGCCGGCAAGCCACATTCCCATAATAGCATGATTATGGCTTTCAACATTGCTAATTACGCCATCAGGAACTACCACAACCGGGACTTGATTGCTTACGGTACTTATCAGCGAGGCTCCACTTTCAGATAAAAAATTAACTGAAGTATAAGCAATCAAACCACTCCGCTGAGTCCTTTTATGGTCATATGCTAGTGTAATACTTTCGCCAGTGTAGCGAATATTACTACCTGCGTAACTTGATTCAATAACATATATGCCTGACCCTGTATCTATTTCGGTTAAGGTGCTTTTTCCATTACCCACGCTAGTATAAATGGCAAATTTAGTTAATGCCGTATCAGCATAAGTGGTAGTTGGTACACTAATGGACGCATAGTTTGAATTACTGTTGCCTGATATTACATTGCCACTACCACATGCAGCAACTAAAACCACCGTTAAACATAAAGCAAGTGCTATGTATATCTTTGGATGTTTTAGCATTTTAGTACGACCTCTTAATTTACTAAATTCTTTTGTCATGAGTTATTTATGCCATTATGGCATTTACTTTATATATCTATAAAACATAATACATTATTTTAGCTGATATTACGCACTGACTGTGCATGACAGGGCTGTCCCATTCAAAAAATAGGGATATAGAGTAGAAATAAGTTAATCTTACTCCCTTAATACTTTGAGAAGAGCAAGATGGAATAAAAGATAAAAATGAAGCCGGCCTTTTTTTAGATTACTTTGCAGAGTTGGAAGAACCAGGTGCCGCCGGAGGAAATACAATATCAGTTTTTTAGTGATGAAAGAGTTCTAACAATTATGAGTGATTTATAAAAGTAGTATATAATTTGGGAATAAATTTATATTAAGAGCAGCTCATGAAGTTTATATTTATTTCTGATTTACATCTTTCTCCACAAACACCTGAAAAAAATCAACTTTTCTACCATTTATTGAAAAGTTGGCGTGGCGGTATTGATGGTCTATACATTTTGGGCGATTTTTTTGATTACTGGTTAGGAGATGATGACGACAATGAGTTTATTAGTGAAATGCGTCATAATTTGCAACAGTTTAGTTCTGTGACAAAGCTCTATTTTCGCGGTGGTAACCATGATTTTGGCGTGGGGAAAATATTTGCTGCTAAGTGTGGTATGCAACTAATTAACGATATGCATATTATTGAAATAGCCAAGAAAAGAATCTTACTTAGTCACGGTGATACTTTTTGTACTTTGGATCTCAGTTATCAAAAGATGAAAAGAGTTTTGCAGCATCCCATTGTAATGTTTATTTTGCGCAAGATTCCGTTAGCATTACGTTACAAATTAAAGGAGAAGCTTGAAAAAAAATCTCATGCGCAAACTGGGAGTAAACCCGATTATATTTATCAGGTCGTTGATGATTCTATTGCAGAACATGTTACTAACTTTCAAGCAGATGCAGTTATCCACGGTCATACCCATCGCCCGGGATATTACAGCGTACAATTGGGGGATGGTAAAATTATTCCCCGGTACGAGATTCCTGATTGGGAAGATAATCCTCCAGGTGGTTATATTGTTGCCGAGGATAGCCAAATAATGATCCATCAAATTTCATGAGTAGATTTTTGAATGATATTATAGTGCCTACAGATGTTTCGCCCAATAGTTAACGAGAGATTCTACAACTAACTGGTTTAATAAAATTAACGGGGAGAATTGTCCATAGCCGGGTAAATTAATCTGATGACCGCAATCAGTCAATATGGCGGCTAAATGCCGCCAATCAAAGACAACTGTTGGTTTTTTAATTGGTTAAAGGGCAAGGCAACTTTGCGCTAAAACCAGTTTAATGTTCCTGAGGGGATTTGCGCAAAGTTAGATACAACAATTTATCCAGATGGTGCAACAAGAAACAGATTTCCGCCCGCACCGTATAGCAATAGTGCAATCTGCCAAGTGCATTGTTGTGTAAGATCTGTTATTGAGCTTGCTAGATCACTACATTATTCCAGAATTAAGTGTTGTAAAAAGTATCAATTACTACTTAAAGTAAGGAAATGTTGTGATGGCAATGTTTTGAGAAAAATATACATATTTTAATTATGCAGTAAGAAATGATTAGATATTTACAATGTAAAGATGTTTGATATAATCCAGTATCATAAGTTAGTTTTATTCATGTGATAAGTATTGTGACTGTAAGGCTGGATATATTTACAAGAGTAAAACATCTAATTTCAATGATAATTATTCAGAGTTATAAATTTTTAGGAGACCTTAAAATGAGTAAAAACACTGTGAGATTAGTTGTGGCTACAATTCTCACTGCCATATTGGAAGCATGTAGTTCAGGTAGCAGTAGTAGTTCATCACCTACTACTGTTCTAACGGTAACCACTGTCACTGCTCCTTCTGGCTCAGCACCAGCACAAAATTTAGGTGCCGGCATGGGAACTGGTTCAGTATTCGTTAATACTACGACTGGAGATCCGTTATACTTATTAGGGAATTCAACAGGTTCGATATATGCACCGTTAACTGCAGATTTAGGTATGACTACTGGTACAAGCATTATTGGCGCATGGCTTACTTCAACTAATATCTTGTTTGGTCCAGCCCCTGCACCCAGCGATGTTGCGGTTTATTTTACAGCCAATTTAACTTTACCTTTAAGTACTACTAGTAATACTGCAATGGTTACTACTCAGCCCCCTAATAAACCCCAGCGTTTAGGTTGAGTAGTATGCTAAAATTCCCACAGAGTAAATAATTTTTTTTAGGCTTATGATTACAACAGATTTCCAATATAAAACATTAGCAGCA
>Ga0214919_10008161_pt1 | contig 13900 bp, 15 predicted proteins | sample LL1503_MetaG_FD_177994 | JGI IMG/M metagenome (GOLD analysis project Ga0214919, IMG submission 177994) | Freshwater microbial communities from Lake Lanier, Atlanta, Georgia, United States - LL-1503 | ecosystem: Environmental > Aquatic > Freshwater > Lake | place: USA: Georgia | collected...
CCTTGTTGTTTAGCCCATTTAGCAATACGTAAATTAAATCCAGGATAATCAATGAGAATTAAAACATCAGGTTGAAATTGTGTAATATCTTTTTTGCAAAATGTAATATTGGATAGAATCGTTTTTAAATTCATCAAAACTTCCACTAAACCCATAAAGGCTAAATCTCTATAATGCTTTACTACATTCCCTCCTGCAGCATGCATTAAATCGCCACCCCAGCACTGAATGTGGGCATCCACATCTTTAGCTTTAATAGCTTTGATGAGGTTAGATCCGTGTAAGTCACCGCTGGCTTCTCCAGCTATAATGTAGTAACGCATTTATAAAAACCATTTACATGCAATCGCGGTGATTGCATAAATACATGTTGTAAAAAAAATTCCTTTGGCTGTTTTGTCTTTTTCTTTTTGAAAAAAATAAGTCAGAGCTCCTGCATTTAACAATAAAGAAACGCTAATCATAGCTGACAATACCGATTTTTGTTGCACCAACATATCTCCAAATTCACTAAAACTAAAAACACTAAACTTCCATTGGTAAAATCCAAAAAAGCCAATGAAGGGGAGGGCTAATCCAAGTACCACACCCAATATGTAATTGTCTTTTACCATTTCCACTTTTTGCTTAGTTTTTCTTTTAAGATATGATGTGTTAAATCAAATTGAACAGGCACCACACTTACATAATTATTTTTTAAAGCCCACACATCGGTGTCTTTAGATTTATCAAAGTTGACAAACTCGCCCGTTAACCAATAATATTTTTTCCCATGAGGATCGGTACGCTCCACGAATTTCTCCTCATACTTAGCGTAAGATTGTTTGCAAATTTTAATACCCTTTATGAGCGCTACGGGCAACTTAGGAATGTTCACATTCAAACATAAATGCTTGTCTACATTTTTATCTGCAAGTAATTTAGCAATTATAATTGCTGCAAAATGTTTTGCAGCAGTAAAGTCAGCTGTTACACTTAAATCCAATAAACTAAATCCAATACTTGGGATGCTTTCAATAGAAGCTTCCAAGGCAGCCGACATGGTTCCTGAATAAATCACATTAATGGAATGATTGGCGCCATGATTGATGCCGCTTAAACAAATGGTCGGTTTACGGTGCAATACCTTATCAACTGCTAATTTAACACAGTCTACAGGCGTTCCGCTACAAGTATAAGCTTCTACGCCGTCCATAAAAGACACTTTTTCTAGCCTTAAATGATGCCCAATCGTAATCGCATGCCCCATGCCACTTTGAGGCTTATCGGGAGCCACGACTACTACTTTACCAAAAGGGAGGGCAGCTTCGGTTAAAGCACGAATACCGGGTGCTGTAATACTGTCGTCATTCGTGATTAAAATGACTGGAAGGTCCTTTTTTACTTTAGCCATAATGCAAGTTAACTAGATAATGGGTGCTAAAAAAAAATTAAGAAATTGCTAAAAATATTTGGAAATACTAAAATTATTAGTATATTGCACTAAAATTATTAGTTATGTCATACGCAGGAAAAAATTTAAAATACATCAGAAAGCAGCGCGAATGGACACAAGAAGAAATGGCGAATCAACTTCAAATTAAGCGATCCTTAGTGGGTGCTTATGAAGAGGAGCGAGCCGAACCAAGGTTAGAAGTACAAGAGGCTATATGCGCTCTTTTAAATATTAGTTTAGAGGACTTTTTATTCAAGGATTTATCCACTTTAGGGGCTGACGGGGAAGATGGTTTTGGAGCTTCTTCTTATTTGGAGCGCCGCCGTACCCTTAAATCTGACAGATCTAGTTCGTCTATGTCAATTGTCTCTTTTGTGCCTGTAAAGGCCGCCGCAGGGTATTTAGCAGGCTATGCTGATCCTGAGTTCCTGGATGAGTTAAATACCTTCACCTTGCCTATGTTGGCGCCAGGGGATTACCGTGCTTTTGAAATTATAGGCGATAGTATGTTGCCTACACCAAGCGGTAGTGTCATTGTGGGTGAAAAAGTAGATAATATGAAAGAGGTAAAGAACAGTAATACCTATATCGTGGTGTCTAATTCCGACGGTGTTGTATACAAAAGAGTCATTACGAATGACGATACAAAAGAAAAGATTACTTTATTGAGTGACAATCCTTTATACGAGCCATATCAAGTAAATACACAAGATGTTGTGGAGTTATGGAAAGCAGTTTATATTATTAACAAGGCGGGGTCTCAACCAATGTGGAATGTGGATCAATTAGCTGGGGTGGTAAACAGTTTACAGGACCAGATTACAAGTTTGAAGCGCAAATTAAACTAGAATAAGATTATTTATCTCATTGATATATAATAAATTAAATAGTTAACTATATAATTGATATACAATTAATTAACAAAGTTTATTTGAAATTAAATTTTAATTAAGTTCAAATAAAAATCTAATTAAAGAAATCAAATTTTATCTGGTGAGGTTAAATCAAACTGTGCCGATTATTCCCACTCAATTGTTGCTGGCGGCTTACTGCTGATGTCATACACCACACGGTTAATACCTCTCACTTCATTGATAATAGAATTGCTCATATGGGCTAAAAACTCATAGGGTAGATGCGCCCAATCGGCGGTCATTCCATCCACAGAGGTAACTGCTCTTAGGGCGACTGTAAATTCATAAGTACGTTCATCGCCCATCACACCCACGCTTTTTACAGGTAGTAAAATAGTTCCAGCTTGCCATACTTTATCGTACAAGCCGAACTCTTTTAACCCATTCATATAGATCGCATCTGCTCTTTGCAAAAGGTCCACTTTTTCGGGTGTAATCTCGCCTAGAATACGAATCGCTAAACCTGGTCCAGGGAAAGGATGTCTACTTATCATATCCTTAGGAATACCTAATTCAAGGCCAACTTTTCTCACTTCGTCTTTGAATAAATTACGAAGCGGCTCTACTAATTCAAGGCGTAAAGTATCGGGTAATCCACCCACATTATGGTGGGATTTAATGGTTTGAGAAGGCCCATGAACGCTTACGCTTTCAATGACGTCAGGATAAATTGTTCCTTGACCTAAAAACTTAGCTTCCAACATCTTAGAGGCCTCTATTTGAAATACATCTATAAATAGTTTTCCAATTATTTTTCGCTTTTCTTCGGGCTCTGATTTGCCTGCTAAGCCATCATAAAACATTTGCTTCGCATCTATACCTCTTACATTCAAACCTATTGCATGGTAGGTATCCAAAACCTGCTGAAACTCGTCTTTTCTTAAAACTCCATTATCCACGAATATGCCGTGTAAACGATCGCCTATGGCTTTATGAATAAGAGTAGCGGCCACCGTACTATCCACCCCGCCACTTAAGGCCATGATCACATGCCCTTCTCCAATTTGCGCTTTTAGCTTATCAACCGTTTCTTGTACAAAAGAAGCAGGTGTCCAATTTTGTTGACAGCCACATATTTCAACTAAAAAGTTTTGAATCATTTTCTTACCCTCGGTAGAATGGTACACTTCCGGGTGGAATTGTAAGCCATGTAAACTGTTCCCCTCGTCCTGTTTTTTTCTAAAAGCAGCTACGGGAATGCTCTCTGTATTGGCTAGAAGTTCAAAATTGTCAGGGAGTTGAGTGATAGAGTCGCTATGGCTCATCCAAACCTGGCTATTGTTGGGTATATTCTTAAATAATACGTCCTCTTTTAAGAGGTTTAATTGTGCTCTACCATATTCACGCTTATTGGATTTTTCCACCTTACCACCAAAGTTCTTAGCACTTAATTGAGCACCATAACATACGGTTAATACAGGCAGTTTTTCAAGGATGGCTTTAATATCTACTGAAGGAGCTTCGTCTTCATTTACACTGGCTGGAGAACCACTCAAAATAACCCCCTTTAGGGTATTGTCAAATTGGATGGCATGATGGAAGGGGGTGATTTCACAATACACATTTGCTTCTCTAACCGCCCTTGCTATTAGTTGGGTATATTGACTACCAAAGTCAAGAATCAGGATTTTCTCAGTCATGGGGCGAAGATACGCAAAAAAAAATCCCACCGTAGAGGTGGGATTTTGAAGTGTATAAGTTTGATTCCGCTGAGCGGGAAAAATTATTTTTTCTTAACGGCAACCGCTTTAACAGCAGTGTGCTTAGCTAATTTACTCTTTAAATTAGCAGCTTTGTTTTTGTGGATAATTCCACGTTTTGCTAATTTATCAATTTGAGAAATGATGTTAGGTAACTGCTCGTCATAAACTTTTTGCTCTTCAACAGTTTTTAACTCACGAATTGCGTTACGAGTAGTTTTACCATAATAACGGTTTCTATCGCGACGTTTAGTTGCTTGTCTTACATCTTTTTTGGTAGCCGAATGATTTGCCATGTACTATTTAATTTTCAGGAGGGCAAAGGTAAGGTACTTAAGCAAATAATTAAAATTAAAATTGAAAAAAAAACGTATAACTCTTAAGTAGTTGATTATCAAATATATATGTATAAAAAGTGAATCTCCCATTTTAGGGGGCGAGAAGGCGTAAAATGGGGGGTAAATCCTTCAGCGCAATGAGGGTATTCCTATCCGTAATCATGTAAATTGCAGCCTGTAATCCCCCTCAATAGGGGTCACTAGGTAAACCACTATGCACGAAATCATACATCAAAATATTGCTGAAAATTTAATCAAAGCATATGATGGTAAAGAGCCATTTGCGAATTATTTAAAAAAATATTTTGCAGCGAATAAAAAACATGGAAGTAGAGACCGAAAGACTATCACGGCCATGTGTTATGATTTTTTTAGAACTCATTTTAAGGAGTTTCCTTTCGCTCATAAAATAGCGACAACCATCAACAAAGAGCAATTCATTGCATCGCATCAAAAACAACCTTTGTTATTTGCGCGTATTCGTCCTTGGCAAAAAACAAAAGTGATTCAAAAATTAAAGGATGCTAATGTTCTTTATAAAGAGATAGGCGAGATGGCGTTGTCATTTGTAAATACGACTTCTTTGCAAAATGTGGTGGAGATTAACAAGGAGCTGGTGATACAGGATTTAAGTTCGCAATCTGTTGCTGGTTTATTAAAATTAATACCCACCAGTTTAGATAAAGTCATGAACGTATGGGATGCTTGCGCAGCAAGTGGCGGTAAATCTATTTTAATGTTTGATGTGTTGAATAATATTAAAATTCATGTTTCAGATATTAGAGCTTCTATTTTACATAATGCAGAAAAACGTTTAGCAGAAGCAGGAATAAGACCCACGTCATTGCAAGAGATAGATCTAACCCAATCTTTTGAAATAAAAAAACAATTTGATTTTGTTTTTGCAGATGTGCCTTGTTCTGGAAGTGGAACTTGGGGACGTACCCCCGAACAATTAATTTATTTTAAGGAAGATCAGCTTGCGCATTATGTTTCCTTGCAATCTCAAATTCTTAAAAATATAATTTCTACAGTGGTTCTAGAAGGGTATTTGCTGTACGCTACTTGTTCGGTATTTGAAGATGAAAATGAAATACAAGTGACTGCATTGCTTGCTACAGGAAAATTCAAACTTATTCAGCAAAATTATTTTATTGGCTATACACAACAAGCAGATACGCTGTTTGGGGCTTTATTGCAAAAAATAAGTGAGTAGAAAAACGTAAATAAGAAAAGTAGATTTCTTATATTATAATTATATTATAGTTGATAAAAAAGTAGGAATATTAAGATTGGAATGGAAGTAACTGACCACTTTGTATAATACCTCCAGCTACGACATCATCTCCTTCATAAAATACTGCGCTTTGTCCTGGGGCGATACTTTTTACGTTCTCAAAAAATCTGGCTTGAACTCCAGAAGGGGTGGAAGATAAAGTACATAAAGCACCAGCATCTTTATATCTAATTTTGGCCATCAATTCCATCTCTGTTTCTAAATGATCGTATTTGATCCAATTTATTTTAGACACCAACATGTCATTTTGGTCTAAATCATTTTCATCCCCAATCACTACAATATTTTTTTCGGGATCAATAGACACCACATAAGCAGGTTTGCCTAATGCAATTTCTAAACCTTTACGTTGTCCAATAGTATAAAAAGGATAGCCTTTATGTTTGCCTAATTTTTTACCATGTGTATCCAAAAACCAACCTCCATTTACTCTGTCCTCTAAACCCTCTACTCTTCTTTTTAAAAAGCCACGATAATCATTGTCAGGGACAAAGCAAATTTCATAGCTCTCGCTTTTTTTAGCTAATTCAGGATAGCCCATGTCTATCGCCATTTGCTTAATATCTTTTTTATGCATTCCTCCAAGAGGCAAAATGGTTCTACTTAATAAATCTTGATCCACTCCCCAAAGCACATAGCTTTGATCCTTGGTTTCATCCAGGCCTTTTGAAATGACATATCGGCCATTGGTATGCTGGCGCACTTTCGCGTAATGTCCAGTGGCAATAAAATCGCATCCCAAAGCATCGGCTCTTTTAAGTAAGGCACGCCATTTAATATGTGTATTACACATCACACATGGGTTAGGGGTGCGACCTGCTAAATATTCTTCTACAAAATTTTCAATTACAAAATCACCAAACTCCTCTCTAATGTCCAATATAAAATGGGGAAAACCATTATTCACAGCAGCTAATCGGGCGTCATTAAAGGAGTCAATATTACAACAGCCAGTTTCCTTGCCATTGGCATTGCTGGTAGAATAGTCCCAGGTTTTCATAGTGATGCCAATTACTTCATAACCTTCATTATGCAATAATAAAGCAGCTACGGTACTATCAATACCGCCGCTCATGGCCACCAATACTTTCCCTTTTTTACTCATGTTGTTTCGCTGTCTATGCTTTTGCAAAAGTAACTTATCCTGCGATACTTTAACTTTTTGATATAAAAGCATTGTATAAATTACATTTCGAAAAACGAAAAAATACTATCTTCACCCTACAAGAACGACAAAAATTACAGAAAATGATAAAGTTACAAGTCATCGGAAATTTAGGCAAAGACGCCTTAGTGAACAACGTGAATGGAAAATCAGTGATTAATTTTAATGTGGCCCACACGGAGCGTTATAAGGACGCGCAAGGAATTCAAAAAGATAGAACCACATGGGTGGATTGTTCTTATTGGACTGATCGTATTGCAGTAGCCCCTTATTTGAAAAAGGGAACACAAGTGTATGTAGAAGGTACCCCTGACGTAAGATCATACACCACTGCAGATGGTCGTAATGGTGCTTCTCTTACTTTGAGAATTTCATCTGTTCAATTATTAGGTGCAAAACCAAGTGGTTCAGGATCTGGAGAACAAAGTACTGGAGGAGAAGCTGCTCCCAATAACTATCAAGCACCTACAGGGTCAGATAATACTTTAGATGATTTGCCTTTTTAGTGAAATCATTTTATCCATTCAATGATACATAGATGAATGGAGTAAAAGAAAGGTATACCAAGTGTATACCTTTCTTGTTTTAGGCTAACATATGTTTGCCATTTTACATGGGTCCAAGTTGAAATTAGTAGTTAAAATTGGTTCAAATTTGAGCATGCCTAATTACCTTTGCGCTCACATTGAGTGAAACAAAAATTATTTTTATGAGGGTCATGAAATTTGGAGGTACGAGTGTTGGAAAGCCAGAGCGTATGCATCAGGTGTCACAATTAATTACAAGAGATGGAGAGCCTACTATCGTAGTTTTAAGTGCTTTAAGTGGAACCACTAACACCTTAGTTGAAATTAGCAATTGCTTAGCTACACAAAATAAAAAAGGAGCCACAGATAAAATTGATCAATTAGAAAATCATTATGCTCAATTTATTACAGACTTATTAAAAAAAGATGCACAAAAAAGTAAAGCGGAAGAATTAATAAAAGAACATTTTGAATTTTTAAGAATCACACAACGCATTTCTTTAAGTGATGCTTTAAATAAAGATATTCTTGCGCAAGGTGAATTAATGAGTACTAAATTATTCTCTTTGTATTTAGATCAAGAAAATATTGAACATGCTTTGATACCTGCACTTGATTTTATGTGTTTGGATGTAAATGATGAACCAGATTTGTCATTGATTGCGGAAAAAATTAAAGGAGTGTTAGCGGCACAGGGGTCTAAAAAATTATTTATCACCCAAGGATATATTTGTAGAAATGCAAAAGGGGAGGTTGATAATTTAAAGCGTGGAGGGAGTGATTATACTGCATCTTTAATTGCGGCAGCAGTGAAAGCATCTGTGTGTGAAATTTGGACCGATATTGATGGCATGCATAATAATGATCCAAGAGTCGTGGATACAACGGTGGCTATTGAACAATTAAGCTTTGATGAAGCTGCGGAGTTAGCTTACTTTGGAGCTAAAATTTTACATCCTACTTGTATTTGGCCAGCACAACAGGAAAACATTCCGGTAAGATTATTAAATACGATGCAACCCGAAGCAGTTGGCACGGTGATTAAAAAAGAAGCAGGCAGCACAGGAGTAAAAGCAGTCGCAGCAAAGGATCAAATTATTGCTGTGAAAATTAAAAGTACTAGGATGTTATTGGCATATGGCTTTTTAAGAAAGATATTTGAAGTGTTTGAAAAATATAAAACACCTATTGATATGATTACCACTTCGGAGGTAGCGGTATCAGTCACCATTGACACTGATATTCATTTAAATGAAATCATTGCTGAGTTAAATAATATCGCTTCAGTAGAAGTAGAGAAGGATCAAACTATTGTATCTATTGTAGGTAATGAAATCGCAAAAACAGATGCGGTATTAAATAAATTGTTTACAGCGATTAATGAAGTGCCTGTGACTATGGTGAGTTATGGAGGAAGTCCTCATAATATTAGCTTATTAATTCCAAGTGCTTACAAAAGCAAAACTTTACAACTTATCAATAAAGGGTTGTTTCATTTGTAAATAAGTTTTTGAAATAAAAAAGGCCCCGATTCATCGGGGCCTTTTTTATAAATTTGAAGGTTATCAATATTGTAAGAATATGAATAACCCATATTCACTCATTAAATAAATAACAACGCATCTCCATAACTAAAGAAGCGATATTTATCTTTGATGGCTTTTTTATAAGCTTCCATGGCTAATTCATACCCTGCAAAAGCACAAGTCATAATTAATAAACTTGTTTTAGGTAAATGAAAGTTGGTCACTAAACTATCAGCAATATTAAAATTATAAGGAGGGTGGATAAAATGATTCGTCCATCCTTCAGCTGGCTTTAATAAACGTTGTGCAGTGACACTGCTTTCCATAGCTCTCATTGCTGTGGTGCCAATGGAACATACTCTTCTTCCATTTTCCTTAGCAGTATTAATGATACGACAAGCATCTTCATCAATTTTAAAGTATTCAGCATCCATTTTATGTTTGCTTAAATCTTCTACTTCGATAGGTCTAAAAGTGCTTAAGCCAGTATGTAAGGTCACTTCTGCAAAGCGAATACCAATAATTTCAGATCTCTTAATTAACTCTTTGCTAAAGTGTAAACCTGCAGTAGGAGCGGCAACAGCACCTTCATGCTTTGCATACACTGTTTGATATCTTTCTTTATCTTCTTCGTCTGGTTTACGCTTAATATATTTAGGTAAAGGTGTTTCTCCTAAAAATTCTAGCATGTTTTTAAAACCAGCATCATCCCCATCCCATAAAAAACGGATGGTACGACCACGGCTAGTGGTGTTGTCGATCACTTCAGCTACTAATTCTTCGTTTTCTCCGAAATACAATTTGTTTCCTACACGAATTTTTCTTGCGGGATCAACAATGACATCCCATAAACGATTGGGTTTATTTAATTCTCTTAATAAGAAAACTTCAATCTTAGCACCTGTTTTTTCTTTTCTGCCATACATACGAGCAGGAAATACTTTGGTGTTGTTTACTACAAAAACATCTTTGTCATCATAGTATTCTAATAAATCCGAAAAATTACGATTCTCCATGTGACCATTTTGACGGTTCACTACTAGGAGTCTGCTGTCTTCCCTTCTTTTAGTAGGGTATTGAGCGATGAGATTTAAAGGTAGGTCGTACCTAAATTGAGAAAGTTTCATTTGTGTCTATTTTTGGTGATAGCCACATTAAGTTTACTACAGCCTTACGGGGCAGTTCGCTTCATGTTACGGCATGAAAATTATGGAGGCAAATGTACAACTTTAGCACTAATTTTGCAGAACAACATTTGACCTTAAAATTAGGCAATTTTAGTTAAAAGCTTTAGTTTTGCAAACAATTGTTAGTTTTAAAGAAGGTGTTGGTTTAAAATATATTAAACTATGTTAAGAGCTAAATGGTGGAAAGTTTTATCCTTTGTCCTTTTATTGTACACTTGCACCTACGGATTTATTGTTAAGGTCCCCAAATTAGATGATCGTTTAAAAGAGTCCATTCGTAACATGTTTTTTCATGTACCCATGTGGTTTGGAATGATGATTTTATTTTTTGTTTCATTAGTATACGCTGTTAAATATTTAAGAACATCCAATCCCATTCATGATATATATGCATCAAGTTATGCGGCTATAGGATTGGTATATGGTGTGTTAGGAATTATTACAGGCGCTGTTTGGGCTAATTATCAATGGGGTAGCCCTTGGGTAGGAGATCCCAAACAAAATGGAGCAGCAATCGCGTTACTTATCTACTTCGCCTACTTTGTTTTAAGAGGAAGTTTATTAGACACTGAAAAACGTGCAAGACTATCTGCGGTGTATAATGTGTTTTCTTTTTTCATGTTATTTCCCACTTTATGGATCTTACCTCGTTTGACCGAATCTTTACACCCAGGAGGTCAAGGAAGTGAAGGCAATCCTGGAATTAATGGAAAAGATATGAGCGCATCTATGCGAACTGTATTTTATCCAGCAGTGATTGGTTGGACTTTATTAGGGGTATGGATTAGTACCATAAAAATCCGAATTGAATTATTGCAATTACAAAAAGAAGAACAAAATTAAAAGAACGAACAAAATACATTATCTACAAAATTATATATCATGATTTCTTTATTACAAACTACCATAGTAAATGCCAACGAAAGCGTAATGGTTAAAGACGGCAAAATTTATTTAGTACTTACCATAGCTTCTATCATTATGATTGGCTTATTTGCATATGTGACAAGTGTGGATCGTAAATTAACACAACTAGAAAAAAACATCAAAGGATAATCCATTTAAATTTCACTTACCATCATCTTTAAAATCAAAAAGTATGTCTGAAAATAATCAGTATAGTTTTTTCCAAAGTGTTGAAAGAAGTTTCGATAAAGCTGCAAAGTTTACCACTTGGGAACAAGGGTTATTAGATCAAATAAAAGCTTGTAATAGTATTTATACTATGCGTTTTCCTGTAAAAATGGATGACGGACATATTGAAGTAATTGAAGCTTATCGCGTTCAACATTCACAACATAAATCCCCTTGTAAAGGAGGGATTCGTTTTAGTATGGCAGTGAATCAGGATGAAGTGATGGCATTAGCTGCCTTAATGACTTACAAATGTGCTATTGTGAATGTGCCTTTTGGAGGTGCAAAAGGAGGAATTAAAATTAGTCCTCGTTCCTTGAGTACGTATGAACTTGAAAAAATCACACGTAGATACACTTCCGAATTAGTGAAGAAAAATTTTATTGGACCTGGTATTGATGTACCTGCTCCAGATTATGGAACCGGCGAAAGAGAAATGGCGTGGATTGTAGATACGTATCAATCTTTAAAGCCAGGTGAAATTGATGGTGCTGGTTGTGTGACTGGTAAACCAGTTTCATTAGGAGGAGTTCGTGGACGTCGTGAAGCAACAGGCTTAGGTGTATTTTATGGTGTGAGAGAAGTTTGCTTGATGGAAGATGAAATGAAAAAATTAGGATTGACTGCAGGTATTGAAAATAAAAATGTGATTGTTCAAGGTTTAGGAAATGTAGGATACTATAGCGCTAAATTTTTTAGAGAGCATGGTGCTAAAGTAATTTCGATTGCTGAATTTGAAGGTGCTATTTATAATGCAGCTGGATTAAATGAAGAAGAGGTTTTTCAACATCGTAAAGCCACAGGATCTATTTTAAATTTCCCTGGTGCTACTAACATTACAAAAAGTTCGGATGCCTTAGAAATGGAATGTGATATTTTAATTCCAGCAGCACTTGAAAATGTGATTGATAAAAATAATGCCCCTAACATTAAAGCGAAAATAATTGGAGAAGCTGCGAATGGTCCTTTAACACCCGAAGCAGATGATATTTTAGCGAAGAAAGGAGTGTTGGTGATTCCTGATATGTATTTAAACGCAGGCGGGGTAACAGTTTCTTATTTTGAGTGGTTGAAGAACTTGAGCCACGTTAGATATGGTCGTTTGGAAAAAAGATTTACAGAAAATGCCAATATTAATATCTTACATCAAATTGAAGAATTAACTGGTAAAAAAGTAACACCTGCCGAAAAGGAAATTATTGCGCACGGTCCTGATGAAATTGATTTAGTACATAGTGGATTAGAAGAAACTATGATTAACGCTACGCGTGAAATTATGGATATTTGGAAATCCAATCCTTCTATTCCCGATATGAGAACAGCGGCTTATGTTTGTGCCATTAATAAAGTAGGAACATCTTATGCTGAATTAGGGATCTTCCCTTAGTCGGTTATTCCTCCCATGTATTAATAGGTATTGGAAGAGTATACATTAGTTATATTGGTAGTAGTATAAATGAATTATAAGTATTCGGGGAAATGTTGCAAAGCTTGCCATTTCCCCGTTTCTATTTTAGCACCTACAGTTGTATGTCCATTCGTTAAAATTAAAAAATCCGCTTCCAATACTTGTTGGTATTGTAATATTTGACTCAATGTTTTTTCATTGATATCTACTCTCGCTTCTTTACATTCAATAATCATCCATGGTTTTTCGTCTTTATATACTAGGATATCAAATCGTTTACTAAGGGTGCCCAACTGAATTGTTTTTTCTACAGCAATTAAGGCGCTTGGGTATTGGCAGGTTTGTACTAAATATTGAAGCATATTCTGTCTTACCCATTCTTCGGGGGTTAATACAAGCCATACTTTTCGGAAGGGATCAAATATTTGATCTTTGCCGTTAACTTGTTGAAGTTTAAATGGATACGAAGGGTAAACAATGGGATTCATATAAAGTGCTACAAAAATTGTATTTTTACCAATTAATACTTCAAAGATAAGAAGGTAAGAGTAGCGAAGTACATTAAAAATTAGATCTTATGAAAACAAAGCAGGACATCGTAGACAACTGGTTACCTAGATATACTGGGGCTAGTTTAGATCAATTTGGAAAGTATATTTTACTGACCAATTTTAGCAATTACGTGAACATGTTTGCCGCGAAACATAAGGTAGAAGTCATTGGGAAGGATCGTCCCATGCAATGTGCAACTGCCGATGGCATCACCATTATCAATTTTGGAATGGGAAGTCCTGGGGCAGCAACCATCATGGATTTATTAACTGCTATTCAACCTGAAGCAGTTTTATTTTTAGGGAAATGTGGCGGATTAAAAAAGAGAAATAAAATTGGGGATCTTATTTTACCCATCGCGGCTATAAGAGGAGAGGGAACGTCCAATGATTATTTCCCTGCAGAAGTTCCTGCTTTACCCGCCTTCGCCTTACAAAAAGCAATTTCTACCACCATACGAGATAATAATGTAGACTATTGGACTGGGACAGTATACACCACCAACAGAAGAGTATGGGAGCATGATGAAGAATTTAAAGAATACCTAACTAATGTGAGAGCTTACGCCATTGATATGGAAACAGCCACCATTTTTACAGTAGGTTTTTATAATAAAATACCAACAGGTGCATTATTGTTAGTGAGTGATTCACCTATGATTCCAGAAGGAGTGAAAACAGAAGCAAGTGATAGTAAAGTGACTGCTGAGTTTGTGGA
>Ga0214919_10008162_pt1 | contig 13897 bp, 12 predicted proteins | sample LL1503_MetaG_FD_177994 | JGI IMG/M metagenome (GOLD analysis project Ga0214919, IMG submission 177994) | Freshwater microbial communities from Lake Lanier, Atlanta, Georgia, United States - LL-1503 | ecosystem: Environmental > Aquatic > Freshwater > Lake | place: USA: Georgia | collected...
GTCGTGGCGGATGATGCCCGCCAAGTACATCTCGGCCAGCGCTTCGATGATGCCCGAGCCACAGACGCCGGTCACACCGGTGGCCGCCACGGCGGCGTCAAAACCGGGGTCGTCGGACCACAGGTCCGAGCCAATCACCTTGAAGCGCGGCTCCAGGGTGGCTGGGTCAATGCGCACCCGCTCAATGGCACCGGGCGCGGCGCGCTGGCCGCAGCTGATCTGCGCGCCTTCAAAGGCCGGGCCGGTGGGGCTGGAACAGGCCAACAAGCGCTGGTTATTGCCCAGCACGATTTCGGCGTTCGTCCCCACGTCCACCAGCAGGGTGATTTTGTCGTTCAGGTCCGGTCGCTCAGCCAGAATCACGCCCGCTGTGTCCGCGCCCACGTGGCCCGCAATGCAGGGCAGCACGTAAATGCGCGCGTTGCGGTGGATGGCAAAGTCAATTTCCACCGCCCACAGCGTAATCGCCCGGTCGGTGGCCAGCGCAAAGGGCGCGCCACCGAGTTCCACCGGATTAATGCCCAGCAGCAGGTGGTGCATGATGGGGTTGCCCACAAAAGTGGCTTCCAGAATGTCCTGGGGCGAAATACCGGCCTGCGCGGCCACGTCCACTGCCAGCTCGTTGAGCGCAGCTCGCACCGCAGCGGTCATTTCCACCTCGCCGCCGGGGTTCATCATGACGTAGGACACGCGGCTCATCAGGTCTTCGCCAAAGCGGATTTGCGGGTTCATCACCCCCGCCGAGGCCACCACTTCGCCAGACGCCAAATTGCACAGGTGCGCGGCGATGGTGGTCGAACCCACGTCCACTGCGAGACCATACACATGCTCTTTGAAGCCGGGCCACACCGCGATGATTTGCTTGCCCGCGTGCACGGCCACGGTGACCTTCCAATGGCCTGCGCGTAGAGCGATTTGCAGCTGCTGCAGCACTAGCACGTCACAAGACAGGTCCGTGAGCTGCCACTCAAAATCTAGGGCGTCTTCCAGGCGACGCAAATCGCCCGACGGATCGTGCATATCGGGCTCTTGCACTTCCACGTAGTGCAGGCGCACCAGGGGGTCAAGCTCAATGTCGAGCGCCTCGGCGGCTTTGCGCACCACTTGCTTGTGCACCTGGCTGCTCGACGGAACGTCAATCACCAAGTCGCCCAGCACCTGGGCCGAACACGACAGGCGCCGACCCGCCGCCATCGGCTGGGTGGCGCAATATTCCACTTCCACCGCCGACACGGGCGAGAGATTGTCTACGCTGGAGGTGACACCGTGCTTGGAAAACTCGCCCTCGGCCACCAGCACCTGGCAGCGGCCACAAATGCCCCGGCCGCCACACACCGAATCAATGTCCACGCCCAAGGAGCGCGCCGCCTGCAACAAAGACGAACCCAGCGGAAAACGGCCGCGCCGCCCCGAGGGGGTGAAAACTACCAAGGCGTCAGGTGCACTCAAAACAGGCTCTCAAAGAAATATCGGTTGAAAGGAGGGTAAGGCGATCAGCTTGCGCGGCGACGACTGCCACCTTCGCGCCGGCCCCGGCCCATTTCGCCGTCCGCACCCATGGTGGGGGCAACGCGGAACTTGCGGATCCAGCGCATGCAATCGGGGTCGTGGCCCATCATCACGTCGGCGCCCATGATGGCCTTGACCACCTCCTCATGCATCGGATTGGTAATGGCCGAGGTCATGCCGGACGCAATTGCCATGGTCAAAAACGCGGAATTCACACCATTGCGCTCGGGCAGGCCAAAGCTCACGTTGGAGGCGCCGCAGGTGGTGTTGACCTTGAGCTCGGTGCGCAGGCGGTGCACCAAACGCATGACCTGCACGCCCGCCTGGTTGATAGCGCCAATGGGCATGACCAGCGGGTCGACCACGATGTCGCAGGCCGGAATACCGTAGTCAGAGGCGCGCTCCACAATCTTCTTGGCCACGGCAAAACGCACATCCGGGTCTTGCGAGATGCCGGTCTCGTCGTTGGAAATAGCCACCACGGCTGCGCCGTATTTTTTGACCAGCGGCAGCACGGTTTCCAGGCGGTCTTCCTCGCCGGTCACCGAATTGACCAGCGCCTTACCTTTGTAGACCGCCAAACCGGCTTCTAGCGCAGCGACGATGGACGAGTCAATGGACAGCGGCACGTCGGTCACCCCTTGGACCAGCTGGATGGCCTTGGCCAACATGCCAGGCTCGTCAGCCAGTGGAATCCCGGCGTTCACATCCAGCATGTGGGCACCCGCTTCTACCTGCGCCAGCGCGTCGGCAATGACGCGGCTGTAGTCGCCCGCCATCATTTCGGCTGCCATGATCTTGCGGCCGGTGGGGTTGATGCGTTCGCCGATGATGACGAAGGGTCGGTCAAAGCCGATGATGACTTCGCGGGTGGCGGAGCTGATGATGGTGTCGGTCACGCTGAATCCTTGGGGTTTGAACGAAAAAAGTAGGATAGAAAAAAGGGGCGCGTCAGGCCGTTTGGAGGGACGCAGGCACGGTGGGTGCGGGCGTGTAATACAGTTCCGGCTCGGCGCCATCGCGCCCAGGAAACCAGGGCACACGGCCTTGCAATATGCCTGAATTTTGCACCATCTCGGGCACCGCATCTTCTTGGCGGTAGGCCATGATGTGCACGCCAGCCACGCCCTTGATCTCTTTGACCTCTTGCATGATCTCGGTACAAATCTTGCGCCCCTCGGCGGCGGGCTTTTCTGCACCGGACATGCGCTTGATGATGGAATCTGGAATATGCACGCCGGGCACGTTGCTGCGCATCCATTCGGCCACTTTGGCCGAACGCATGGGGCCCACGCCCACCAGAATGAACACTTTATCCAAGAGTCCCAGGTCTTCAACCTGTTGCATATAGCTGCGCAGGCGCGGCATGTCGTAGCAATACTGGGTCTGGATGAACTGGGCGCCTGCCGCCACTTTTTTGGCCAGGCGCTGGGCGCGCCAGTCAAAAGGCTGCACAAAGGGGTTGGCCGCTGCGCCAAAAAACACGCGTGGCGCAAACGTAACCTTGCGTCCGCTCTGGAAACGGTGCTCGTCGCGCATGCCACAGCCTATCTCCAAGAGCGACATGCAGTCCAGGTCAAACACCGGTTTGGCCTGCGGGTGGTCGCCGGTTTGGACGCCGTCGCCGCTCAGGCACAGCATGTTGCACACGCCCATGGCTGCGCCACCCAAGATGTCGCCCTGGATCGCGATGCGATTTTTGTCACGGCAAGAGATTTGCATCACCGGCGCGTAGCCCACGCGGGTCAGCAAGGCGCACACCGCCAGGCTCGACATATGGCAGTTGGCGCCACTGCCGTCGGTGGCGTTGATGGCGTCCGCATAGCCGTCAAACACCCTGGCGCGGCGGTAGACGTCTTCGGGGTTGGCGGAGTCGGGCGGCTCCATCTCGGCGGTAATGGCAAAAGCGCCGCTGCGCAGCACGCGCTCCAGGCGCCCCGGCGAGGTGTGGCCGGGCAATATGGGCAGTGGGTAGCCGGGAACGGGTTCGTCGTCAAATCTCATGGGTGTGCCTTTAGGGTTTGCCTTATGGGTTTTTCTCGCGCGCCACTTTCAGCCAGGAAGACTTGCCCTTGAGGCGCCCATCCACCGCAAACTGCACCACCTTGATCGCCTCTTTGCCCGCCACCATGCGCTGGCTGCCGGCATAGGCTTCGACCCAGACGCAGCGCATCTCCGGTTTGACTTCGCAATGGCCATCGGCGCGCACACCACCGCAGGGGCCGTTGCGCAGGGTTTTGGGGCAGTTCATGGAGCACGACATGCCGGTGGAGCTGAGAGCGCATTGGCCGCACATCTGGCAGTCAAACAGCAGGCCCTTGACGACTTTCTCGACTACAGCCACCGGTTTTTCCAGGCGTTCGTAGCCCACGGCCTTCCACAGCGGATGCAAGGCCACGAAAGCGCGTTCGAAGCCCTGGTAAAAAATTTCCAGCCCGCGCGCGTGGCGCACCGACCAGCGGCGCACCGAGTACATCAGACTTCTCCCTCGGGCAGCGGCACGCTGGCTTCTTCGGGCGAAATGGCGGTGGGCGTGGCCAGGGTAGCGTCCACGCCGTGGGCGCGGATGATGCGCAGCAGGTCGTCGTCCGAATATTGGGCTTCCAGGCGCTCGGCACATGCATTGGCCTCGGCCTGGATGTCGTCGCCGCATTCGGTGGGGTCGCTGCGTTTCCAGTCGGCCAGGTAGTCGCCTGAACTGGCTTTGCCCGCGCGCATGGCGGCGCGGTCTACCGCTTCTTGGAAGCGGTGCGAAAGCTGCACCTTACCGGTCTCGCGTCCGCGCTTGACGACCACCTGCGCGGGGATGTCGCGCCACGAAATCACAATCAGTTTTGCCATTGGATCACTTTCTCATTCACTTGACTCAGGCTGCTAGCGAGCTCGCCATAGCCTGTTACACGGTATTCGAACGCCAGCCCCAGACGATCAGCGGCGCCCTGCCCTAGCGCTCGCCCCTGGGCGCTCTCGGCCTGCGCCAGGTACACCAGCTTTTTGTAATTGCCAAAATACACCGGCAGCAACTGCGGGTGCTTGTCGATACCCAGGCCGTGGATGATCAGCCGCTCAAAATGCCGCAGCAAAAAATCGGTCAGGTAAAAGGTGCCGATCTCTTGCTCAGCCAATTGTTCAAACACCTTGGCCCCAGCGTAAAACTCGTAGCAATGCGCCCCGGCAATGCGCTCCACACCCTCTTCGGCCAGCACCACATCCAACAAGCCACCCGTACCGCAATCGGCATAGGCCACAAACAGGTTTACATATCGGCTCTTGAAACGCTGGATCTTTTCGCGCACCGCTGCAGGAATCTTTTCGGGGCGGTTGTGCAGTTCGGCGGGCAGGCAGGTCACATCCATGTGCGACCAGCCATTGGCCAAACGCAGCGCAACAATCTCTTTGGCCAAGGCGCCGCAGGCAATCACCAAGGTGTTTGCCGCTGCAGCCATGCGTTTTAAGGCGACTGCGCCTCAGGCTGCAGCTGCAGCGCGGCGGGCAGCGATCAGGGTTTTGGCCGTCTCGACCGCAATGCCTGCGTCGCGGCAGTAGGCGTCGGCGCCCACGGCTTTGCCAAACTCTTCGTTCAGCGGCGCACCGCCGACCAAGACGATGAAGTCGTCCCGCAGGCCTTTTTCCTTGAGGGTGTCGATCACCACTTTCATGTAAGGCATGGTCGTGGTCAGCAAGGCTGACAGGCCCAAAATGTCGGGCTTGTGCTCTTCCAGCGCTGCGAGGTATTTTTCGACGGGGTTGTTAATGCCGAGGTCGATCACCTCAAAGCCCGCGCCCTCCATCATCATGCCGACCAGGTTTTTTCCAATGTCGTGGATGTCGCCCTTGACGGTGCCAATCACCATCTTGCCAATGGGCTCAACGCCAGTCTCAGCCAGCAAGGGGCGCAAGATCTCCATTCCGCCCTTCATGGCGTTGGCGGCGAGCAGCACTTCAGGCACAAACAAAATGCCGTCGCGAAAGTCCACGCCCACGATGCGCATGCCTTCGACCAAGGCATCGTCCAGCACGCGCGACGCGCTCCAGCCGCGACCAAGCAAGATGTTTGTGGCTTCAATGACCTCGTCGCGCAAGCCGTTGTACAGGTCGTCGTGTACCTGCTCTGTCAGCTCTTCGTCATTGAGCGTGCTCAGGTCCAGGTCATCAAATTCTTCGGCCACGGCTAACTCCTTAGGTTTGTTTCTGGGCGCATCCCGGCAAGGGCTGCGCGCTGTGTTCGCAATGTACGGTTGGGTGCCTACATGGGATGACAGTTTAGCGACTTGCGATTGTCACCATACGACACCGGTACTGGGTGTGAAGGCAATGCAAACAATTGCCGCCATAGGGTCCCCGAGAGTCGTCCAAGGGAAGAATGCTGTCGCCTACGGATAACATGGCCTCACCGGAATCCATAGACTCCAGCCACCCTTTATGTACCAGGAGAATTGATTCCATGACCGTAGCTCTCGAAGGCAAACCGCATTACATTTTGAACGCCAGTTGCGCCAGCCGCTTGGGAACGGTGGCGGTGGTGTCTGGGTTTTTAGCCTCGCGCCGGTGCTACATCACCGACATGCACCAGTTCGACGACATCCTAAGCGAGCGGTTTTTTGTGCGCGTTACTTTTTATGCCGACCCCCAGCAAACACCGGCGCTGGACGAACTGCGCGCCCAATTCCAAGCAGTGGCCACCCAAGAGGCTATGGAATGGTCGATCTATGACGGCGCCAAAAAGCCGCGCGTGCTAATCATGGTGTCCAAGTTTGACCACTGCCTGGTCGACTTGCTGTATCGCCAGCGTACCGGCGAGCTCAATATGGACATCACGACCGTGGTGTCCAACCACCCCGACCTTAAAGGCTTAGTGGAGTCGCACGGAGTTCCCTATGTGCACCTGCCCGTCACGCCGGACACCAAAGCCTCCCAAGAAGCCCGGCTGTTGGAAATCGTGGCGCAAACCCAAAGCGAACTGGTTGTTTTGGCGCGCTATATGCAGGTGCTATCCAACGACCTCTGCCGCAGCTTGCGCGGGCGGGCGATGAACATCCACCATTCCTTTTTGCCAGGATTCAAAGGCGCCAAACCCTACCATCAGGCCCACGAGCGCGGCGTAAAGCTCACGGGCGCCACCGCCCACTACGTGACCGCCGACCTGGACGAAGGACCCATCATCGAGCAGTTTGTCGAGCGCGTGGACCACACCTACACACCAGAAAAACTCGCCGCCGCCGGGCGCGACTCAGAATGCCGCGCACTGGCCACGGCGCTGCGCTTTCACATCGAGCGTCGGGTGTTTTTGAACGGCAGCCGGACGGTGGTGTTTCGCTAGGGCAGCGTGGGCGTGTCTGGCCTCGCGGGCTTGCCTTGGCGTGCAAGGTAAAGCCCTTCCGGGGGGAAAGTGGTATCCGCATTGCAGCGCTTTTCTCCCACTAATTCAAATTCCGCGTACACGGAACACCGCTTTACGAGGGGCTTCTTTTGGCGGTTACTGGCGCCAACAAGGCCATTCGGCTATTGCGCCGCTCAGCGCTGGGCGTGTGGCCAAACAGGTCGCGGTAGCACTTGGAAAAGTGCGGTGGCGACTGAAAGCCGCAGGCCACCGCAATTTCCATCACCGACATGGCGGTTTGCAGCAGCAGGCTGCGGGCGCGGCGCAGGCGCATGTCCAGATAGTATTTGGTGGGCACCTCGCCCACGTAGCGTTTGAACAGGCGCTCGATCTGGCGGCGCGACACGCCCACCAGGGAGGCAATTTCGTCTAACGACAGCGGCTCTTCCAAGTTGGCTTCCATCAAGGCGGCGGCCTCAATCAGGTTTTCGTGGAACAGGCCCACGCGCGCCATCAGCGGCACGTGTTGGCGGTCCTGGTCGTTGCGGATTCGGTCCAGGATGAACTGCTCCGAGATCATGGGCGCCACATCGCGCCCCAAGTGGCCCTGGATGATGTTGAGCATCAAGTCCAGGGGCGCCACGCCGCCCGAGCAGGTGTAGCGGTCGCGGTCAATGGCAAACAGCTGGCGCGAAAAAATCACCTTCGGAAACTGTTCTTCCAGCGCGGACATGTTTTCCCAGTGCACAACCGCCTTGTATTTGTCCAGCAGTCCCGCCTTGGCCAGTACGTAGCCGCCGGTGCACAGCGCGCCCAGGGCCGTCTGGCGCTGGGCCAAACGGCGCAGCGCGGCCACCACGTCGGGGGTGCACGCATCCTCAATGTCCACACCGCCGCAGACGAACACGATTTGCGCCGCACCAGCGTCATCCAGCGCCACAGTGGGCGCCATGGACAAACCATTGCTGGCAGTCACCGGCGCACCATCCATGCTGGCCAGCACCCACTCGTACACCTCTTTTTTGGCCACCCGGTTGGCCATGCGCAGGGCCTCTACGGCGCTCGACAGCGCAATCAAAGAATAGTTGGGCAGCGTCAGAAAGACAAAACGCTGCAAGGGCAAGGTTTCCATTGCCGACTTGGACGAAACACTCATGCCTTGTCGACCTCCGAAGCACGCCCATCGATACCGAGCTTGGCGCGCAGGCTGCGCCGGGGTCGCCCGCTGCCAAAGGTCTCGGCAATGCGGTCGAGCATTATGGCCAGCAACACTACGGCCAAACCCGACACAAAGACCAGCCCGATATCGAGGCGCTGAATGCTGGCCAGCACCTCATGGCGCAGGGCGGCCACGCCTTGCCCGCCCAACAGAATTTGCCTCTGCGTTGACTTGCCAGAGCCCGGCAAGCCAATGAGGACAAAAATTTCGCCCCCATTGGCAGTGAAGCTGGCGTCTGCTACGCCCACCACGATGCCGGTTTTTTGAAAACCCTGGTCTTTGGATTGGCCGACGCGTAGCGGGTCCATGGCGCACCCTGGTTCGGAGCCATAGACTTTGAATAATTGGTTAACAACGAATTTTTCTGGCACGGCGGTATCCCTATCCGAACGACCAAGGGCGGAAATGAAGAAGCCCGCAAGCGTACCACTGGCACGCGTACTATCAGAGCCACCTTTACCCTCGGTACACCCCATGTTCCAACGCTTCACTTGGCTATTTTGTCTGCTGTGGATGTGCGTCGGCTCCTCGCTCTATGCGCAAACTCCCGATGCAGCGGCCATGCAGCGCCTGTACCAAAGCCTGCGCCTGCGCTTGGCGCAGAACCCGATGCGAGAGGGCTTGGTACTGGACTCCTCAGAGTTCTCCAATCGCACCAGTGGCGATATTTACGCGGTGCTCAACGCGCCCCTGCCGCGCTTAGAACAGGTCAACCGAGACCCCGTGCGCTGGTGCGAAATCCTGCTGCTGCTGAGCAACTCCAAAAATTGCACCGTGGGCACCGCCAGCACGGACGGCGGGGCCCCCCTGCTCATGCTGCAAATCGGCACCAAAGGCCCGCAGGACTTGGCGAGCACCACCCCGATGAACTTCAGTTTTTCAAGCTCCAAACCGCCGGCGCTGGTGCTGGAAACACGATTGACTTTCGACACCGGACCCATGGGCACGAACGACGGCATGCTTCGGCTCAATGCGATTGCCTTGAATGCAGACCAAGCGTTCATCCACCTGCACTACAGCTACCGCAGCAGCATGGCTGGGCGTTTTGCGGCCGAGCTGTATTTGCAAACGCTGGGTCGGGGGAAAGTGGGGTTTTCAGTGGCGCCTGAGTCCACCGACCTCGTCGGCGGAGTGCGCGGAATCATTGAACGCAACACCATGCGCTATTTCTTGGGTTTGGGCTGCGCCTTGCAATTTGTCGCGGTCGAGGTGGCCGTACAACGGTTTGGCCAGATGGCAGCTTGCTGGTACGACGCCACCGAACTTTATCCCATTCAACTGTATGAGATGACGCGCCAAGACTACCTGGCAATGAAGCGGCTTGAATTCCTTCGCACCACGCCTAAGCGGTGAATCGGGCGATGGCGCGCAGTGCACTGACGCAAAGCCCACCATGCCGTCATTAAAAGCTCCAGTACGCCGTCACCGCGCGGTCCGACACACTGAGGCGTGGCACTTTCCTGCTGGCCTTTTGTTGTTCGTAGGACAAAGTTCCAATGGCGTAACCCATCAAACCACCCACCACCGTGTCAGATAACCAGTGCTCGCGGCTTTGCAGTCGACCGACCGCGGTAGTTGCCGCGAGTCCATAGAGCCACGGCTGGTCGTACGCCTGTGCAAACGGAGTCGCAAGTGCAAAGGCCATGGCAACGTGGTTGGAGGCAAAGCTTGACTGGGCCGCCGACGCTTGAAAGCCGTCAAATTGGCCTGCGCCTAGATCATTGAGCGGACGCGCACGCCCCACCACATATTTCAACAAGGCATTGGTGCCCAGGGCCAGTGCCGCGGACGTAAGTGCGGTCTTCGCCGTGACAGAGGCATCCTCACCGGCCACCCCCATCCACAGCACGCCAGCGCCCGCAGCAATGGCGTAGGGCACCGCGTTGGTCATAGAAGTCAATCCGGTCCACGCACCGCCTTGGTTGGCCCGCGCCCAGCCGTCTACCGTGGTGTCCAAGGCGCTGGCAGCTACCAACATCGCCCCCGCGGTCCACCAGGCTTCCGAACGCAAACTACCCAAGCCCTTGCCCACACCGCTGGCCGTGTCCAAGGCGTCGCCGAAGAAGTTGTCTGGCGCGTCGACCAGCACGTAATCGCGGGGCACGGCAGAGCGCATTCGGCTCTGGCTAGCACTGGGTTGGTTTGCGCTCCAACGCCAAAACCGCTCATCCCGCAAGCGGGTAATGTCGTACAAAGAAACGCTGCGCATCAAACGCGCACCGCCGTCACGGGTAAGCGGGTCCCAAACAAAGCTGGCGACGTCCGGAGAGGTCTTGGGCAGCATCAGATCGAACGGAACATGCACAAAAATTCCTTTGTCAAACGTTCCTTCACCGAACTGCTCAGCGGACACATTGGTCTTGGTGGCCCAGGCGCCCATTGACACGCCGTTGTCAAAAACCCGCATCAGCTGGAGGGTTGCGCCCTCGTCCCCGGCCAAATATTTGCCAACCATCAGATTGGCCTGAACCCCGTTCCAGCCAGTGTCCCAGTACAACGTGGCGTGGCCTGTGGTGGTTTTGTAATCGCGGAGCTGGAAGTTTTGTGAAAACCCCCGTTGCTGCACACGATTGACGTCGACCCCAAAGGCCCAGGGGCTGCGCCACGGTCGGTACAGCCACTCACCACCCACGCCGCCGTACATCGACTCCAACATGCCGCCGTACACGCTGGCGTACTGGTTGGCACCCAATTCTTCGACGTGGTTCACCTGCAGCAGGGGCATGGTGGTTGACGAGGTCGTCACATATTGCCGCTGGTCGGTGCGCACACGCGGCAAGGCACTCGGTGCGTCGTAGACAAAGTTTCGGTAGTTGTCCACCAGACGTTGTTTGACATCGGCTTGCACCCAGGTACTGGGGTTGATGCGCCACTCCATGGCGCCATGCACGCCAAGTTCGTACAGGACAAAGCTGTCCGGTCCACCAATAATGTGGTGGTGGGTCGGACCCCAAGACAAGGCAAGCGCCGACGCGGGGTCGCTGTGAAAGTCACCCGCCGATACCGCGTCGGCGGTAGGGCGCTTGTCGCCAAGCGGCAGTGCCATTGTGCTCAGGGAAGAAATCCGCTGCGACACCAAGCGCATGGAGGGCGCTTGCGCCTGGGTGCGCTGGGTAACCCATTCCGCCCGGTCAATGTCGATGCGGGCAAGCCCTATGCCCACTTGCTGCAACTCCAAAACAAAACGCCGCACCGCGGCGGGCGCGGTACGGTGCAGCAGCGTGATGGCCCGCTCGATCTGCGCTTGCGGATACATGCTGCCGTCGCTCTCCGCGACCAGCGTGAGCGTCGCATCTCGGGGGTAGAGCTCTAGCACATTCCAGCCCGTGGCCACGCCTAACTCTTGTGCCACCGTCGCCCACTGCACTACCTCCGCGGTCTGCAAAACGGTCGGGCTGACCGGGGCCATGGGTTTGTCCAACAGCTTGGGCGTTTGCATGGCTCCAAAGGGGCTGTGAAAGCTCACGCTCACAAGCACGGTGTTGCCACGTTCAAACCCCAGCGCAATATCGATACTGGGTGAATAGCGATGAACCACGCCAAGATTGATCGGGCTGCGGACGTCAAAGCGATTACCCAGCGGCTCATTTTGGTAGTCGTTGCCATCCAACTCCGCCTTCACCAGCCACTGACCGTTATCGGTTTGCCACTGCACGCCACCAAACAGTGCAGCGTCGCCGTGGAAAACGTTTTGATAGTTGTTCTGGCTCGACCCAGCGTCTGGCGCGCTGTCTCTGGTTTTAAAGGCCTCGCCTAGAAAACCCAGCGGCGCCTTTATGGAATTGCGACTCCCCAAATAACCCCACCCTAATCCCAAACTCGCATCCCAGTTACCCCAACGCTTGCTGGCTACCAGATATTCCCCGGAGAACAAACCCGTGCCACCGAGGTCGCGCACGCCCACGGCAAGCTGGGGAGCCTGCGCAGTTTCCTCTTGCAGTCTGAGCTTGAAGTCAATGGACTTATCTTTGTAGCTCTGCGTGCCGGCAATGTCGGGGCCATACAGGCGGTTGGCAATGTCGGTGTATCGAAAACCAAACTCCAGCCCCTCTAGGGGCTGCAACATGATGTTGGCGTGCGTGTAAGGAGAAACGCCCGACAAGGTGACCGCCACGCGTCCTGCGGCATGCATGCGCGCCGTCGGAGTTTGCAGCAACCCAACGGTGCCCCAGTCGCTCGGGCTCACCGCCAAACCGTCGGCCAAGCTCGGCAAAGCCTTTGGCACCGGTGCAGAGTGCAGCTCCTGCTCGGGAAAGAGCATTTGGGCTGGCAGCTGGAGACTCAAAAACCGCGCCAAATTGTCCGAAAAATTCGCACCCAGTAGGGCGCTTCGCCGCGGCGCCCAGACCCAGGCACCGGGCGCCAAGGCGGTCTGGCTTAGCGCAGAAACATTCCATGCGCTTAGGCCGACTTTCAGCACCTGGCCATCGGCTTGCACCAACCAGGCCCAGTCCGATTCTGACAAGGCCTGCGACCCAGAACAAACGCGCAAGTAATCGTTTGCAAGAGCGCCAGGCGTATGCCTCGCGAGACACACCGGACCGCTGTCGCTCAACACCGCCACACTCGTTAGACGCGGCATCCAGCGCACACTGTGGTTGGACGACAACACCGGGTCTTGGGAAGGCACTCCCTGCAACCAGCGCGCATCGGTGCTGGCGACCAAGGTGCGGCCGGTAATGGGTAATTGTTGCAATAGGGCGACCAGCGCGACGCTACTGTCTTGCGATAGTGCGCTTCGCATGGCCAACGCTTGCAACAAGGCGGCGCGCAAAGCGGCCTGTGAGGCGCGCTCGCTTGGCACATACCAATGCAGGGCTACCGTGTCAGCCTCCGCTACCAGGTTTTGGTTGCGCAACAACCAGTCACTCAGCCGCTCACCTGCGACCACCACGTCGGAGGGTACGCGGCCGTCGATAACCGCCTGTGCGTGCACTGACCCCATCAAAACGACCCAACCCAGCAACCCCAGGACCCGACTCCAAAAAACACTCACGGGTAGTCCGTTTACAAGGGCACGTGTTGAAGACGCAAACACAGCGTGGGTGCGAGACATTGCTCCGAATACACCACAGTCGCATCGCCCGATTGCGAATTGCGCGCAAACCAACTCACTTGGGCGCCGCCCAGAGCATCTGTTGCCCGCGCCGTCTCTTTAAACCAATGCAGGTTTTTCGCACCTCGAATCTCTAAGGGAGGGCTCCAACGGGTTGCTGGAGTTTGGTTCCACGCCTGCATCTGCACGGCTTCACGAACACCAAAACGGTAGCTGGGCAACTCGTCATGGATCCGCACAAAAGTGGGAGTCTCCGACCCCAAGCCAGGCCAAGTCGGGCTTGGATCGAAGCGAACGCGGATCCAGTCCAAAGGCAACCCTTGCGTCGCGAGCACCCGACCGTCCATCAGCTTGAGCACTTCGGCGTTGGCGGAGTACCACACTTCGACCTCACCTTGGAGCGTCGTATCCACATAACCCAGCACCAAAAGCGCAACAGGCTCGTCATTAAGCTGCGCGCGCAGGTAGCGCATGTTGGGGTTGTAAGCGGGAGGAAGAGCAGACGCATGCTCCCCGGGGACCGCCTGCACCGCGAGCATCTGAAAACTTTCTACCAAGGCAGAGCCGCCGGATGCACACGCACTCAGGCCCGCCAATGCAAGGCCATAAAAAGAGCATCCCAGCATACTCGAGCGCCGTACGACACCGCTGCGCATACGCAAATACGGCGAATACTTCGCCATGGACTGCAACTATCTGGTGCCTGTGGTGCCTGTGGTGCCTGTGGTGCCTGTGGTGCCTGTGGTGCCTGTGGTGCCTGTGGTGCCTGTGGTGCCTGTGGTGCCTGTGGTGC
>Ga0214919_10008163_pt1 | contig 13893 bp, 7 predicted proteins | sample LL1503_MetaG_FD_177994 | JGI IMG/M metagenome (GOLD analysis project Ga0214919, IMG submission 177994) | Freshwater microbial communities from Lake Lanier, Atlanta, Georgia, United States - LL-1503 | ecosystem: Environmental > Aquatic > Freshwater > Lake | place: USA: Georgia | collected 2015-03-15
TGCATAATATTCATCTGGTGCCATTTGTTTGAACAATTCTTCAGCTCTTGTTCCTATAGCTTTGCCACCTTTTTCTTGAATAATATTTATATCAATTGGATCAATTCCTTTAGCTGCTCCAGGAATATTATGGAGTTCAGCAAACCCATTATTTCCTACTGAAGGATTAGCCTTAGCAAATTTATCATATTGCGTTTGACTCATTAAAACATCATAGTCACCAACTATATGAGGAATTTCTGTTTCAGCAACATTCTTTGCACTACCAAACACTTTAGCTCCAGGAATTTGATTTTCTATAAAATCAATATTCTTTTTAACAGTGGTGTTATATTCAGGACTAGCTTGAGGTAAGACTGAGTTATCTATATTTTTTACAACTTGATTTCCTTCTAGTTTGTGTATAATATTTTGACTAGGAACTGATGTAGATATAGAGAACTTCTCTCCTGTTGCTAAATCTATAATATCTGTACTACCTGTTCTTAATCCTAAAGATGTATCTTTTCCACTTTGTACAAGACCTTCATTATTTAATCTAAACTGACCAGCAACATCTATTCTTTTGTTAAGTTTATTTATTTTATCATTTAAAGCATTTAGTTCAGCAGTTTGTCCTTTATTTTTTAATTGATTAATTTTTCCTTCTATAGCCCATTTTTTTTGATTAAGTTTAAAATTGTCATTTCCAAATTGTGAATATTCTGGAGTTTGATATATAGCAGACTCAGCATTATTAATAGCATTTAATTTAGGATCAATAGTTTTTATTTCACGTGTCATCACAGCACCCATATCATTAAATAAAGTTTTAGTTTTATTAAGAGTGGGTGTAATAACTTCATTAGCTTTAGCTAAAGCTTGTCTACCTTTATTACCTAAATAACCAAGTCCTTCACCTACAAATTTTCCAGTAGGTCCTATCAATGGTGCTAATTCTAATGCATCCATTCCTACTTTTTCTGCATTTTCAAAAGATGGACTGTATACTAATTCTGACACATCAGGTGCAATGTTCATAGCACCATGTACACCAAACCCTGCTGTCAGAGCATTACCTAAATTTAATCCAGCAATAGTATTTCCTCCTATTACAGCATCAGTAGCTAAAGCATTACCAACCATTGTTGCATAAGGTGCTGCAGCTGCTCCAACAGCACTTGCTGCTGATCCAACAAAAGGTGCTGCTGCATATCCAAGTGTTCCTAAATATGCAAGATCGTATGCATTTGCTGATTTAGGATTATTAACAATGCTCCTTAATAAATTATTTCTTACCTCACCATTTTGATATAAGTCTGTTAAAGCAGTGAAAGGAGCTACAGCAGATTGAGAAAGTTTACTAAGATTTGAATCAGGAGTATATTCACTAATTGTACCATTCTCTTGATTATTTAAATCATATAATATACGTTCTTGTTCTTTTTTAGGAAGAGCATTAAATTCTTTTTGTGCAGCTTTTTGAAGTTTTGCTTTTTCAGCAGCCACTTTTCTTGAATACTTTACATCTTTAACTATTGCTTTATCTCCTTTAATTGCCATTTTACTAGCATTAGGAATGTTATCATTAACAACAGTGTTAGGAGTTTCACGTATATTAATTTGTTTTTTATCTTTTATTAAGCTATTAATAAAATCTGAGTAAGGAGGAATTGTAGTTTCTTCTGTGGTGGTTTCTATACCATCTTCAGCTATAGGATATTCTGTCACCTTATTTCCTTTAAACTTATAATTACCACCTGGACGCATAAGTTTTACATCTCCTGTATCTGATATACCTAATAAAGGTTTTGTTAATGGTTTACCTGTTTTAGGATCTGGTCCCATTGTTATTTGATTACTGTTGATTCTTGTTACCTCTCCTGGATAATCCCATTGTCCTCTATCACTATCAATGATTCCTCCATTTTTATTCATTGGAATATCTTTGATGTTTGGTTTCCAGTTTTGATTTTTATACATCTTGTTGAAACTATTCATAGCATCTTCTCCCATGTCTCTCAACATAGCTTCTCTATCAAATCTATTTCCTGGAAGTGTGTATTTAGAATCACCTATATAGTCATCTACATCTGATATATAACCTTGAGTATTAGGTCTAGTTCCTTTATATTCTTGTATTCCATACCATTGATCAAGATCTTGTTTTCCAAGTTGTTCTAATTCTTCTTTACCTAAACCTTTACCTTTATAAAAAACAAGATCATCTGTAGTATTATTAAATAATTCAGGATTAGTTTTTATTGTAGATTCTTGTGCATCTAGGTAGTTACGAAAGTCTGTTTTAGCATTAGCTGCTTGTTGTGCAGAATTTGCAATATCTTCATCACTATATTTCCAACTTTCACCATATTCATCTATGTCTCTTATTAAATCTTCATGACGTTTTGATTCTGATTTTGCAACATCTTTATAAATATTGTTTTCACGTATGGATTTAACTTGTTCTTTTGATGCTCTATTAAAACTAGATGTTGAAAGATCTGCATCAGTAACTAATCTATAGTTAGGAACATCAGGATTTGGTTTTCTTTTAAAAAAATCAAATAATCCATTAGTTTCTAATCCTTGTCTTAACTCAGGAGCTATATTTGTTTCTATTTTTCCTATTTTATTTCCTATATACTTTTCAGCAGAACCATAACCAGGAACTATATTAAGAGGATTAACAATATTATTTATAAACTGTTTATTAGTTTTTGCTCCAATTCCTTCAAGACCTCCTGTTAATAATGGAACACCTATTGCTGTTAGAAGAGGCATCATGGACTCTTGTTGTTCCATTTCATAAGGAGCAGCACCAAGACTACCTGCCATATCTCCAATCATTACTCCTGGGTTTAACCAATCATCAATAAAGCTATCAGGATCATTTGGAAATAGTCTAAATTTATCACCAGTAGATTGACTTTGTCTAGCTAAAACTTCTTTCCAATTAGGATTACCAATTAAGTTTTCATTTTGTGCATTCATGCTATCTGCCATTCTAGCTTTTCTATCTGCTATTATAGCTTCATCATTTATTCTTTTTTGTTCAGCTAGTTCAGCTTTAGTTTTATTTCTAACGTTTATTTTTTTAATACTTGTAAATTTTGGTGTAGAAGTAGCACGTGTATTATCAATTTTTGTAACTGCCTGTTCTCTTTCGTTCTTAAGTTTTACTGGATAAGAATTTGATGATTCACCTTTTCCTTGTTTTCTTTTTTGAATATTAGATAATATTTTTAAAGCTAAATCACCATTAGGCATTTGTTTACCATACTGTGCACTAGCCATTGTTTTCTTTGCATATGGACCTTCTGAAGGAGCAGGATCATTTGTACGTGCATATGTAAATCCTACAGCTCCTGGCATAGAAGCTCCCATTTGTGCTTGAGGAACATAATTAACTGGATAGACATCTCCACCCATTTGAAACTGTCCTCCCCATGCAGGAGAATAATCTCTTCCTACATTACTATATCCTTCTCCTTCAAAACCTTCTGGAGCAGAAGTTTCTGAATCATTATAATTATCTAACCAACCACCATTCTTCATGTTGTTAGAATTATCTCTTCCACACTCATGACATATGTACATATCTTTCTTACTGGAATCAGATTTGTTCCATGACCAACCACATGTGCATTTTACTTTACTATCCATTATTTATAACTAATTTGTGCAGGTGTTAATATAAATTGAGACACTAGATGAGTTGTTGAACTGTTATCCAGTATATGTCTCACCTTTAATTCTTTTGCTCTTAATGTGGCTTTCTTAAAGCTTCTAGGACCATAGTCTATGTTAGCTTGATTCACTATCTTATCAATAGAAAGACTTTCACATGATGTAATGAATAATGGAATCTGAGAACTCTTCTCTGCAGCCCAGAATGTATTATACTGATAGAAGTTATCACTCTTAGTGTAAGTGATTATTTTACTCTCAGCATTTAGAATAGGGTACTGCATGTAAGCTTTTAAGTTGTGAAGAGGTTTAGCAACTAGTTCAAGTACACCAGAACTCTGTTGTCCATTATATAATACAGCTTTGTTAAACCATTTATTATTTGTTTCTATTCTTGTGCTATCATCAAACACCCCATTAGATATAGGGAAGTATTCATATGCTTTTGTATAGTCTTTTACATTCTGTAAGATTTCATCTTGATATTTGTATGCAAATGGATACTCAATAATATATGGTTCTATGTTTCCATAGAATGTATTATAAAGACTTATGTTAGTTAAGTGTCTCCATATACATGCTGTCATAATTTCTAAAAAAGTACTGTTAGCATATTCTTCTGTTGTTATAGGAGCAAGACTTATTGTCTTTTCTATCTTACAACTTCCTGTAGACTTTATTACAAGAATTGTTACATTATTATTTACAATGTAACTAATACCAGCAATAAGAGTTTGTTTAAGAACATCTTCTGCTATTATATTACCAAATTGATCAGAGATGGTGAATGGCCCTGCTTTAGGGCCAGCCTTTGTTAATTTTATGGTTATAGTTTTTGACATATTAACAGCTTCCTATATTAGTTAATGTTACACTTGGTGGAACTGATGTACAACATGATGCACAAAATGTTACTTCTGAATATCCTCCTCCTACAATTCCAACTTCTGTAATTGTAGGAACACCTGCACAATTTACATAATTAATTGTAGATATACCAGCTACAGTTTTTGATGCTTTATACAATGTACAAGGAAGTGTTGTAGTGGTTGTAGTGGTTGGTGTAAAACATGCCACTATATTAATGATCACTCCTGATACAATGTGATATACCTCTCTTGTTGTATTTGCACTTTCATCTGTAAAATACCAACCATCAGGCACTACACTACAATCTGTTGTACCATTGTTTGCATACACTGTTTCCAACAATATAAGACTTGCAGCTCTTCCAATAACTGATGTATATGTAAAGCCTGCATTTGTTGTTACATATGTAATTGCATTACAAGCATCTATTTGACTTCCTGTTGAAACAACAGTTGATGGTGGAGATATTATATTATATCCTGTAATCAATGTAAATGAATTTAATCCAGTAGGTCTTCTACAAACTGGGGGAACTGTAATTACACCTGTTCCAACTAATGTACAATCTGTCACTCTTCCTATTCCAACTAATGTACAATTTGTATTAGCTGTAGTGGTAGTGGTAGTTGTTGGAGGAGCTGGTGTACTAGTGGTGGTTGTTGTTGGAGGAGTAGGAACTATCTCTCCTGCAATTAAATCAAAATCATCACAACATCCATTAATCCCTGAATAGAAGAAATTGTTTTCTGCTATATAGAAATTAGGAATGTAGCTATGAAAGCTCACCCAAGTTTTTGTGTTTACATTGAATGATAGAGTCCAAGACTTATTACAGAAATATTCTGGATCTGTTAAATAAACTTGTGTTCTAAATACAAACTCATTTATTGTTTCTTCAATATAGAACTCTCTAGTTGCAGAATCATATTGAATATTATTATCTAAAGGAATGTAATCAAGTTTAGATATAATAACTCTATCAAACTTACTATCATAAAAACCATGTAAACCAATACCTGTAAAATTATTATCTGTATTAACTCCAGGTATAGTTATTAATTGTCCATCAACTAAAATTTGTTTTGATGGAAAATATCTTAATATTTCAAATGCTAAATGGTCTGTAAAGAATCTATTCATTCCAGAACCAAATGCTGATAAATCTTCCACTTGTGTTCCTTGTATAAGAAACACTTGACCTCTCTTAGCATCAACAGTGATTTGTCCTTGTGGTATTTTTAATAACATTTTATTCTGACTTCCTACATATCCAAGATCTGTTTCTGCAAAATCAATAGGAGGAGCTCCTCTAAACAATGATGGATTACCTACATAAGCAGCTTGTGGATTACTTGTATCAATAGTTAAGAGATTGTTATACATCAATGTCTTGTTCTCAAATCTAGCCAATACAGCTTTGTTCTGTATACCATCTAATGATGTTAAGTTTCCAAAGTTTTGAGGGAAATCAAAATATGAAAGTGCTCTATATGTCAACCAACTATTCACTCTATTATCAGCATCTATATTTTGTGAATCAGAATAGATTGCTCTAAATGGATAATATGTAAAACATAATTGACTAGTCCAATCTGGAGGAAGGTGTGTAAATGTATTTTCTTTATTCTGTTTAGAGAATGTTACATTATATGTGTATGTATTATCATTAGCTATAGATACATAAGTTTCCTGTACCCAATCATCAGGAATACTTGTTGATACATGTGGCCAGAAATCTCCTTCTCTATTATTGAATGCTTGTCTCAGATCTGTATTGTAAGAACTCTCACAATAGAAATTAGGAATCCCATATGCAAATAGATAGAAGTATCCATCATAGTATGTTCTATTAGGATTACTATCTGGAGGAGCAGGAAGTTGACTATTAGGACAATCAAAGTTATGTGCTTTATATGATATAATATTTGTTAATGTAGCTGATGCTGTTGGAACATTTAATGAATAATCTTCCAATATAGATCTAGCAGAATGCCAATACACTGGATAAGCTATGTTACCTATTTCATCATAGAATATATCACTATCATCAGGAGCACCCACTCTGTTATCTATAAAGAAAGGAAGTTTAGTCTTGAATGTAAATCTAGAAATAAATGTATCTCCACCAAAAACTACTGATGTTCCTGATGAATAAATGTTTCTTTGGAATCCTGTATCAATTGTTTCATAAGAATATATTTGTCCCCATTGATTTACAAACTGATTTTTTAATGATGCATAATATGAAACTGCACGTAAGTCTTGTTCTTTCTCTGGAGAAGAACATGCAGATGTATCTCCAATAGTAAATCTAGAATAATCTGTAACTTTAGGACTTCCTGCAATAATCATATTAGGACTATTACTAGGAAATGGTAATACTGGTTTAGTTAGATCAGTTCTTAAATAAACTGATGATTCTCTTCTATAGTTATTAACAGGAAATATATCTCCTACAGATTCAACTCCAGGAATTAAATATCTTTTTATATCTAAGTTTCTTTGCTTAACTCCTTGGTTATTAGGTATAGATTCTGAATAGTTATAATCAGCTATAGTGTTAAATGATTGAGCATAGTTTCTTCTTGTAATACCATTTACATATATTGTTAAATATGCTTGATATGTAGTAAACATTGCTGTAGCATTAAATGGATCAGTTATATTACCTATTGTTGTAGAACTAGCTAATGCATCTTGTTGAGCTTCTTTTGTAAGAAGTTTATATTTAGCATTATTCTTCACTTGAGTAAAATGTCCTTTTCCTCCACCAAACATTACATTCTCTAATTTAAGAACGTTTCCTAAAAATGGTTGTCCAAAAGAAGTTTCTGGAGAATTAAATATTTGTCTATGAGCATTAGTTTCTTCTAATGGTGGTTGTGGTGTAGGATCTTTACATTGATCTGCTGCAATCACTTCACCTATTTTGCGAATTTCTATACCACAGTGATCGCAATATTCTACACAAAAAACATTAGGTGGTGAACCTGGTTCTGAAGCTTTTACATTAATAGTGTAACTAGAATTTGTTGGCCATCCTTCTACCCATTCTGTTTGTGTTTGTCCAAATTGATCAGTCCATTGAGCTCTCCATCCAGCACATGCTTGAATAAATGTACCACCAGAAGCAATTGTCCAAATTTCATAATTACCATAAGCAGAGGTAGCTTTACCTGATATAACTAATGGTTTTGATATAGCACAAATATTATGAGGCCCTAGTGTTTTTAAGTCTTGTGTTGTTAATTTATCAGTGTTGCAACTAGTGTATTCTATTTTAACAACACCATTACTATCTAATTCTGTAACATTTACAACAAATGGTTCACATATTTGTTTCCAAGCATTGTTTGTTTTATTTATAAATGGATCTTTATTAAGATCATTATATGGGTAATTTGGAAAGTAATAGTTTTGACCTTCTCTTTCATAGGTTCCTACATTTCTAAGTATTCCTTTAGCTACAATAGATTTGTTTGTTCCTCTGTCTCCTCTTACTATTTTGTATCCAACAATATCATCTCTTTGTTCAGCAGTTAATGGAGAAGAAGAAATAAGACTTCTAATCTGGTCACTATCCACTCTAACACCAATAGGAAATACAGCATCATTACCCATTACTAATGAGCTAGCTGTTGTGAATAATCTTGATTCAAATGCTGGACTAACAAGAATATCTGGGAACTTATGATGTCTAATTGGTTGTCCAGCTAGATCACCCCATACATCTGCATTACAAGGATATTCTTCTGTTGATTCCCAATAGGCAAATTGACCATATTGATATGGTGTAGCATTTCCAATAGGATCTCCCACTGCTGATCCTATTACAGAAGCTGTGTTATATATTTTCCAATAAGGACTATAGTTTGTTCCTGGTTCTGGTTCTCCAATAAAATCTGGATCAGTGTCAAGAATATTAGGACTTGTATTTTCAACAAAACCTTTTACTCTTCCAGGAATATGGAAACCATCTGTTTGTTTTCCATTCTTCAATAAGAATACAATTTCAAATGCATACACCTCATCACGTAGATACCCACGTAAGTTTGTAGCATTTATTTCATCAGCATAGTTTTCAGTGGCAGGGATTCTATATGTTTCCCATAATAGAGTTATATTAGAAGCAATATACTGATAGTTAATTCTATTTATGGATGTAAGGTTATCCCATACAAGTATATCTTGTACAGATGTAACATCTTGGGCTATATCATAATAAGGAAACTTTTCAAATATATCATTGATAGTTAACTGTATCTGAGTTTTGTTTTGACCTGTATAAATAATTTGGTCATTATCTTGTTCAATAAAATATGTTCCTACTAATTCTACAGAAGTTATTCCATTAACTGTTTTAATCACAGCTAAGTTAAAATATTGATATTGACCTGTAACATCTAGTTCTGTTACATTAATAACAATAGATTTTCCTACAGTGTAATTAAAATTAACTGTGGTTATAGCTACATCTGCAATAGGTGTAGGATTGGTAACAGAATAATAAGAGGTGTATGGATTACCTAATGCATCAGAATACTGAGCAGCAAACTGATATGTACCAGCAACAAGTTCTCCTCCTGTAGTGATATCTGTTACATTGATTTGAGGAATACTAAAGTTTGGTTGTAACTTAAGTTGATTACAATCTAATTCATCAGTGTATATAGGATCACAAAGAGTGCTACCTACTTGTAATAGTTTTGGTACATTATTAAGATCTAAATATCTTCTTGGATTAATACCATCTGTCCAATATATCTCTATAGTACAATTTGTAATCCTATGTACTGTTTTGTGTATAGGATGATTGATGTTGAAGTTAAGACAAGGTGCTTCTACTAGTGTACGATAGATACAATCATTATTATCCATATATCCAATCTGACTATTGTTTATATCAGGATTAGTTATATAGAATATATGTTTGTTTTTTTCATTAATAAAATGTGTACCAATTAATATATATCCTTGAGGAAATGTAACACATAACTCATTACCTTGTTCATTTTGGTAATTAACAGAACTTGAATCAAAGTTTTCTAAAGCAGCATTTAATGCATAGGTTAGTGTACCAGGTTTAATCTGGTTCACAGTTTGATCCATATTCAATCCAATGTTTGCACTATTGAATTCTTGTTTAATATTTCCAGATTGTTTATCCTCTTGATCAGCCATAGTGCTTAGTTATTACGTCTTCTTCCAGCTCTATTAGTTCTGTTAGGAAGTTCATACATATTAAATCTCTTAAGGTCATTTACGATCCTTCTTTGTTTTTCCCAAGGAGTTTGTTTCTTCATTTCAATCTCAGCCATAATGTAAGCTTCTTCATAAGCTTGTTTATGATAAAGCATCTTTTGTTGTAACTGATTGAAAGTTTCATCATTAGTTTGGTTAGTAAGAGTTTCAAACATCTTAAACTTAATAAATGCTTCTACATACTCTCTAATACGATAGTTGTCAGGAATCAATTGATTTCCTATTTCATCATACTCTGTAGCATAGAATATTAAATGTACAACACCATTTCTGAAATTAGTTACAAACTTATTATCTCGTATATCAAATGAATCATAACTAGCAGAGCCAGGAGTGAATTGATGAATAGGAGGAGCTTCTCTATACATCTCCCAATTGTTTGTATATTCCACTCCACAGTTTTGTCTTACAGAGATGTTTCCAGGCTTAAGTAAGTAGTCATGAGTAAATCCTCTAGCTACGCTATTGTTTGTCTTATATACAGCTTGTACAAGCACAGGCATACATGTACCATCACATTGTGAGTTTTGACATCCAGGATTGTTACAAGGAGTTCCTCCAATAGTTAATGGAGCCACTTGTATAGTGGTAGCACTAGCTGCTTGTGAATAAAATGAATTAGCTGATTGATATGGATATCCAGCAACTTCTGTTGTCATCCATGCTTCTCTAACAGCATAAAAGTTATCAGGAAGTCTAGCTTGGAAGTCTTCTATAAACAAAACTTCATCAGTAATTACATATGTAGTTCTTCCTAACTTTTTTAGAGCTTTGTCTAAGTAGGTAGGAAATAAAAGATCATCTACTGCACCTGTATCAAAGTAAGATTTTAATTCTTCTTTTACAGTTGAGTAGACAGGTTCTGGGCTAACAAAAGCATATTTATAATAGTAACTCATAATTTATTTTTTCCATTCGATGTATAAATGTTGATACTTATCGTTGGTCTTTAAGTAATGTGATAGGAGTCTTGATGTAAGTCTAGAAGGTTTGAAATACCAGAAGTCAGAATTTTTAAAACGTGCTGTGGGTTTAAACCACATCCAACCAAAAAAGTATCCTTCTGTGTGATAGTTGAAATTATAAATTACCTTTCCTTTTTCTCTAGTCTTTTGCCAGTCTATAGGAAGATTAACAAACTCTTTACCATCTACATTGTTTTTTAGTTTTCTTCTTTTCTTTTTGTTAATTGAGAACTCTCCAAAACCATAAGGAAGTTTTGCTTTATATCCTGTCTCTAAAATATATTCTTTAAAAGATTCATTGAAGGTGTATATTATATTCCTCCACTCATCATATGTTAATTTTATAGATGGATGTTTTTTGCAAAACTGATTATAGTTGTCTTTGCTAGAGCTTCTCCAATCAACCTTTGTTCTCATTAATTAGTTGGTTTTGAGTTTGGTGCTTGACCATCTATTCCTTCTTGACTTACATCTGTCTTAATATTAAAATAAGTAGATAGTAGTTTTTTAGATGTTAGCTCAAGGACTTGTTGTTCTAAATATCCAGGAAGAGGAAACTCTTTGTCTAAAGGATTTATACAAATTTGTTCATCTGTATATTCTGGTGAACCACATCCACATTCAGGATACATAATATCATTGTGTACATCTTCTTCAAAGAATGCAACAAATCTAATTGCTTTAAGCAAAGGATTGTTTACATATAGATAATCATTAGATATCCAATAGTATTCTTCTTTCTTGATTACAGGAAGTTTTAGTAAGTTTAAATATCTATTAATAGTTATTTCTTTTAACTTCTTTCCTTTACCACTCATAGCGTTAATAGAATAAACTCCTTGTATTACATATTGGTAATTACCTTCTGATATACGTGGAAGTTTAAATCTAGTTCTAGCAATGCTACATTCATCTACATAGTTACAACATTCAGAAATAGATACTTCTATCATCTCTAAACAAGGGATGGTAGTAAATAATGTATCAGTGGCCCAAAGCTTTCTAAGATTTGTCTCACGTTTGATTAATAACAAAGAGTTATTTCTTATCTCAGATGCAATTGCACGATCTGTTATTAATGAATCAGTAGAAAGTATCTTGTGGACACTTCTAACATCTGATACTAATTTTCTTAATGTTGCCATAATTATATTCTTGTTTCAAACTCAGCAATTTTACCTAACTTACTATCATATACTAAAGCTAAGGCAGCTCTCACTGAATGTACATAGTTATTATCTAAATGCCATCTATCAGTTCCTGAAAGACTAGGCATTTGTTGTATTCTTACTCCTTTGACTTCTTTAGCCATGTAGTGATGTTTATCTCCTGTATGAACTTCTCTGTACAAAGCATTACCAAATGCTCTACTATATTTAGGATGTGTTGCAAACAATAAAGGAAGATCATCTATTTTACAATTACCATGATGCCATCCAATAAATGTATTTCCTAATGTGATTCCTTTAACAACACTATGTTCTCTGATAAAATCTACATCTGGAGCATCACTAAAATATACATCTAATGCATGTGCTAAATAAAAAGACTTAGTTCTATCATGATTACCTTGTACAAGGACAACCGCAACTTCTTTAGCATATTGTCTTAACATATTGATTGTATCTACAAGAACAGTAAATCCTAGTTCATACTCAGCATGATATTCCATTATGGTATCTTGTGGTGTGCCTTGTGTAGTTTGGTTTTGGTAGTTATCTGTATGAAAAAAATCATTAGATATAGGTAGAATGACAGTGTCTATATTGTAATTAACCCATACTTTTTTAATCAAAGACTGAGCCACATTATAATATCTCAAAGCTCTTGCTTCAGGACTATTATCACCATCTACAGTTCTTTTAGCTAAATGAAAATCAGATAGAGATATTTCTACATCTACATGGTCTTTATCACCATTGACTTCTTCTTTAGTTATTGATATATTATTTGGTGTGTAGTTTTCTAAAAACTTAGCAAAGTCTTCTGGAGAGTAATCTTTTGGTTGTTTTCTTTTTGAAAACACTGAGGAAGTAAAACTTCCACTTGGTAACATCTTAGACCAATAGTTGGTAATGACGTATTTATCTAGGTTTATCTTATGTAGCTTAGCTAACTCAAGATCATCTTTAGGTTCAAATGCACTAATGATTGTGCTTTCTATTGTTCCTTTTTCAACATTCACTTTTCTAATTTCTCCTGTAGAATTATTAAGTTCTATTGGAGAGTTATTATCTTTCTCTCTGAGCTCTTTAAGAAGCTCATTCACTTCATATTCACTTATTCCTAACTTCTCTGCATAGAACTTTTTACTTCTTCTTTGCGTTAATAACTCTTCTAATCTGTATAATAAACTTTGATTTTCGGACATATTTATTCATATTAGTTAAAAAATATTGTAAAGATAAAGAATAGTTTTTATATATTCCAAATAATTTTAGTTAGAGATATAATTAATTATAACTAAATTAGTTATAAAATAAAACTCCCCAGACAAATGCCTAGGGAGAAACCTTGTAAAACCAACAAAACAAGAGTTTTTTATTTGTTATATAAATCATGGTGGAGGACCACAATCAATTATTGTTGTTACTACTCCAAATGCATCAAAGATAAGTCCAAAAGTAGGACTTGTATAGTAAGAAAGTCCAGCAGGAGGTAATCCACCAGATAAAACAGAACCAACTACAATAGGATAACCATCTAAAGTTACTGCAATAGGATAACTAAATACAGGAGCAGGACAGCCACTAGAAGCATTACTTAAATTAATAATAGTAGGTCCTGGAGGAGGAGTTGTATTTGTAGTGGTAGTTGTACTAGTTGATGTAGAACTAGATGTACTGCTGGTAGTTGTAGTTGTACCAGATAAAGATATGTCAATAAAGTTTGTACAAATTCCTGTAGATACCACTCTTATAGTAGTTGTATAATCAGGCACTGCTGAAGAAGAATATCCAGCAAGTAATGCTGATCTAGTTACTCCTGTTGCAAATGCTGATAAATAACCATCAAGATTTGAATATAGATTAAATGGACCTGAATCAGTTCCAGCGGTTGTTAATGTTATTAATACTGTCATTTTTTATTTAATTATATTAAGCTGGACACTCTGTGCCAAGAGGTG
>Ga0214919_10008164_pt1 | contig 13892 bp, 12 predicted proteins | sample LL1503_MetaG_FD_177994 | JGI IMG/M metagenome (GOLD analysis project Ga0214919, IMG submission 177994) | Freshwater microbial communities from Lake Lanier, Atlanta, Georgia, United States - LL-1503 | ecosystem: Environmental > Aquatic > Freshwater > Lake | place: USA: Georgia | collected...
CGGCCAGTGTTTCGTACCAACGTTGCACGTCACTGCGGTGCAGAATTCGGTGGTGGACGGCCTCGCGGTCGTACTCGTGCACCCCCGCGTCCATCTGTGCCACGGTGGCGACCGTGCCGGCCAGGCCCACGAGGCGCACGGCGCCAACAAGGTCATCAAAGGCGGGAACGGCGGCGAACATGCGATCGATTTCGCGTTCAATCATCGCGCGGGCCACGTCGGCCTCGTCGCTCGTTACCGTCGGTTGGTGAAAGGCCGCTTCGGAGACTCGGACGCAGCCCAGCTGCATGGAGAAGGCCACCATCGCCCCGTTCACGCGACAGGCCAGTTCAGTTGAACCTCCGCCGATGTCGATAATCATCACGGGTTGCGACGAGGGAGCGAGGTCAGCCGTCGCGCCGATGTAGGAGGCCGTCGCCTCCTCTTCACCAGATAACAAGACGGGCGTAATGCCAGTGATGGCCTCACAACGGGCGAGAAACTCGGGACCGTTAGCGGCGTCACGGGCCGCGGACGTGGCGACCAACTTGCCTTCACTCACCCCGAAGCTATCCATGATGGTTCGATAGCGGGTGAGACAGGTAAAGACTCGCTCCAGCGCGGCATCACTCAAGATTCCGGTCTGGGCCACGCCCTCACCGAGACGGGTAATCGTCATCTCGCGAGCGAGAGTCCGACCGTCGCCGTCGACAATCAAGATGCGGGTGGAGTTCGTTCCGCAGTCGATGACGGCGACGGGCCTCAACGGACGTACTCGATTGTGAGTGCGGGCAGCACAATCTCTTGCGATACGAGGGCGCCCACGGGATCGGTGAATCCGGCCAGGTGGTTGGCCACGTGGGCGTGCAGACACTTGATACCGGTTCGGGTGCCACCCACGCCACCACTGGGCTGGGGGGCCGTGGTGTTGAGCGTGGCCGCCTTGCGACGCGCCTCATACTCGTCGTGGGTTCGACGGAGTTCCTCTTCATCGACGAGTGGCTCAAAACGGTGCACTCCACCGTTGCTCTCGATGCGCGACACGGCGTCGTGGATTTCGGGGTCGAGCAACCAGAGCAACGTCGGCATCGGGGTACCGTCACGCAGATGGGGTTCGTTTTCAATGACGACGGGTTCACCGGTCTTACGACGGACCACCACCGCGAATCGACCAGCCGCTTCTCGTCCTAGTGCCTCTTGCACGTAGATCACATCTGCGGCCGACGCGTCAATGAATGTGGTCAACGCCAGAACTCAAGGGTGTGGCGCAACCGACTCCAGTAGCCACCACCCTGCAGACCGGAGACCTTCCCGAGACTCTGGTGGGGCGTCAGCGACATCACGTTGGTGGGTGAGACGAGGGGGTCATTGGCCGGGTCGGCCGCGTCGATGGCGCTCACGCCGGACTTGGCGTTGGGGAGGACCTGCACCAGTTGCTGGTTCGGGCGTACCAACTGGTACTGCTGACGGGCGAGGGCCGCAATGGCGTCGGGGTCTTCCAAAGCCAGACTCTGCGCTTCGAGAGCCGCACGTTGACGGTTCAGCGTGTCGATAGCTGAGGCGATCTTGTTGATCTGGCCCTGCTGCTGCACCAGAGTGTTAATCGGCTGCCACGCCAAGACCGCAGTCACGATGGTCGCGACGAGAAGAATCCGCACCGCGTGGCGGCGTGGGTCGACGGAGGCCGAACTAGCGGTGGCCACCGGCTCGACCTGACAGTGCGGCGGCGCCCAGGAAGCGAGCCTGGTCACCGAGGAGTTCTTCAATGCGGAGTAACTGGTTGTACTTAGCGACCCGGTCGGAACGGGCCGGGGCACCGGTCTTGATCTGACCGGCGTTGGTCGCTACGGCCAAGTCGGCAATAGTCACGTCTTCGCTCTCACCGGAACGGTGCGAGATAACGGCGCGGTAGTTGTTGTTATTGGCCATACGCACGGCGTCGAGCGTCTCGGTCAAGGTACCAATCTGGTTGAGCTTGATGAGAATGGAGTTAGCCACGCCGTCGTCAATACCCTTTTGCAGGAGTGCCGTGTTCGTTACGAAGAGGTCGTCGCCGACGAGCTGCACCCGGTCGCCAATGCGCTCGGTCAATTCAGCCCAACCGGCCCAGTCGTCTTCGGCCATGCCGTCTTCAATCGAAACGATTGGGTAGCGGTCACAGAGGTCGGCCCAGTACGAGACCATCTCACTGCTGGTGAGGACGCGGCCTTCACCTTCGAGGTGGTACGCACCGTCACGCCACAACTCGGTCGTGGCGGGGTCGAGCGCAATCGCGATGTCGGTGCCGGGCGTGCGCTTGCAACGCTCGATGGCCTCGACGAGAACCTTGACGGCCGTCTCGTTGTCGGGCAGGTCGGGAGCAAAGCCACCCTCGTCACCAACGGCCGTGGAGAGACCGCGCTCGGCCAAGACCTTCTTCAGCATGTGATACGCCTCGACGCCCCACTGGAGCGCTTCGGTGAACGAGGTGGCCCCAACGGGCATGAACATGAACTCTTGGAAGTCAATGGAGTTCAGCGCGTGCACGCCACCGTTGATGACGTTCAGCATCGGCACGGGCAGGACGTGGGCGTTTACGCCACCGATGTACTGGAACAACTGGAGGTCGCTCTCGAGGGCCGCGGCCTTGGCGTTGGCGAGAGAGACGGCCAACATGGCGTTGGCGCCGAGACGGCCCTTGTCGGGCGTCCCGTCGAGATCAATCAGGGCGTAGTCGACGGCTCGCTGGTCGGAGGCTTCGTAGCCCTCGAGCGCTTCGTTGATTTCACCATTGATGTTGTCAACGGCGCGCTGGACACCCTTGCCACCCCAAGCGTCGCCGCCGTCACGCAATTCGACGGCTTCGTGCGAACCGGTCGAGGCGCCAGAGGGGGCAATGGCCCGGCCGACGGCGCCCGACTCCAAAATAACTTCGGCTTCGACCGTGGGGTTGCCACGGGAATCCAAGACTTGACGACCAATTACCAGTTCAATGGCGCTCATAATGACTCCTTCGCACAGCGGACGCGCTACGTACTAACGCTAGTCCGAACCCTGCTCGGGCGAAAGCCCCTCATTCGCCACGATGTGATCACGCAACTTGGAGGCTTCGTAGCGGGCCACACTCTCCACGTCAACTCCGTTCCAGCGCGCGAGTTCCCCGAGGGCCGCGATCACTTCACCCCACAGAACTTCCGGTTCGGCACTGCGTTGGGCGTCGTCACTTTCGTGGCGTTCCACCGTGAGACGAGTCACGGCGTTAACGAGGCGTTCGTGGGCCGCTTCACCGGTGGGGATTTCAATACCCACGGCGCGCGCCTTGCGGAGCAGCTTGGCCTGCAGCACGAGTCCGGGGAGTTGCCACGCGATGCCGTCGGTTACCGAGGTGCGTCGCTTCTCCTTCTTCTTTAACTGCTCCCAGCGCGACGCGGCCTCTTCGGCCGTGGCCACTTCGACGTCCCCAAAGACGTGGGGGTGGCGCGAGATGAGTTTGTTCCGGACGCCGTCGGTCAACGAGGTGAAGTTGAAACGCTCCTCTTCGTCACCGAGCTCGGCGTGAAAGACAATCTGAAAGAGCAGGTCGCCAAGTTCCTCTTCGGCGTGGAGAGCCGTCGCTTCAACGTCACCGTCACCTTCGAGGGCTCGGGCGTAGGCCTCGAGAGCGTCGATGGCCTCGTAGGCCTCTTCGAGGAGGTGACGAGTCAGCGAGGCGTGCGTCTGTTCAATATCCCAAGCACACTCCTGGCGTAGGTGTCGCATCAAATCAACGAGGTCGTCACTGGCGGCCCCGGCGGTGCGCAGTTCATCAATCCACAGCGAGGTCAAGTGGTCAGCCCCGACGAAACTAGGTAGCTCCTGAGCCGTCACCGTAAGCAGCTGCTGAGTCGGGAGTCCCAAGTGGTGCAAGATCGTGACCGGCGTGTCGCGAGGTAGTCGATCAACCACGGTGGCCAGGATTTCCGGGGCGTAGGTCTGCAGGACCAACAGCGGACCGGGACCACGAAACATCGTGGTGTCGGCCAGGGCGTCAACGACGCGTAACTGCACGGCCATCGGATCACGACCGAGGGCGGCACAGGCCACGTCAACCACGGAAACGGCGGGATCGAGAATTACGTCAACGGAGGGGTCGGCCACTAGCAGTTCGACCGTGTGTTCGGCCACCACGGGTGAACCGGGTACCGCGTAGATGATGGGCTCACCGTTGGCGTCGTGGGCCAGGCGAATCAGATCGTTGGCGATGGTGGCGTAGAGCAACTCGAAGGACTCGGCCCGTTCGTACTCCTCGTCGTAAGAGGGAACATCGGGAAACCTCGCGGCGGCGGGGTGACGGCGGGTCCGCAGTCGAGCGACGGGGGCATCCTCAAGAGCGGCGACGGCCGAAAGAGTGAGCCACTGTTCGTCGCCGGGACCGAGACCGACGACACGAATAGTCGGGCGAGCCACGAACTAAAAGTGCAGCGCCGAGGCGGCGTCCAGTCCGATGCCCTCATTGGGGACATTGGTGGTGGCCGGCGACGCGGGGGCGTAGATGCCAACACCCTGTTGACCAGATCCGAACTGACCGAGCAAGGGATTGACGTCAACGCCAACGCGTTGGTAGATGCCCTGCTTGGCCGCTTCGATTGATCCCGAGTTCACGTTGCGTACGTCGGTGAGCACTTGGGTCGCCACCGCATTGAAGGACAACTGCTTGCGCGAGGTGGCCGCCACGTAGAGCGAGTAGGACTGGCCCTGCACGGTGACCGTCTGGGGTGGACCAAAGGTGTTGAGCGCTACACCGCGCACGAGGTCGCGGGCATTCGAGCTCGGATCAAAGCAACCGTAGGCTCCGCCGGATGCGGCCGAGGGGTCCTGGGAGTACTTCGCCGCTAATGCGCCGACCGAGAGGCCGGCCGCCCTGTCGGCACTGAAAGCGCCGACATCGCTCGGACGAACCAAAGCAATACTGGCGCAGATGTACTGATACTCACTGAGGTGGCCTTGGTAGAAGGCCTGCAACGAAACGTCGGTTTCGGCAATTCGTGGCGGCAGTTTCGACGACATCAGTTCACTGGCCGCTTCGGCCTGCAGTAGGGAGGCCGCGACAGAGGTCGGAAGACTGGCGAGCGCATTAAGTGGTGCCGACAGGGAGGCGCATTCGGCTCCGTTTGCACTGGCGGCCGCACTCATCTGGGCCCCCAGGTTGGCGGCGGCATTGCTCAAGACGTCCGAGGTATAGACGAGGCCGAAATGTTCTTCGGCGTAGGTGATCTCGGCCAGGCCCTCGAGACGGAGGTTGGCCCAGGCCGTGATCGTCGTTTCGTCCATGGTGTTGGTACCGGCACCACTGGCGAAGGTGACACCCCAGAGATTGGTGACGTAACAGGCCATGGCCGCATTTGTCGAGATGGCGTTCACCTCGTGAGCGAAGTCGTAGCGACTAAGCGAATAGCTGCCTGCGGTGATGGCGGCGTTGCCGTAATTGATGGCGAGGAGGGGGACTCCCACCACGGCCAGGACTAGGGAAACGAGGATGCGGCGCACAGCGTCATGCTACTGACGGGGCGGCCATCCAGATTTCACGCACGAGCTGCGTGAGGGGCTCCACTGTGAGGAGCGGACCCTCGAGGGTGGCTGTTAGTTCCATGGCCGTTTCGTCAAAGGCGCGAGACCCGTAGCGGTGGGCCACCCGCTCGCGAACATGGGGCACGAGGGCGTGCACCACGAAGCGAACCATGGTCCGTTCACCTTGGGTCTGGGTTGAGATCTCCGAGATGCCGTTCTTGAGACACTCAATCCGTAGCGACATCACCTTCAAGAGTCCTTCGGCCGCCGCGGGTAGCGGACCAAAGCGGTCGCGCCATTCGGCCACGACATCGTCGAGTTCCTCGTCACCGCTCGCGGCCGTGAGGCGACGGTAGGCCTCGAGACGCTGATCTTCCGAGTCGATGTAGTCGTTCGGCAAGTGGGCCACACCGAGTCGGGGCAAGATGACGGCCGACGGCGGCACCACCGGGAGACCCTTGGCCTCCTTGACGGCTTCGGCCACTAGTTGGACGTAGAGGTCGTAGCCGACTTCGGCCACCGTGCCCGACTGTTCGTGACCGAGCAAGTTGCCGGCGCCACGAATCTCGAGGTCGCGCATCGCGATCTTGAAGCCACTGCCGAGCGCCGTGTTGTCACCAATGCAGCGCAGCCGTTCGTAAGCCGTCTCGGAGAGCACCATGTCTCGGGGATGAAAGAGGTAGGCGTAGGCCCGGGCGCCGGCTCGTCCCACCCGGCCGCGCAACTGGTGTAGCTGTCCCAAACCGAGACGATCGGCCCGGTCCACAATGAGCGTATTGAGGGTCGGCATGTCGATGCCCGACTCGACAATGGTGGTGCAGACGAGGACGTCGGCCTGCTGCTCCCAGAAGTCTTGGACAATCTGTTCGAGTTGACCCTCATCCATCTGGGCGTGGGCCACGACGACGCGGGCTTCCGGCACCAACAACGTGAGTTTCTTCGCGACCTGTTCAATATCGGCAACGCGATTGTGCACGTAGAAGACCTGGCCCTCACGCAGCAACTCACGACGAATGGCCTCGACGATGGCCCCCTCGTCGTGCTCTCCGACGTGAGTGAGAATCGGTTGGCGGTCGGTGGGTGGAGTCGTCACCATAGAGAGGTCGCGAATTCCCGTGAGGGCGAGTTCCAGAGTGCGAGGAATGGGACTGGCCGTCAACGTCAAGACGTCTACGCCGACGGACATGCGCTTGATGGCGTCCTTGTGCGAGACCCCGAAGCGCTGCTCTTCGTCGACGACTAAGAGACCGAGGTCCTTGTACTTGATTGATTCATTGAGCAGTTTGTGAGTTCCTACGACCACGTCCACGGAGCCGTCGGCCAGGCCGGCCAAAGTCTCACGGGCCTCTTGCTCAGTGACGAATCGACTGAGCATCGCCACCTTCACCGGAAAGGATGCGAACCGTTCAACCATGGTTGTGAAGTGTTGACTGGCCAACAAGGTGGTCGGCACCAACAGGGCCACCTGCTTACCGTCCTGGACGGCCTTAAAGACGGCCCGCAGCGCAATCTCGGTCTTGCCAAATCCCACGTCGGCACAGATCAGTCGGTCCATGGGCCGATCGGACTCCATGTCGACCTTCACTTCGTCGATGGCTCGCTGTTGGTCCGGCGTCTCGGTGAAGGGGAAGAGATTTTCCATTTCGATCTGCCACTGGGTGTCCGCTGAGAACTGAAAGCCCTTAGCTCCGGCCCGCAGTCGGTAGAGCTCGACCAGTTCATCGGCGATGCCCTTGGCCGCGACGCGAGCCTTGTTGCGCGTGCGCTGCCACTCGGCCCCACCCATGCGCGAGAGGTTGGGATTGGCCGCGCCGGTGTAGGGGGTGAGTAGATCAATCTGATCGGTCGGCAAGAAAAGTCGATCGTGACCGCGAAACTCCAAGACCAGGTAGTCGCGCGTCGTCTCGCCCATGGTGCGCGTGGTCGAACCGGAGTAGCGAGCAATACCGATATTGCGATGAACAACAAAACTGCCGACCTCGAGATCGTCAAAGAAGCCGTCGACGTTGCGCGTGCGAGCACGAGGTTGGCGGCGCTGCACTCGACGTCCGGTGAAGTCCCCTTCACTCCAGACAATGATGTCACCGGTATCGAGACCGCGCGGCAGGTGTTCGTGCAAAAAGACAATGTCGGCCAGGTCGAACTCGGCCGAGGTCGTGCCGACCATGAGTTCTTGATCGGCCGCCAGTCCGGCCAGTCGGTCTCGTGAGGCGGCCGAGGAGACGGTAATAACGGCGAGCGAGGGTGTGCGGTTCTTTAGATGACGAGCCAGTCGCTCCACGTCACCTTGAGCCACGGGCGGATCGGTGACGGCAAACGAGAGCGTGGCCGACGTGATCTCATGCGCCGTGATGGTGAGGGCAACCTCACTCGGCACGATCTCGTCCCAGCCGTAGTGCAAGAGAGGTGCTTCTTCTTCGAGTTCCCACGTCTCGGCGACAGTCGTGGCCAGTTCTCGTTCCTCGTCGAGGAGCTCTTCGGCGCGACGTTGCAAGAGACTGGGATCAATCAGGGCAATCGAGGTCGTGGCCGGCACGAGGTCGAGCAATGTCCGGCGCTCGGTGGCGAACCACGAGAGCCAGCCCTCCATGCCGTCGAAGGACTCCCCTTCGGCTAACTGCTCAAAGATCTCACGCGCGAAGGGGTGGCTGGCCGCAGCCGCGGTGGCGGCTGCGCGCTGATCGGCGGTGAGGTGCCACTCTCGGGCCGGCAGCACGGGAACGTCACTTAAATTTTCGAGCGAGCGCTGGGTCTGGATGTCGAAGGTCGCAATACGTTCGATGTCGTCACCAAAGAGTTCGATGCGAACCGGCGTTTCCAGATGCGAGAGCCAGACGTCGATGATGTCACCACGGACCGCTACTTCTCCACGGTGCTCCACTTGGGGTTCGCGGCGATACCCGTGATCGACGAGCCAGCGAACAAACTCGTCGCGATCAATCTCTCCCCCGAGGGCCACGTGACGGGCGTCGTTCTCGGGTGGCAACATCTGCAACAGAGAGCGAACGGTGGCGACAACTACTCGAGGTGCCCCGAGGGGAGCGGCGAGGCGCGCACGCAGTTCGGCTCGACGTCCCATGACGGCAATATCGGGGCTGACGCGTTCGAAGGGGGCAATGTCCCACGCCGGCCACTGGGCCACCATGGCGTCATCCCCGAGCCACGCGGCCACGTCGTCGGCGAGATCGTCGGCCTCGCGCTGGGAAGGAACAACGGCGAGCACCATTTCTCGATCGAGGGCGAAGCGAGCTACGACGGGGGCTACTCCGCGGGGCGTCGTCGCGACAAACCCCTCTTCGGCATCACGGTGAACTTCGTGCGTAATTCGATGCAGCAGAGTGCGTAGCGCGGGTGACTCCTTAGTCACGTCGTCCCGCGTTGACCCGGCGTTGGGCCTCTTCAAGTCCAAAATCGATTACGGCTTCGAGAGCGTCGGCCGCTTCGTTGGTGTCAATGAGGAGTGATTCGCGCATCGCCCCGGTGGGTCGGCGCAGCACCCAGTCGGTCACCTGCTCCTTGCGCTCGGGCTTGCCGATGCCAATGCGCAGGCGGGGGAACTCATTGGAGGACAAGACTCCGGCGATGGAACGAAGTCCGTTATGACCGGCCAGACCACCGCCAACTTTGAGTTGGAGTCGTCCGGGCTCGAGGTCTAGTTCGTCGTGAACCACCAAGACGGTGCCGGGATCGGTAATCGAAATACGGCGCATGAGTGGCGGAAGCGATGCTCCCGATTCGTTCATGAAGGTGGTGGGAATAGACAACGTGACGATGCCCCGCTCGGAATTAAAGGAGCAGGTCTCGGCCCGTTGACGACGCTCGATTTGAAAAGTGGCGTTGCGACGTTGCGCGAGGAGGCGAACGGCGTCACCACCAATGTTGTGTCGCGATCCCTCGTACTTGGTACCGGGATTAGCCAGACCGACGATCAGAAGAGTGCTCGCACTCCCCCGACGGGGCTCGCCAGTGCGCGGACGCCGGAGCGCCACGACCGACTATTCGGCTACGGCGGCGGCGTTACCGGCGGTCTTGGCCGCACGTCCGGCGCGGGTACCGACGAGACCAACGGTCGCGTCGTGTGCCACTACACCTTCAGGCAACGTCAGGTCACCGACGCGAATGGTGTCACCGACCTTGAGGTCAGAAATGTCGACCGTGATGAACGAAGGAATCTTGTCCGGCATGGCGTTAACAACAACGGAGAAGGCCATCTGGTTGACTTCGTAGTCCGCGTGGCGAACTTCGACGGCGTCACCAACGACGTGGATCGGCACTTCAACCTTTACGCCGGCCTTGGTGTCAATGACCTGAAAGTCAATGTGCTGAACGGTGCCACGCACGGGGTGGCGCTGAATCTCACGGGCCATGCAGGTGAACTTGCCGGCGGGCGTTTCGAGGTTGATGACGGTGTTAAGACCGAGCTCCCCGGAGACGGAAGTACGGAACTCCTTGGCGTCAACCGAAACGGGTACGGGGGTAACACCCTGGCCGTAGACAACACCGGGGATGGAGCCGGCGATGCGAAGACGACGAACATTACGACTGCCCTGAACGCGCTCAGACAGAGCGCTCAACGTGACCTGCGACATGGGGACTCCTTATAGAAAAAACGGTGGGCAAACCCGAGGCTTGCACCGGAGGAACAGTTTAGCCGAGGCCGCAGAGGGGCCCGTTGGCCTAGGCCAAATTCTCGCCGCCGAAGATTTCCGAGACGGAATCGTCCGAAAAGACGGCCATGATGGCGCGAGCGACCAGGGGCGCCACGCTTAGAACTTCGAGCTTGGGGAAACGGCGATCTTCGGGCAACGGCAAGGTGTCGGTGACAACTACGCGTGAAACGGGTGCGGCCATAAGCCGTTCAATCGCTGGTGGCGAGAAGACGGCGTGGGTGGCCATGACCCAGATTTCACCGGCTCCTTGGGCCTTCAGCAGTTCGGCGGCGGCCAAAATCGTGCCGGCCGTGTCGATCATGTCGTCAATCAGGATGCAGTGGCGTCCGGCCACGTCACCGACGACGTCACGGGCCACGGCCACGTTGGCGGTGCCGCGAGGGCGAGTCTTGTGCACCAGCGCCAAGTCACAGCCGAGGTGCTGGGCGTAGCGCTCCGCGACCTTCACGCGACCGGCGTCGGGAGCCACGACGACGAGGTCTTGGGTCTTGGTGTGGGCCTTGAGGTACTCCTCGAGCACCGGGGCGGCGGTGAGGTGGTCCACCGGCACGTTAAAGAAACCTTGGATCTGACCAGAGTGCAGGTCGACGGCCAACACGCGGTCGGCGCCGGCGGTCTGGAGCATGTCGGCGAGCAACTTCGCGGTGATCGGTTCGCGACCAGTTGACTTTCGATCTTGTCGGGCGTAGCCGTAATTCGGGCAGACGGCCGTGATGCGCTTGGCCGAAGCACGCTTAGCGGCATCAATCATGATGAGCTGCTCCATGATGGAGTCATTCACCGGCGCAGCGTGAGACTGAATAATGAAAACATCGGCGCCACGGATGGATTCTTCGAACCGGCAGTGAATCTCACCGTTCGCAAATTCTCGTAACTGCACTGCCGACAGAGTTCCATTGAGTTCTTCGGCAATGGACTGAGCGAGACCGGGGTTGGTCCGACCCGTCACCATCACCATGCGACGTAAGGGGGAGGCTTCCACGATGACAGCGTAGTTCGTCTCGCCCATGTCTCACTTTGGTGGATTCTTCAAACTTCCGGGTGCTCAGGATGCAGCGCCTGCCGTCAGTTCGATGGCAACTGCTGAAAACGAAAAACGACCGACTTGCCTATGAATCGAAGTTTTCTTCCCCGAGCAGGTCCTCGAGGAGTCGAACTCGCCGACGACTCCGGCTTCGTCGACCAGGACGGGCCGCCTGCTCGACCAAGCCCACCGCAAGATCCCGGCGAACCTGTGGAAGCCCCGCCTCCAAGGTGCGCTCGAGAAATTGCTCAGACTTGAGGTGTCCAGACCTCAGCAGCGCCTTGATCCAATCAACATCTTTTTGTCTGCCGGCTGCCAATTTTGCAACGGCCAAATCATGAATTTCCGGACACAGCCCCGTGGTCTTGTGCGTCGCGTGACCATCGACCGCGATGGCACGCTCCCGCCAGGTAGGTGGCAGGACGAAAAGCTCCCGTGAGACACCTTCGGCGAAAAACCCATGGGTGGTGTGGAACAGCGTGTCCTCACCAATATTTCCGTTGATAATCATGGCCTTTTGATCAATCGGATCGTCGACGGCAGCAATGTCCGCCTCCCGTGACACCACGACCGATTTAGGTAAATCGTTCGGGAATTGCGCTAACGCTGCTTGAGAGCCGCCAACGATGACTACGTCTTCTCCCAATAAGTCACAGGCAGCTCGAATGACATGTTGTAGTTCTTCGAGTTTCATCTGGACGCCGACTCCGTGCCGGCGAGTCGACCTGCAGCAATCTCAATTTTACCGAGCATCTCTCGTCGCACTTCATCAAGTGGTCGTCCGGACTTCGCCGCCACCCGGACACCATCGGTCGCCATCAATACTTCGAATCGCTCATTGTCGGAAAGGATGCCGCTGAAGGGACTCGCTTGACGCAACTCTTTTGCTGCCGCATCGGTTGAGGCCATCACGCGCAACAGGTCGCTGAGTGGTCCTTCGAGCAAAACCTGCCATGTGTCGAAGTAAAAACTCGATCGTCCGTATTGGTCGCTCTCTCGCATTAGTGCCAAATTGTTCCGTGCAATCGCAATCATGTCCGTGGGATTGGCTTCGATCCTCAATGCCACTGCTCGGTGCAGCTCCAAGGTACGAATTTCAGGATCACTCATTCGAGGGCGAACTTCGATCACTAGATCACACCCCGCCGCGTCGGCGAGACGTATAAGAGTTGCCAGACCTGGATCCTGACGCCCCTTGGCGTAGGCGACCAAAGAGGAGTTGGACATCTGAGCGCGGCGGGCCAATTCACGTTGCGTGAATCCACTGGCGCGACGTAAACGCTGCAGGATGGTGTCACTTGAGTTCATAACGGTATTGTATTCCATACCACTAACGAAGGCAATATCGAGTCGGAGCCTGATTTTTTGGTCAGCCTGCGGGTTGAAGGCCATGAAAGAGGCCAGGCGGGCGATGTGCCCCGTCGCTGTGATTCTGTCGGCCTTAGCTCTCACTCGAGACGTGTGGTTCAGCATTGACTACTTGTCCTGGCTCGAGCACCACGAATGAGTCGACTGTCGCTCCGGTACCAATAGTCACGCCGGTCGCCTCCACGGTGCCCACCACGGCCCGCTCGCCAATGACCGCATCGGTCAAAAAGGCGTTTGGCCCGATCTGCGCTCCCCCGCCAATCTGGGTGTGACCCTTGAGAATTGTTCCGGGGAGCAGGGAGACGTCCGGGCTGAGCTGCACGTCGGCATCGATGTAGGTCGTGGCCGGGTTCCACATCGTGACGCCTCGTCGCAGCCACCGGTCATTAATACGGCGGCGCAGTTCCCGTTCGGCGCTGGCTAGCTGGGCCCGGTCGTTAACACCGGCCGCTTCGCTGGCGTCTTCGAGTACGAAGGAACGCGTGAGGTGACCACCCTCGTAGAGAACGTTGATGAGATCGGTGAGGTAGTACTCGTTCTGCGCGTTCTGTCGACCGACCATGCGAAGACCAGCCCCCAACAGACTGCGGCGCACCACCATGATCGAGGTGTTGATTTCGTGAATCTGGCGTTCAGCTTCCGAGGCGTCTCGCTCTTCAATAATCTTGGCCACTTTGCCGTCGCGGCCATAGATAATCCGGCCGTAGCCCGAGGGGTCGTCGACCACGGCCGTCAATACGGTGAGGGCGGCACCACTCTCTTCGTGTTGGGTAAGCAGAGCCTGGATGGTGCTTGCCCGCAGCAAGGGGGTGTCGCCCGGGACAATCAGGACGTGACCATCGCGGTCACCCATGATTTCGTCAATCGTCGGCAGGGCCACGGAAACGGCGTGGCCCGTGCCCAACTGTTCGTGCTGTTCGACAAAGCGCAGGGTCTCGCTCGCGGCCCGTTCGCTCACGGCTTGTTCGACCCACTCGGCACCGTGGCCGATGACTATGACGGTGGCTACGACGTCATCACCGGTGGCCGTGGCGTCCAGCACGTGCACCACCATGGGACGACCACAGAGATGGTGGAGAGGCTTCGGTCGGGCCGAACGCATTCGGGTCCCCTCACCGGCGGCGAGTACGACAACACAGGTCGGCTGAATCATGCCCTCATCTCTACCAGAGCGACCTACGATTCGAGGCATGGAACGAATTGCCTACGACGAGTTTTCCTTCTTCCACGAAAATCTGAGTGAGTGGGATCTCGACCTGCCCGTGCCCCCGGTTCGTCGCGAACGATTTGCCGTCGATGCGACCCGCGAGCTCAGCGCATTGGTC
>Ga0214919_10008165_pt1 | contig 13891 bp, 11 predicted proteins | sample LL1503_MetaG_FD_177994 | JGI IMG/M metagenome (GOLD analysis project Ga0214919, IMG submission 177994) | Freshwater microbial communities from Lake Lanier, Atlanta, Georgia, United States - LL-1503 | ecosystem: Environmental > Aquatic > Freshwater > Lake | place: USA: Georgia | collected...
CATAGTAAAATTCTATTTTAGAAAATTACTATGTACCGCAATATTCAGCAGTTCCCTTTTATGACTTGTTACGTACGAATACTCCTGCGGTTTGGCGGCGGTTATATTTAAGAGAATTTTTGATTAGCAATAATATTGAATTTCCTGTTGAGATTCGTAGGTTTGATGATCTACCTTTTTTTATTCATGTTTTTATACATTGTACTTCTTTTATGGTGCTTCCGGAGTGTTTATATAATTATCAAGTTAATCGTCCTGGACAAGATTTATTAATTGATGATGAGCGCTTGTTTGTGCTTTTTGACATTTTTGATTCTTTACAGCTGCGCTATATCAACCATTCTGATCGTGATATAATTTTAGCTAATTTGTTAGTTTGTCGATTAAATTCACATTTATGGGCGCTTAAGATGTTGAAAGTGGAGTTAATTGATGATTATATTTGTCGAATGCTAGTTGATTCTAAAATTCATTTAGAGCATTTTGTGGCTAGTTTCAAGGCTATTTATATTCATTATGGCATTGTTTCCATTGCAAATTTATTGTTTATTGGCTTAAAGACTCGTCAGAAATGGCTGGTTAAGTTAGCCATAAGAATATTTCGAAAATGATTTTCAATATGCAGAGCAGGCTGCTCAGGACAATTTCTTCATTTACATCCAGTAAACAGAAGAAAGTCTTATTGGTTAATTGCTTACGTGCTTTTTTTAGTGGTGGTATTAGTGGCGTTAAGGATTATTTATCTAGTCGTTATCTAAGCAAACAGGCAGTCGGTGGGTTTGGTATTGATTGTGCTATTCGCGACTTATTTTTATCTTCACGTTCTGTTTATATCTGGGCAAGCAAGGATCATCTTGAGTTAGCTTATTCTTTACAAAAAATATTTGCAACTATATCTATAACGGCTCATATCGTTAGCGATGTTAAATTACTTATTGATGAGATACCGTCAGTAATTATTAATCCGATCAATAAATTAGACTGCAGTAATTCAATAGTCTATTTTACCCAACAATTACCGACCTTTAATTTAGCAAATTATCGTTATTTTTGGCTGGAAGATTCATCGTTAGTGCCGATGTTGCAAGAACAGCACACTATTAAATTTCAGCAAATTTATTTACTCCAGTTTAATCAAGCATATCAAGCGGATTCAGTTATTAATAACCCGGATTATTATTTTTATCGTTTTGCTTTAGGGATCGGATTAATTCCTTATTCTCACTTCTGGGATTTAACTCATGAGATGGTATCTTTAAGCAACAACCGTTTGTGTTTAAGTTTGCCAGAGCAACAAATCCGTCGGCAAGACTTTATGTCTGACGCTTTGCAATATGGTTTTATGTTGTTTGATGGTTTACGCCACGAGTTGGGTTGGGTTGGTTGTGGGCTTAGTTATAAGTATTTATTAAATTTAGCCGCTAAATACAATTTCAAGAATATACTAATTTGTGAAGATGATGTCGAATTTTATAATGGGTTTTCAACACAAGTTCAATCTATTGAACGTTTTTTGAGTAATTCCTCATATAGTATTTTTTCTGGATTGATTGCTGATCTTAGCCCGAGCGCTAAAGTTAAACGAATCCATACATTTGAAGGTATCGACTTTATTGAATTAGATAAAATGACAAGTACCGTATTTAACTTTTATCATTTTTCAATTTATAATCATGTTATTAGTTGGGATGAAACCAATTTAGATCGTGATATTAATGCTATTGACAGATATATAGAAGGTTTACCCAATCTCAGTATAATAACCACGTTACCCTTTTTAGTTGGACATAAAGAAGAGCATAGCTCTACGGTGTGGGGTTTACAAAATACTCATTATCATAATATTATTAAAAAATCTAAAGAGAGATTACAAGCTTTAGTTGCTAAATATCATAAAGGTAGGCAAATTAATGAGTGAGCAAGTAAATGTACAACACATGGTTTTGAAAGTTTTTATTAAAATATGAAAATCGGCATTATAACCATAACCTATAATAGTCACCAAGTAATGGCTGAGTTTTTGCAGTCTATTTTTGCGCAAACCTACCCCAATTGGCATTTATATGTATATGACAATAGCTCTGAGCATAGCATCGAAGCTTTATTATCTGAATATGGTTGTTCTGATAGGTATGACTATGTTGCACTAGCACATAATTATGGGTTTGCAGTTGCCAATAATCTGGCGATTTGTCATGCTATAGCTGATGGTTGTGATGCAGTTTTGTTAATTAATAATGATACAATTTTTCAGCCTGACCTCATTCAAGGGTTAGTTACATCATCATATGAACAGAATGCAAAAATAGTTGCGCCCAAGATGCTGCATTATCCAGAAGAGAATCTGATTTGGTACGGTGGTGGTTATTTTGATCCTAAGCAAGCACTAAAAAATATCCATATAGGTATGGGGGAAGTTGATGATGGGCGTTTTGATACACCTGGTTGGCATGATTTTGCCCCGATGTGTTGTGTACTGATTGTCAAAGACGTATTTGAACAAATTGGCTATCTGGATGAAAATTACTTTATTTATTATGAAGATGTAGATTGGATGTATCGAGCCAAGCAGCACGGTATTGGGGTTTGGTACGCAGGAAACTTGAGCCTTTATCATAAGGTGAGTAGTTTAACTGGTGGTAGTAAGTCAAGATTTACGGTTTATCATTCAACTAAAGGTAAAATTTATTTTATTCGCAAATTTTATCAAGGTTTGTCACGCTATTATTGGCTCGTGCGTTATTTCTTTAGTTTATTTGCCGGACTTCTAATTAAACGTTATGATTACCGTGAAGTTAAGGTAAAATTAAAAGCATTTGTAATTGCTAAAGATTACAAAGTGAAATACAATAAGAAAATTCTACTTTATTCTGATAGTTTGGTATTTGGTGGTCATGAACAAATGATGCTTCATATTGTCAGTTCCCTACTTAAGACATTTAATCATTCCTTAATTTTAGTTTGTAATAAGCAAAATAAAACACTAATTGCAGCCGCCTCATTGATCAATGATCCACGCTTTTCTTTATCTTTAACCCGTGTTAAATCTGAATATGGGCAAAGCGTGCGGGCATTTTTGCAGCCGCTGGATGTTTTATCTCTTGCTAGCTTGTTGCGTGTAAAACAACCTGATTTAGTATTAGTAGCGCAGGGAGATATTGAGCTTGGTTCTAAGATGTTATTGGCCTGTAAATTATTAAAGAAATATGTATACTCTTACATTCCAGGTGCATTTTTACCCTCTGAATTAAAACTGCCATTAGCTTCGCTACGTGATTTTTTTTCGCGCATCATTTATAAAATTCCAGATGGCTTCATTACGATTAATAATAAATTTATGGAACAACTAAAATTATTAACCACTAATAAGCCAGTCTATGTACTAGAAAACTTTATTAAAGAATCTGTTCCCAGAGAGGTTAGAAAACTTGACTCTAAAAAAATTACAATTGGAATAGTTGGCGCGTTAACCAAGCGCAAAAATCAGAGATTTATTATTGAGTGGCTAGCAAAGACAAAGAATAAGGATGTCAGAGTAGTATTATTTGGTGATGGTAAAGATTTTGAAATGCTTAGTAACTTAGCACAAAAATATCACGTTTCTGATAGAGTTGAGTTTGCTGGCTGGGTTCAAGACCAAGGCATCGTATACAGTCAAATTGACCTACTAGTGATTCCTAGTATTGTTGAAGGAGTCCCGTTGGTGATGCTTGAAGCTGCTATTCGTCGAGTGCCTGTATTAGCTGCTGATTTAGCGGGCATTAGTGATTTTCTACCTAAAGAAATGCTCTTTATTGTGAACGATATTAATGATTTTGAAGACAAGTTTAATACACTTATTCAATATCCAGAAATATTGTGGGCGGCTGTAGAAAATAACTATCAAAGAGCTAGATTAAATAACCTACAGTCTAATTTTGATGCTCAGTTAGGGCATATTTTTAATAAAATTTTGGCTAAATAATAATGAGTGTTGTAATACAATCAAAACAAAAGGCGACTAAATGTTTGACTATATTGTAATTGGTGCAGGATTCTCTGGCGCAGTTATGGCTGAGCGAATTGCATCTCAGCTTAAGAAACGGGTTTTAATTATTGAGCAACGGAATCATATCGGGGGAAACTGTTATGATCAGTATAATGAAGATGGAATTTTAGTATATAAATATGGTCCGCGCGTATTTCATACTCCAGATAAGAAGATTTGGGATTATGTATCACAATTTACAGAGTGGAAGCCATATCAACATAAGGTTGCAGCGTACGTTGATGGACATTTAGTGCCAATTCCATTTAATCTGAATAGTTTGAAGATAGTTTTTCCGGAGTATATGGCGAATGAACTAACGCGCAAACTGATTAATTTTTTTGGTTTTGGTAATAAGGTACCAATTTTAGAGCTACGCAAAACCCAAGACGATGATTTGAAAATGTTGGCTGAGTTTATTTATAACAAAATTTATCTTAATTATACCTATAAACAATGGGGACTAAAACCTGACGAACTGGATGAGTACGTTACAGGCAGGATGCCAATTCGTATTTCTTATGATGATCGCCATTCTCAAGATAGTTACCAAGGTATTCCTCGTTTTGGTTATAATCAGTTATTCAAAAAAATGCTTAATAATCCTAATATTAAGGTTCTACTTAATACTGATTATCGCGAAGTAGTTACGGTGAATCATCATAGTAAGCAGATTAAGTTTATGGAACAACCATTTGAAGGGAAATTGATTTTTACTGGTAAAATTGACGAGCTATTTGATTATTGCTATGGTGAGCTGCCTTATCGAACGGTTGATTTTAAAATTAAAACTTTAACACAGGAGCATTATCAGGATATTGCTAGTATCAATTATCCAAATGATTATGATTTTACCAGAATAACTGAAGTGAAACATCTAACTGGGCAGATTCATCCATATACTGCAATTGTAGAAGAGTATCACCGCAGTAGCACACGTAAAGATGTTCCATACTATCCAATTCCGGCAGAAGCTAATTTAGCGATGTTTGAGCGCTACAAACAGCTATCCAAAGAATACCCTGAGATTATTATGTCGGGACATTTAGCAGATTATCGTTACTATGACATGAATATCGCGGTATTAATGGCGTTGGAGAAGTTTAATAGTGCAATTAATGTTTAACATCTTGTGCGTTGCGTATGTTATCTATGTATTTAAATTGTTTTATTCCCAAAATATCATAACTAATCTACTGGTTATTGATTGTTTTTTAATGGATCGATAGATGCCACAGCTAAAGCTTATGTTTTGCACTATGTCAACAGGCATACTGGGGGGGCGTGAGAAAGTATTCGCGGATAAAGTAAATTATTTATATCATACTAAAAATTATGATCTTTACATTGTTACTACTAATCAGGGCGGATCAGAAAATTTTTATTCGATTGATTTATGTAAGGAAAAGCAATTTGATTTAAATATTGACTACCGCGATATTGAGTTGTTGAGCCCAGTAAAGAGACTTATGGCGCGTAGAAAGCTAAGACAAATCCATAAGCAAAAATTATCAAAGGTTATAGCTCAAGTGATGCCCGATATTATTGTGATTAACTCAACGGATGAGCTTTTTTTCCTAAATGAAATCAAAGGCAAAGCAAAATTAATTTTTGAAGAGCATACGGGTTTTAGATTTTCAAGAAAGATGGAGATTAATTATACTTACACTGGTTTTAATATGTGTTTAAGATTAATCAGGTGGAAGTTATTGGATTCTAAAATTGAAAAAAAACTTAAAAATTTCGATAAAATAATTTGTCTAACTAATGCTGCGAGAAAAATGCACGATTGTTCCATTCATAGCAAAATAGAAGTGCTTGGAAACCCATTAAGCTCCTGTTTTGAGAATTATCAATTTGCAACAAAGAAAAAACATATAATAGCTGTTGGGCGTCTTTCTTTTGAAAAAAGATATGATATGCTTCTTAAAGCCTGCCATTTAATTATTGATAAATGTGATGGTTGGACCTTTCATCTATATGGAGATGGACCAGAACTTGATTATCTAAAGATGCAAGCTAACTCATTAGGAATAAGTGAAATATTTTTCTTCCATCCAGCTCAAGAAGATATTTTAAGTATTTATCAAGAAGCCTCCATCTGTGTTATTACTTCATTATTTGAAAGCTATAGCATGGTGATAACTGAAGCAATGAGTCAAGAAGTTGCGTGCATCTCAGTGAAATGTCCTACTGGTCCAATGGAGCTAATACATAATGGCAAGACCGGTATTTTATTAGATGATTCAGACGTAATAAAATTATCAAATGCAATATTACATTTGATAAATAATCCGGAGCTACGTAATGAAATTGGTATAAATGCTAGAAAAAGTGTTAGACCTTGTTATCTTAAGCCAATTATGCACCAATATCAGAATATTTTAATGGAACTGGCACTACCCTCGAGGAAATAATCCACTGATATTAAATAATATTTTAGAATGATAAGGTTATATGCCAAGAATTATATTTTAATAAATAATTCTTTTGTGCATTTTAAAGAGCACATATTGAGAGTTTTTGCAAAAATTACTGATGGTTTATTATGAAGAAAATATATTTAAATTGCCGCTTTTTAACTCAACGCGTCACCGGCGTTCAGCGCTTTGCATTTGAGTTATGTAAAGCACTGGATGTGATACTTGAGTCATTAAGTGAGTTAGAAGTTGTCGCTTTGATGCCGAATCAAGCAATTAATCCGCAATACATTAATCATGAATTTAAAAACATTAAGATTTATAAGTGTGGAGGTTTGTCTGGTCATTTATGGGAACAGCTTGAATTACCACGATACTCTAGAGGCTCGTTGTTAATTAATCTCTGTAATACAGCACCGTTATTTAAACTAAAACAATGTATTACGCTACATGATGTCATTTTTATGACCAATCAAGATAGCCAGAAACTATGGTTTAAGTTGTGGTATCGATTAATTGCTCGAGTTACATCTCTTAGTGCTCAAACTATTTTCACGGTTTCTCAATTTTCTAAAGCTGAAATTGTACGCTTACTAAATGTAAAACCTGATAGAGTTATGGTATTAGGAAACGCGCCGAGTTTGCAAAGCTATACTTATGCAAACGAAGTTTTTACTAGATTTAAACTGGAAAATAAAAAATATTTTCTGATGATAGGTTCTAATTCAGCGCGTAAAAATACGCAGATGGTGGCTAAATTATTTGCATTAGATCATGAGCTTAGTGAAGTTTTGCTGGTAATTGTCGGTGGTAAGTATATTAATTTGGGCGCGGTGGATGAGCTTGTGGCGGATAACTTAATTTATACTGACTATATTGCAGATAGTGAGTTACGTAGCTTATATGCTCATGCCGAGGCATTAATCTTTCCTTCGCTTTATGAGGGGTTTGGAATTCCGCTGGTAGAGGCAATGGCAGAATCAACCGTTGTAATTGCATCGGATATTCCGGTAATTCGGGAAGTGTGTGCTGATAGTGCGTTATATTTTGATCCACACTCGATAAACAGCTTAAAACAACAGATAATGCTGTCACTTGATAATCCAAATGCTACGCTAATTAAGTTGAAACATAAGACACAGACTCAGCTAGTTAATTATCAATGGGCAAAGTTTGCTAAAATCATGCTAGAAACAATATATAAGAATGTGTAAAATAAAATGAAAATAGCAATTGTTCATGATTGGTTATATACCTACGCAGGAGCAGAGAAAGTTCTGGAGCAGATAATTAATTGCTTTCCTGAAGCAGATTTATTTAGTTTGATTGATTTTTTACCTGCGAGCGAGCGTGGTTTTATTCAAAATAAAGTCGTCAAGACTTCATTTATTCAAAAACTACCTTTTGCGAAAACTAAGCATCGTCAATATTTACCATTGATGCCATTGGCAATTGAACAGCTAGATGTCAGTAGTTATAATTTGATTATTAGTAGTTCGCATGCAGTGGCGAAGGGTATCTTGACCGGCCCCAATCAGTTACATATTTGCTATTGTCATTCGCCAATTCGTTATGCCTGGGATATGCAGCACCAGTATTTGCGTGAAGCAGCTCTTCTGCGGGGATTAAAGTCGTGGTTAACGCGCTATATTTTACATAAGATTCGGCTATGGGATTATCGTACTGCAAATGGGGTTGATTATTTTGTTGCCAACTCCAATTTTATTGCCAAGCGAATTTATAAAGTTTATCGTCGTGAAGCTGAGGTTATCTATCCTAATGTTGATACCGATAAATTTACACCATCAACGGACAAACAAGACTTTTACCTAACTGCCTCACGAATGGTTCCATATAAGAAGATTGCATTAATTGCCGAAGCTTTTGCTCTGATGCCGGGTAAGAAATTAAAAATTGTTGGAACAGGTCCGGATTATAAGAAAATTCAGCAATTAGCGATGAGCTGTCCAAATATTGAGTTACTCGGCTTTGTTGCAGATGAGCAGCTGAGACTACTTATGCAACAGGCAAAAGCCTTTGTGTTTGCGGCTGAGGAAGATTTTGGCATTGTCCCGGTTGAAGCTCAAGCCTGTGGAACTCCGGTGATTGCCTATGCTCGAGGTGGGGCACTGGAAACCGTTAATGGTTTAGATAGTGCAGCTTCAACTGGAGTATTCTTTGCCAGCCAAACTAAAGAGGCTATCCAGCAAGCTATCTTAGAATTTGAACAACAGATGGTGATTACTCCAGAGGCATGTGTAGTTAATGCACGACGATTTGCTACTGAGCGCTTTAGATCGCAGTTTAAAAACTTTGTTTTGGCTAAATACCAAGAATTTATTAAGAAATAGTATGAAACGTCTCTTTTTACAAAAGTATTTATTACTTGCCAGCGATTTGTTTTCGTTAGCATTTACTTATTTTTTGAGTGTTCATATTGCAAATGTAGTTGAACCGTCGCGTCCGCATTATTTTGACACCAATCATTTAGTCTTGGTGAAGGTGCTGAATGCGTTAGTAATTATTGCTATGTTTTGGATAGCTGAGCTTTATGTGAAACGTCGCCCAACTTGGGAGGAGTTACGGATAATCTATAAGCAAATTATCTATATCCTGATTTTAGATTTTGTAGTGATTTCGCTTAGCCGTTCTGAACATGTAACTTACCTATTTTTCTTTATGTATTGGGCATTATTATTTGTAATTTTACCGTTATTCAGAACCTTTACTATCCGAATTTTGCTGCATTATAAACTTTGGCAACGTACGGTTTATATCGTTGGCACTGGGGATACTGCTCTTAGTGCTTATAGCTTATTGAAAAATCGTCGGTTAATGGGTTTTCAAATTCATGGATTTGTTGATATTAATCGCGAACGAATTACTGGTGAGAAACTAAGTGTAGAATTTGAAAATAAGGATTTCCCGCTCTTGGGGCTTAAAGACTTACTGGATAGAGATAAAACCTGTGAAATGGTGGTTGCGCTTGATTCATTGGAAATGGTACGTAATATTGATAAAATTTTTTTGATGCAGCGCAATTTTATGTTTGTTAGCATCGTTCCAGATTTTGATGGCTTACCATTATGTGGCATAGAGATTAATCACTTTTTTGGTAATGAGCAACTAATGTTGCGTCTAGAAAATAATCTTAATCGTCGCCTAAATCGTTTGGTTAAAATGTTTTTTGATCATGGTGTGGTTTTACTTTGTTTACCGGTGGTATTACCTTTGATATTGCTAATTGGCTTATTGATTTTTCTTGAAGATCGTGGTAATCCTTTTTTTATACAACCCCGTCTAGGTTATGATGGTAAAACTTTCGGGTGTATTAAATTTCGTAGTATGCATAAAAATGCTGAAAAAATGCTTAATTCTTGGAGAGAAGAGAATAATATCATTTATCAAAAATATGTGGCAAATAATTTTAAATTAGACAATGATCCACGGGTTACTCGAATCGGTAGATTATTACGCAAAACTAGCTTAGATGAATTGGGGCAGTTGCTAAATGTGCTTAAAGGTGAAATGAGTCTAGTTGGTCCACGCCCATTATTGGCGCGTGAGCTTGGTGATTACAATGATGGAATGTTTTATTATGCAATGGTTAAGCCTGGAATTACTGGCATGTGGCAAGTAAGTGGCAGAAGTAAAACTTCGTTTGCGGATCGCTGTCGTTTGGATACTTGGTATATCAAAAACTGGTCGTTGTGGTATGATGTAGTTATACTCATCAAAACAATCGGTGTGGTGGTAAAGAGGGATGGGGCATATTAGGCAAGCACAAGTATCTAATCGTAACAAAGTATCCTATAAACTAAGTAAATAGGTTATAATAAAGTGTTTTGTTTTTAATTTTGAGGAGTAGTGTCATAAGCACTGAAAAACAAGCGCGCATTAACGGCGCAATTACAGCACCTGAGGTGCGTTTGGTTATTGATGAAACTGGTGAGCAATTGGGCGTGGTTTCTATCCATGCAGCAATGGCTAAAGCTAATGAGCTAGAATTAGACTTGGTTGAGATATCTCCTAATGCTAATCCTCCAGTGTGTAAAGTTATGGATTTTGGTAAATTTAAGTACCATGAGCAGAAAAAAGCTCATGCAGCTAAACAAAACCAAAAGCAAGTTCATGTAAAAGAGATCAAACTGCGTCCGGTAACCGATGAGCATGACTATCAGATAAAATTAAAAAATGCTAAGCGTTTTCTTGAAGACGGTGATAAAGTTAAATTTATCGTTCAATTCCGTGGTCGTGAAATGGCGCATCAGGAATTTGGGATTCGCTATTTAGAAAAAGCCGAACAGGATTTATTGGATTTGGTAGTGGTTGAAATGCGTCCTAAAGTTGAAGGTCGTAATGCAATTATGATTGTATCACCGAAAAAGAAAAAATAGCATGAAAGTCAGCGGCTTTACCTTTTTGCGCAATGGTACGATTTTAGGCTACCCATATATTGAGAGTCTAAAATCGTTATTGGCGGTTTGTGACGAGGTGGTTGTCGCACTGGGTAACAGTGATGATGACACCTTGGCACAGGTTCAGGCGCTGAATGACCCTAAGTTACGTATTATTCAGACCACCTGGAATGAAAATATGCAGGATCGTGGGTATACCTATGCGCAGCAAAAAATGATTGCACAGTTTAATTGTACCGGTGATTGGGCATTTTATCTTGAAGGTGATGAGGTAATTCATGAGCAGGATTATGTAACTATTCGTGCAGCAATGGAAAAGCATCTGGATGATAAGGAAGTCGAAGCGTTAGTTTTCGACTATTATCATTTTTATGGCTCACCATCAACAATTGCTTACTCACCGCGTTGGTATCGTCGTGCACCACGAATTATTCGCAACACAGTCCGTAGCTGGGCTCCTGATGGCTTGTTTTGGCTGATTATGAATGAGAATCGTCAGGGGCGCTATCCGAATGCGGCTTTGGTTGGTTGTCATCTGTATCACTACGGTCATGTGCGCTCGGTTGCCAAAATGAATGAAAAGCAAAAGCGTGTCGAACGCTACTGGGGCAAAACCCCAAAAGAATTTTTAAGTTACGGTGATATTGATCCACTCACTATTCGTACTTTTAACCGAACTCATCCCGCAATTGCTGCTTCTTGGCTCACAAATGATGCGGAACAAAAACTTGAACTTAATCCCGATTATTGCCTAAGCCGTCGTGATAAAAAACATCGGCTGATGATGAAGTTGGAGCAAATACTTGGTGGCAAGGATTTTGCCAAAAAACATTATAAATTAATTCGAGGCTAATAATGAATCTAGCAAATGATAGAAAAGCACTTCAACAATATTGGTGGTTGCTGCTGGCTTTTCTAACCGCAATTGCGCTGCCTCTGTCAACCGCATTACAAAATGCAACTCTTCCGTTAATCGTTTGTAGCGTAATCTTATGTAAAGATCTGCGTGCTAAACTTCCGCAAATTATTAAAGAACCACTGGTCATCGTGGGATTGCTTTTTTATGCTCTATTTCTTGTCGGTTCATTGTGGTCAAGCGGCAGTACACATGATATAAGTAAAATGTTACTAAAAATGATCGGGCTAGTCGAATTACCTTTTATTATTGCATTTTTTAGCTCAGATGCTAAACGTAAGTCTGCTTTATGGGGCTTTGGTATTGGTATTGCTTTGACAATCTTTTTCTCTTATCTTTCGATCTGGACCAATCATCCGATGTTCCATGCCAAGGAATGGGGCTTACAATATGGTATTTTTCGGATGCATATGTACCACAGCTATTTTTTAGCGTTATTTGCATGCTGGTTGCTATATTTACAGCTAAATAAACAGATTAAACCCAAATGGTTAAAGATTGTGGCATGGGTTAGTATTTTTGTTTTGCTGCATAATATCTACTACGAAACCTGGAGTCGTACCGGACAGATATTATGTTTGCTAATGGTAATTAGTATTTTTATTCAGTGGCGCTTAAAAATTGGCTTGATTGTTTCTGCGGTAATTTTGTTTGTCATTACACCAACTTTAATTTATACTTCTTCGTCGGTTCAGGCTAAAATTAAAACCTATCAGGAAAATGTTCAGCAGTACAAGGCTGGGAAATTTGATCCGCAAAATCCGTCGATGTATTTACGCTGGACTTTTCACAAATATGCCAAAGAAATTATTGCTGAAAAACCAATCCTTGGGCACGGAACTGGCAGCTATCCGGGTGAATACGCTCGTCTCTCAGCGCTTGATCATAATCCGTTTGATAATACTCAGCCACATAGCGATTATTTATGGTTTGGGGCTGAATTGGGCTATATTGGGATGATGATATTTATTGTTTTTTTAGCAACCTTGTTTATTCGCTCTTTTAGTCTAGCGCGTCCCTATCGTGATTTCGGTGTGACGGTTGCTTTGGTTTATGCTGCAGCATGCTATGAGAATGGCTATTTTTCTGATTCAGTATCTGGTTTGGCATTCTTTGCATCGGTTGGTTTATTGTTTGCCACTCGCTATGATTTAAAACAACATGCTAATTAGTTTTATTATTCCGGTTTATGATAGTGAGAAATATTTAACCCAGTGCCTTAATAGTATTTTTTCACAAAAATTTACTGATTTTGAGTGTGTTGTAATAAATGACCGTTCACCAGGTGATTGCAAAAATTTAGTTCAGGATTACGTCAAAGAACGTGGAGTTACAATTGTATATCACGAAAACATTACTAATTTAGGCTTGGGTGAAGCGCGTAATGTTGGTGTCGAACTATCCTCTGGAAAGTATTTATTTTTTCTCGATAGTGATGACTATCTGGTAGAGGATGGACTATCCGAAGCTGTTATTGCTATGCTCGGGGCAGACTTAGAGCTATTGATTTGCAATCATCAAATTTATGAGCCGCATAATAATCTGATTAAACTTCCCTTTCCTGATATTGAACAGGCTTTTCTGACTTCCAAACTATCGATTCCAACTTATGCATGGGGTAAATTTTTTCTGCGCGAGTATTGGCTTAAACATAATTTTAGCTTTGAGAGTATTTATGCTGAAGATTTACAATTAATTCCTCTGGTAATTCGTTTGGCTAAATCGCTACAAGTTAGCAATCAGCCAATATGTGTTTACCGAACAAATTTTGCATCTTTGACTCATCGCTTTTATTCATGGCAACAAATGTGGTATTTGCTGAATTCTCTTCATCATAAATTTGTTAAACATAATTTGCTGGATGATGAATCTAGTGTATTCCTGCTATCAAGCTTTTATAATTTAACTAAAGTGATCGGTTTGGGATTTCATCGTTACTTGTTTTACAAACAATTTATTACCTTAGTAAATGTGATTCCTCAAACAGAATATTTTGCAGAACCATTGGTGAATAACTCAAAGCGCAAAAAATTGCAAAAAATTTATGCGAGCAATGGGTGGTATTTATTTAAGCCGAATATGCGCTATTGGAAATTTATAGTAACGAAAA
>Ga0214919_10008166_pt1 | contig 13889 bp, 16 predicted proteins | sample LL1503_MetaG_FD_177994 | JGI IMG/M metagenome (GOLD analysis project Ga0214919, IMG submission 177994) | Freshwater microbial communities from Lake Lanier, Atlanta, Georgia, United States - LL-1503 | ecosystem: Environmental > Aquatic > Freshwater > Lake | place: USA: Georgia | collected...
GCGCCTGAGCCAGCACCCGTTGTTGCGCCTGAACCAGCGCCCGTTGTTGCGCCTGAACCAGCGCCCGTTGTTGCGCCTGAACCAGCACCCGTTGTTGCACCAGAACCAGCACCCGTTGTTGCACCAGAACCCATGCCTGTTGTTGTCACAGAACCAATCCCCGCACTCGTTCCACTCGACCCAGTCGCACCAGCCGCTGCGGTCATTCCAGAACCTCGGTTCGATGTCGAATTTATTGGTGAAGAAATTTTTGTTTCAATCAATGGTCAGCGTGTCGCGAAAGAACATCTCCGACGCACAAGCGACTCAATGGAAATCATCAGTTCAAGCGGAAAAGTTCTGCAAACGATTCTAATTCCTCAACCGAAAGAGCATCCGCCAGTGATGATCGGCGTGCGCTTTGAAACCACAGGGAAAGCGCTTACAAAGCATCTTGGTTCTGATGTTTCCAATTGCGCGCTCGTTGTTGCCGTGATGGAAAATGGTCCTGGATATATGGCTGGAATCGAAGACTTTGATCTTGTCACAGCGGTCGACGGAAAAACGCCAGCAACACCAGAAGCAATTCGCGATCGACTGAAATTGATGACCCCAGGCGATTCCATTGTGCTGACCATTCGCCGCGGAACAATCATTAAAGATTATTCACTTGTATCAAAGGCGTGGAAGCATGTTCCACTTCCAGCTGAGCTTCAGACACCGCCAATGACTCGCAAGTCGTCGCCAATCTTGCAAGGAACGCCAAACATGCCATCGAATTCAAATTCAAACGGCAGACCCGCGGCCGCTCCCCAACAGACCGTAGCGCCAAATTCGTAAAATTCGTAAAACTTAAAGAGTTTCAACAAGCGAGTACTGATCGAGATTCAACACGGTGGTCTCGCCATCATCAAGACGCATTTCAAGTCGATCAAGCCATAAGCGATCATCCTTGCTATGCGCGAACCAAGAACCTGTTGTGGCTTGGCGCCATCTCTGAACCGTTCCCTCAATGGTGGTTGTCCACGCACCATCTGGTGTCGGCAATTGTTGGGTCACCTTGATTCGCGTACCCGGCTCGATTGGAACACTCTTGAACATATGTGGAGTATAGGGGTTGTCCATTGGAGATCGAACCGTTTCGGTTCAGAGTGGCTCTGGGCCAACCACCGCGAGCGCACATTCGTCGATCCGTTGGGGAGCAAGCGCTTGCGCAGCGTGATCATTTACTTGTTGAAGCGTCAATCGATCAACGGTGGCAACAACCTCGGCAAGCGTCCGCACATGACCGCGTCGAAAGATATCGCCAGCGAGAGCGGCCGCGCGCGCCATCGTGCTTTCGCCGCCCATCACAATTCCACTCTTCAATCCAATGATTGCACGAGTGAATTCGCCCTCGGTCACCCCTTGCGCCATTCGCCCCAACTCTGTGCGAATGCACGCCAAAGTCTCACTTGCACGTTCAGGAGTGCTGCCGGCATAAATAGTTGAAAGCCCACGGTCGCGCCCGCATCCATAATTCATCCCGACTGAATAGCAAAGTCCGCGCTTTTCGCGCACTTCGGAAAAGAGACGATTCGACATTCCGCCACCGCCCAAAACTCGAACCATCAAACGATGCGGAAGGCTGGCATCATCTGCCTCGCGCGGGCTCGGAAGCGCCAAACACATATGAGTTTGCGACGAGACTTGTTTTTCATAGATCGAACCACGCGAAGCAGATGTGGTCTCTTTCGGTTCAACCGATACTCCGCGCCATCCCTCGAGCAACCTCTCCATCAAATCTCGAATGTTCGTTGGATCAATTGCTCCAGCAATTCCCATGATGCTGCCCGTCGGACGACATCGTCTCTTCCAAGATGCGTGAAGGCTCTCAGGCGTGAGCGCATTCAGACCTTCGACCGAACCATATCCATGCTGATTGAATGGAGCAGGAATTGCAATCTCGTTGATCTTGATGCTGACAAAATGTTGCGGATCATCCGTGAGCGATCCGAGTGATTGCAATGCAAGTTCTCGACTCGCTTCAAGGGCATCTGCTTCGATACGTGGTCTCAAATACATATCGCAAAGCAATTGAAGAGTCTCTTCAGTCTGTGCGGCCATACAAGTGGCAGAGACTGTGATGGCATATCCCGAACTGGATGTTGCTCGTTGAACACCCAATCGATCCAGCGCATCGCTAAATTCTCGACTCGTGCGATCACCAGCGCCTCGCAGAATGATTTCAGAAAGAACGTTCGATTCACCTGCTCCAAGACCTCCAATTGGGTCGCCGGCCGAACCCACGGGTACGGTCCATACGATTGTGGCGGTTGTTGCGCCTTCGATTGGCTCAATCGCCAACTTCATTCCGCCTGCAACTGTAAAGACTTCGATGTTCTGCTTTTTCACTGTTTTGCCTTCATAAACTGAGAAAACCAATCATCCAAACCATACATTCCTAGAGGTTGTTTTGCGATCCAAATCGCAAGTCGGATTGCTCCAAGAGCAAATAAATCGCGATCCTCTGCATGATGTCGCAGTGCCAGGACTTCGCCTGGTCCAGCAAACACAACTTCATGATCACCGATCACATCACCTTCACGAATCGACTTTATCTCATTCAATGGGAATGGTGTGCCTTGACCCTTTGCAACAGAGTCTGCCAACGCAAGCGCGGTTCCAGATGGTTGATCACGCTTTTGAGTGTGATGAACTTCTGAAATCGATATATGGAAATCTTCTGCCAACAATCGAGCTGCTTCCTTGGAAAGATAACGCATGACCGCAACGCCAATAGATGTATTGGGGGCAATCAAAACCGGAATTTGAGTCGAAGATGATCGCAATAACTCGCGGGTGGAATCCGTGATGCCCGTTGTGCCAATCAAGAGAGGACATCGAGCGCGTAATGCCAAATTGATGGCAATCTGAGTCCCGGTATCAGTCGAAAAGTCGATCACGACATCGAAGTTGGATGAATTGGCATCTAGTGGTGCATCAAGACTGTTTCGAGCGGTCACAATTGCCGTTCCATTGGACTCAAGACACGCTCGATCGATGCGTTGTCCCATGCGCCCTGATGCCCCATTGAGACAGACTCGCAGAGGGATGATTTGACAGGTCAAATTTGATTTTGCAGGCATCATGTCAAGTTCTGTTCTTGATTTGTCGATAACATAACTGACTGTTACTGAGTGGGCGTCTTAGTTACGCTGACGTTCACTCTCTCCGACGCACAAGCGTAACTAAAGGAAGCCCACCATGGCAAAGAAGAAAGCTGCTAAGAAGGCTGCGAAGAAGGCTAAGAAGAGCCGGTAATTCGTAGTGACTGAATGATTTGTACCGAAAGCCGGCATTGCGCCGGCTTTCGGTGCGTTAAGGACCAAATTTTTCCGCTATTTGCTAGTATTTTTCGACTATGCCACACATCATTGCTGAACCTTGTATCGGAACAAAAGATTCTTCGTGTATCGAAGTGTGTCCCGTTGATTGCATTCATCCAACAAAAAAAGGTGAGCATCACGAGAAGGTTGATCAGCTTTATATTGATCCAGAAACTTGTATCGACTGTGGTTTGTGTGTTGATGAGTGTCCTGTGCAAGCAATTTTTCCAAAAGACGATTTGCCTGCCGAATGGCACAAGTACATCGAAATCAATGCAAACTGGTTCAAAAAAGAAAAAATCTGAAAAAATTTTTCTTCCCCAGAAATCGACCAAAATCAGTTCCTGAATCGGTCCAAATTGTGTGGGTTAAGGGCGACCATGCCGCCCCACTCCAATCAGTCATTCCGAATCCACAGAAGGCTTGTTGACTCCACTAATTGAGTCCGGCTTTTCGGTCCAATCCTGAGTCTTACCACCCAAATTCAACTCAGATGGCATCGTCTTACGGTATCCCAACTTACGAACAACTTCGAGAACATCCGTCCAGCTTGGAAACGTCTTGTGATTCACTCTCTTGAAGACATCGATTGCCAGCAAGAAGGTGTATTGCTCACGAGACATCTCCCCTTCCTCGGCTGACTTCACAAAATCTGTCAGTCGCCGGCCTGGACCGCGGCGACGTTCAAGATTCGAAGGGCTCGCAGGAGAAACATCGCGGCGATCTACCCCAAGCCGGCGATCAACAACCGAGCCATCTCGATCGGATGATTGTTCTTCTGAATTGATATCGCTTGGTGTTTTCTTGGTCATTATGGCGAGCTCCTTCTGCTCATTCATAAGGGTACTGTATTCTTTTGTATCACTAGAAATCGATGACCAACGACAACGACCAACTTGATGAACCGCTTCACTGGGGCGCAGCTTTTTTTGGTTGGATTTGCCCTGGATTAGGGCAAATTATGCTTGGGCACCGCCGGCGTGGATTCTTAGCGATGACTGGCGTTCTTGGATTATTTTTGTGCGGGATCTTTATTGGAGGGGTTGATTGCGTCGATCGACACGAAGATCCACTGTGGTTTTATGCACAAGCAGGTACTGGGCCAATCGCTTTCGCCGCAGATTGGGCAAACTCTGGACTTCTCAAGACCGGGAAAGTTGGAGAATTGATCGAATCTCCACCCTCGAATCCTCGAGCTCCCGCCCCACTCGTGAGTTCCTTTAAGACCGTGACTGTTGCAAGCGAAATTGGAACTCTTTATTGCGCGCTTGCTGGTCTCATGAACGTTGTTGTTCTGCTCGATGCCCTGAAACGGCGTCCGATCGACAAAGGTAGTGGAGGGGACGCGAGATGATCCTAACCATCGTCTTTTCAACACCAATGCTTAGTTGGATTCCGTTCCTGCAACCCGCTGGATCGCTTGGAAATTTGTGGTGGCTTCTGATGATTCCACTCATTGTGGGAATCTCAATCGCATATCGAGCAACTCACGATGCTTCCATTGAACAATTCTGGTGGCGCGTTTTTATGTTTGTAATGAAGTCAACGCTTGCCATGGGATCGCTTGCCCTTGTCATGTACCTGTTCGTTTATTGGGTCATTCCGATATTGCGAACAACCTAATTTTGCACTTGGGGTGATTTTCGATTCGAAGCGATCGCAATGATGACAACCCGGATCAGAATCCACCATCCTGCAGATAAGGTGAGGATGACGGCAGCGGCGACACGAATTGTTGTTGGACTCATTGTGATGTGACCTCCCCCGGCAAGAATTCGCGATGAGGCCGTTGCAATTTCCTCACCCTGATCAGCTTTTTCGAAAGGGCGAGGAAACCATTCCCGCTCATTGTCCGAAGAAAATCGCCAAACCATCCACGCTGATGGCCAACCAACCGCGAGAGCACCTGTTCGCACTGGTGTGGGTAGCAACAAACACCAACCAGCCGCATCACCCGAGGTCCATTGACCATTTCTTACGTCAAGATCAGAACGTGCCACCTGAAGATTGGTGATTTGATCCGCACATCGCCAAGAAAGACCGAAAGTATCGGCACCGCCAACCAACCAAACATTCGTCCCGCTACGCACAATAATGTCGGATTGGATTGAACTCGACGAACGGTTCCAATTCAGAAGGGTCCACGAGCAAAATGCAACGGTCATGATTCCAAAAAATAGTGCCAGGGCAAAAATGCCAAAGCGCTGAAAAAATTTCATCGAGAAGACTTCGGCCCTGAACGACGGATGCCGCCTCCCGGCTTTGCATCGCGGCTGATTGGTGTGGAACGCAATCTTTTCATCCGAGTCTTGCTCGAAAACGAATCTTTGCCTGTCAGTGGAAAGAGTTTTTTCTTTCGATTTGGCTTTGGTGTTGGCGGCAGATCGAATTTGAGTTTGATCGGACCTCGCTTGATAACCGGCGTTGGCTTTCTCACCGCTGTTCGACGCGTGGATGATGGGAATGTGGGAAGCGGTATCGACTTAATTTCTTCGCCGACAAGTTCAATAACTCGCGACCATGGGGTTGCCTCCAGCGGGTCAACAAACGTGAAGCTTTCTGCCGCTCCACCACCATGGCCTGCGCGCCCAACTCGGTGGACAAAGTCTTCTGGCATCAATGGCACGTCATAATTGATCACCGTACGAATTCGCGGCACATGCAACCCACGAGCAGCAACATCTGTAGCAACAAGACACTCAACTTTGCCCTCAGAAAATGCAGAAAGAGCTTCGTTTCTGCAGCGCTGCGAACGATCTCCATGCAACAGACTCACAGTGATGTCGTTGCGGCGAAGAGCTTCAGCAACCCAACCGGCGCGGCGCCTTGTCCGGGTGTACACCACAACTCCGCGTAGTTTCTTTTCGCGCATCAACGCGAGGAGTAAAAAAACTTTGTCATCGTCAGCCACATCACAGCGAGCGTTCTTGCGATTGATTGGCACGTTGCGTGTTCCAACCTCGACCTTGACTGGATCGCGCAAAAGTGAAAGCACGCGTGATTCAATTGAATGTGGCAGAGTTGCGCTCAAACAAATCACTTGTCGCTTCGCTGGGATCGCGCTGAGAATTTGTTCGATTTGTGGAAGAAATCCCATGTCCGCCATCCGATCCGCTTCGTCGATGACGAATGTTTGAACATTGGCAAACGAAAGCGATCCCTCGTCAAAGAACTCTCGCAATCGACCAGGAGTTCCAACAAGAATGTCTATTCCGCCTCGAACCATTTCTCGCTGAGGCGCCGTTGGACTCTTTCCATAGACAGCTCCGATTCGCAGGACTGCTCCTTTCGCTACGACCGAAAGATCTAACGCGACTTGCTGTGCCAACTCTCGCGTCGGCGAAACCACGACCGCGCGAAGTCGATCGAATGATTCGACGAATCGAACACCACCATGGCCACGCTTTCCTTTGGGTGGGTTGTTCAACAAGTTGCCAATGAGGGGAACGCCGAAGCCAAGGGTCTTTCCTGTACCAGTCGGCGCGAGCGCAAGAACGTCCTTGCCTTGCAAGATCGGATCGCGCATCGCAGCTTGAATCTCGGTGGGCTCTCCAAATCCCAAACGGGCGAGGCTTTCCAAGATATGCGCGGGAACGGATGGGTCTTTGGTTTGTTCAGTCACTTCAACGCAAGAGTAGTGTCCACGTATTCTTTCGGCATGGTGCCCATCATTGTTTCTGTTGCTATTGTGCTGTTTGTTCCACTCATTTGGGGGATTGCTATTTATAACGGTCTCGTTCGTGGCCGCGTGCGGGCAGAAAATGGTTTCAGTCAAATTGATGTGCAATTGAAACGAAGGTGCGATCTGATCCCAAACCTTGTCGAGGCTGTCAAGGGATATATGGCGCACGAACGGCAGACTCTTGAAGCGGTTATCGCTGCCCGCAATTCTGCTGTTGCTGGACTTCAATCTCTTGGGGCAAGGCCTCGAGATGCGATGACGATTCAGACTGTCGCAGGAGCCAGTGGTCAGCTTGATCAACTGTTGATGAGTCTGCGAGTGTCCATCGAAAAATATCCAGACTTGAAAGCGAGCACAAATGTTCTTGGGCTTCAAGAAGAATTGGCATCTACTGAAAATCGAATTGCGTTTTCGAGACAGGCATACAACGATGCGGTGATGGTTTTTAACACAAGCATTGCCGTGTTTCCTTCAAATTTTGTCGCCGCTCTTTTGGGATTTTCCGAACTCACACTCTTTGAAGCGAATGCGACAGATCGAGTGCTGCCAGAAGTGAAGTTCTGATCCTGCATATGAGCAATTTCTTTGAACATCAAGATCGGGCTCAAAGTCGAACAGGTTGGCTTGTCTTTCTCTTTGTGATCGGTGTCCTTGGAGTGACAATATCCATCACGCTACTCACAGCCGTTGTTATGCCAAACGCTATTCCAGCGGCGATTGTTGTCAGCTTGTTGATAATTGGAATTCCATTCGTTTTCAAGTTGTTGACGATGAGTTCAAGCGGCGCGCTTGTGGCCGAATCTCTGGGGGGAATTCGAATCAACCCTGCGTCTCAAGAGACGAACGAACGAAAAATATTGAATATTGTCGAGGAAATGGCAATCGCAAGTGGAATGCCAATTCCACCGGTCTTCATTTTGGATGAAGATTGCATCAACGCATTCGCCGCGGGCAAGACTCCTCAAGACGCTGTTATTGGTGTCTCGCGTGGCGCGATTGAATCGTTGACACGCGACGAACTTCAGGGAGTTATGGCGCACGAATTCAGCCATATTTTTCATGGGGATATGCGTATCAATATGCGCGCCATCGCTGCGATCTTTGGATTAATGGCGATTGGATATGTGGGTTACTTCGTTCTCAGGTCAACGATGTTTGGGCCAAGAACCAGAAAAATAGATGGAAAAGCAGCTGCTGGAATTGCGATCTTTGGAGTTGGCTTGATTGTGATTGGATGTATCGGCACTTTCTTTGGAAGACTTATGCAGGCCGCAATCAGTCGACAAAGAGAATTTCTTGCCGATGCAAGCGCTGTGCAATACACAAGAAATCCTGCTGGCATTGGTGGCGCTCTTCGAAAGATTGGTGCACAAGCATCTGGAACAATGCACCACGCCGAGGCGAGTCAGTTCAATCACATGCTTTTTTCCCAGGGGATAAACACGCTCTTTGCATCTCACCCCCCGCTTGCCGAAAGAATCAAACGAATTGAAGCGATCGCTGGTGGCGTGCTTCCAGAGCCGATAAATCTGACTCCGCCACAAACTCCTTCCCATTCGCATGAAGCGCAAACTCGTGGTCGTGCAAATCCGATGGTGGGAATTCTCGCTGCGAATTTCGCTGCTATTGGGTCTGTGTCAGCGGAAAATCTTGCGCGTGTTCAGGCAGAATATTCAAGTTGTGACGATCTTTTATTGTCTACCGCTCATGATCCAGATGGAGCGAAAGCAATTGTTTTCGTGATGACACTCTCTCAAGACCAAATCAAAGTTGCTGCTCAAATAAAAATTATTGCTTCAAAAATGCCAGAGATCGAAAATTCGGTGATAAAACTAGAGCGAGCTACTCAACAATTGAGCACGCAACAACGACTCGCAATGATCGATGTGGCTTGTGCAACATTAGTTTTGGGATCGACAGAGTCATATAAGGTGTTTCGAACAACTCTCTCTGAATCTATTCGGAGAGATGGGAATACAGATCTCTTTGAGTGGGTTGTTGTCCAAATACTTCGGATGCGAGTTGAGTTGCCAATGGCAATTCGTGATGGATTTATTGCGCCAACCCATAACACCAACATCTCAACTGTTGCTCTAAGCGTGCAGCGAACTCTGGGAATAATCGCATTTCAGGGTTCGGACGACATCGTATTGGCACAGCGCGCATTTCAGTCAGCGTTGAATATCGCTGGCCTTGCAGAAACGATCATCCCGCCCCAAGAAGACTGCACGCTTGATTCCCTCGCAAGGGATATGGATCAACTCGAAACCCTACGCCCATCGGCTGCGGGAACCCTACTTCGGGCAGCTCTCGTTTGTGTCGCCGCCGATCAAATCACAACGGACCGCGAATTTTTACTTCTGCGAGCGCTCTCAGAACGATTGTCGATTCCTCTCCCACCCAGCCTGTAAGATTCGATCGCTTCAATCAAGAGTCTTTATAAGATTTCGAGTGCGAATTTATGAAAACCTTCCCACAAATGATTTCTCTTTGGCGACAAACAGCCTTGACAATAGTTGCTTTGGTCATTTCAGTTGGGTGCAAAACACCTGCAAAAAACACTGATGATTTAGCCGAAGTAGAACCGGCGCCGATTGTGAATACAACAATTCAAAAAGATGACGACGCGGTTGTTGCGCTTTATAACGAACCCGATTCTGCTGATCTTGCGCCAACAACAAATTTGAGAACGAAAGCGAGTTCTGGAGGTATGCCAAAACCAGAAAGTGTGCAAAAAGACGCACCGCCTGAATCGACTGAGAAAGAACCCACTACGACTGAAAAGCCCCCTGGTTTATCAGCTTCGGACGACCAGCCTCGAAGAACATCGATGCCAACTCGAGATCAGAAAAAAAAGAAGCCAACGAAAGTCGGTGGTGTTCGCAAGGCTGTCGCGGTAGATGTTGCTGCATCAGAACTTTTTGGAAAGTGGAAGATAGACCAAGAAAAATCCAGCGCAGATTTTCTTCGGGTTGATGCGGTGCTGTTTTTGGCTGATGGCCGAATGCGGGTTTGGCGAGAGAAGGGTGTTGAAGATGGGCGATGGAGTTGGAATAAAAGCGATGGTCTCAAGACTGGTGGTTTGGATGGTGTCCCTTTTTCTTTGGGCTCTTTCGAAGTCGTCAATAAGACGGTGGTCATCACATCAAATGATGACAAGAGCGTTGTCTTGATCCCAGACCGGATTTTTATCGCCCCACCGCACGTTCTCATTCCACCAAATAGTTCTGACAAAGTTCAGCAGAAAACGCCCTAGAATCAAATCATGTCTGATCGTCAAGATCTTGCTCCCAACGAAGCCGTCGCTCGCACATTGGCACGGCACCCCCGCCCACTTGGGGGAGATACGTTGCGTTCCACTGGAGATGCGGCGCTCAGTTTGACCGACCGCATTTTGAACAATCGCTCGGGCGGTACAACCGATTCGGCTATTCAACAACTAGAGATTCGCAGAAAACCAGATTGGTTGCGAGCGAAAATGCCTGGTGGTGAAGGCTATATCCGACTGAAAAAAATTATTGACGAGAACAAACTGCACACGGTTTGTCAGGAAGCAAGTTGCCCCAACATGGGAGAATGTTGGAGTCGCGGATCCGCAACGATCATGATCTTAGGGGATACCTGTACTCGGTCCTGTGGATTCTGCAATGTCAAAACTGGGCGCCCCGCGCAAATTGATCAAGACGAACCTCGCCGTGTTGCCGAAAGTCTTCGGCTTATGGAACTTCGACATGTTGTCATCACGAGTGTGAATCGTGATGAACTTCCAGATGGAGGGGCTGCGATTTGGGCAGAAACAATTCACCGCGTGCACGAGGCTTGTCCAAAGATGAGTGTCGAAGTTCTTGTTGGTGATTTTTGTGGCAACCAAGATGCGATCCGTGTTGTGTGTGATGCCAAACCAGAGATCATCAGTCACAACATGGAAACTGTGCGGCGGATGCACCCAGCAGTTCGACCGCAAGCAAAATATGAACGAAGCCTTGAAGTTCTAGCAGCATTTAAATCGAGTGGGTTAGTGACCAAGACTGGAATCATGGTTGGCATCGGAGAACGTGACGAAGAGGTTCTTGAGATTCTCGACGATATTCAGGCTGCATCAAAAGCGGATGTTTTGACAATCGGTCAATATCTCCAACCAACCAGAAATCATCTTCCGATTGATCGCTGGGTTCATCCAGAAACCTTTGTTATGTTCAAGGCAGAAGCTCTTTCGCGAGGTTTTCGAGTCTGTGAAAGCGGCCCGCTTGTCCGCAGTTCGTATCACGCAGACGAACAGGCCATCCAACTGCGCGGTACTTATAGGTCTGAATAGGATTACTTTGTTCGATTTGGGTGATTTTTCGTTGATTGTGATGAATTGGTAGATTTTTTCTTGCTTTGGAATTACAAGAATGACATATTTCTATTGATGAGGCGAAAGGAACCAAGGATTACAAAATGGAATTAAGTCAGACAATTCGAACAGCAATGCGCCGTGCGGCAGAGCTTGCGCTCGCTGAAGAACGAAGAGATGGTGGAAGAAACATGATCTCTTGCACCGTTGCGGTCACGTGGCACCACGAACCGCACAAATCGGTGAATTATGAGGGACTTGATCTCAGTGAGAGCGGTCTTCGCATCAGTTCCCCGACAATATTGCCGGAGGGTGTGACCGGTCGAGCGATCTTTGATGCAGGAACAATCTCATTCAATCGTGCGGCGGTCATTTCTTGGTGTCGCGCAATCCGAGACAACGATGGGCGAATCGATCACTGGGAAGCAGGACTTCGACTTCTCTGAACCTAATTTAGAAAAACGCCTGCGCTCAAAAATTTATTTTGGAGTGGTTGGGGGAACCACACGTCCAACAACATGTGGATCAAATGGATATTGATTCAACAATGCGCGCAAATCATCCAAGGTGAGCGCATTAATTCGATCTAATTCTGCCTCAAGTGGATTGAATGTCCCAAGCGAAGCCAACATGCTCCCAAGACGTTGCATTCTTCCTGATGGACTTTCGCCAGCAACCGCAACCGCGGTTGCAATTTTTTGGCGCGCGCGAACCAAATCGTCTTCGGTCAGCGATGCGCTCAAATTTTTGCATTCTTCCCGAACAATCGACTCTGCTTTATCGAGATCTTCTGTCGCACAGACCACAGAACCGACAAATTCACCGACTCCGTCCTGTCCCTGATAGCCCACAGCTGCGTGCACCGCAATTCCAGTTTCGACCAACGACCAATACAAACGGGACCCCTCCGAATCTCCAATGATTTGCGCACACAACATCGCTGCATATCGCATGGGGTCTGATTGGTGTGGCGCGGGCCAAATCATCACCATGTACCCGCGTGTCGCTTTTTCGTTTTCAATCGTGAATGATCCGCGGTTTGGAATAAGTGGAGGAAATGTTCGTTTGATTGCCCGAGATGGCCAGTCAGTTGTTTCGACCTTTGCTTGTTCAACAAGTGCATCAAAGTCGATTTTTCCTGCGGCGACAAGAATGGTGTTTGATGGCGAGTATCGCTGAGAAAAATATTCACGCATCTGCTCTTGGGTTAGGGCGCTTACAGAATCTTTGGTTCCAAGCACACGAAAACTGAGTGGGTGATCTTGGAAATAACACTCAAGCGCGCGTTCGTACACAACCCAAAACGGATTGTCCTCATACATCGCAATCTCTTCAAGGATCACGTTCTTTTCTTGATTGAAATCTTCTGGGCGCAACGCGGGACGAAGCAAATCTGCGACAAGCGAAAGTGATTGTCCGAAATATTCGGGCAATACGTGTGCGTGATATGCAGTCATTTCATGCGAAGTGAAAGCGTTGTTTCGGGCTCCAATTCGATCAAAGGCTTCGTTCACCTCACTTGCTGGACGAGTGATTGAGCCTTTGAACATCATGTGTTCGAGATAGTGGCTCACACCCATCAACTCGCGTGGTTCATCTCGCGCACCAGTTCGAACAAACATCCCGACTGCTGCGCTTGCTGCATCTGGAGCGCACTCTGCCGCAATTCGTAGACCGTTGGGAAGTTGGGTTTCTCGGTACGTCGTCTTCATATAGTCAGTCTATGAAACATTCTGCGCCGGTTGGTCGAGGATCAACAATCAAGTTAAAACACCAAACAGGCGTCGCATGGTGAATGGTTCCTCACCAATCGAGTCGCGAATGTATGCCGCAAGAAGACGGTTTGCGCGAATCACAGACTCCTCATTGTGAGTGGTGTTTACCGTGCCGGTTCGAAGCTCCTCAAGAATTGTAATTGTCGCTACACGGACGCGCCATGATGTTGATGTCTGATTCTCAACAACACGACCACCATCTCGTGAGTCGAAATGAACAACATCAGTGCCTGTTTGACACGCGCCAAGTATTGGTTGAAAACCAGCTTCGCAAAGAGCAACCCACTGAAAGTCCAAGAGCTGTAATTCATCATTGGCTTCAGAATTGGCTTCGGGGGATTCGCCACCAGAACCGATGTACCTAAGGAGGTGAAGGAATGCGGCATACATATTGGGGTGGGGATCGTGCGCCTCAAATAATCTGCCCACAAGATCTGCGGCGAAATACGCGATCTTATTTGCTCGCATTTCTGTGCGGATGTTTGGAAAGTTTTCCAACAGTGACCAGTCGGTCAGCGTTGCGAGGTCGGTCCCCGGTTTCATCACTGTGATTGTGGTTGCCCTTGTGAGTAGATCAACACCACCAGAAAATCCACCGCGCTCTCTGCGAGAACCCTTCGCAATTGCTCGAATCAAGCCGTGAGCCCGAGAGAAGAGTCCAACTGTTTGGCTTGTTTCAGAAAAATCCCAATGACGGATACAAATTGCTTCGTCTTCGGTTGATGTCATTCAAACAAAGACGAAGCAAT
>Ga0214919_10008168_pt1 | contig 13888 bp, 10 predicted proteins | sample LL1503_MetaG_FD_177994 | JGI IMG/M metagenome (GOLD analysis project Ga0214919, IMG submission 177994) | Freshwater microbial communities from Lake Lanier, Atlanta, Georgia, United States - LL-1503 | ecosystem: Environmental > Aquatic > Freshwater > Lake | place: USA: Georgia | collected...
AAGCAGGACTACGATCGCTTTAATGAGTATTTTCAGTTGCAACGCATGGCTTGGGCCAACCTTGATGCCATGGTCTCGAAGTTTGAAAAGGACTTTGGCTCTGCGTCAGCAGAGCAGGTCTCTGCCAGACGGGTTCTTGTCCGTGCTTGGATTCTGCCATGTCAGGAGTCTTCGCGCATCCTTCAGCAGCGGATCACTCAAGCCATGACCGAAATTGAAGAACGCGGCAGGGCGGCGGGCAGGCTGAAGGTTCACTTAGGCGCATTCCAGTCCGCATTCCGCGACGAAGTGCGTTTTTTGAAGGGCGCTTGATCGCCCTCCCTTGATGGCTCTCCCACTGGCGATTCGGTCAGTACTTTATAAACGATCCCGGCGTCTCTGGCGTAGGGATCCTCACCAGGGATTAGATCGCCGCGTGTCTCTTGCGGTTCAGTCAGGTCCACACTCAGATCACTTTTGTTGATGCTCTGGTGAAGTGCCGGGAGGAACAGTGATTCATTCTGATCGCTTAAAACTGGCCAGTGTGGTGTCCATGAAAGGATGTCAGGCGTTTCCAGTTGGACCTCACGTCCCCCTGGCGAAGTGATCCAGCGGACTAGTTCTGCAACGCCAGTTTGTCCTACCGGTTCATGGACCGGGGAAAGGTCCTCCATGTTCGATTCCACAATGCCACCCGTCAAAAGCAATGCAATATGGGACTGGCGCCGCGCCGGCGGATCGATCATCTCAGGTGAGGCGCCTGTATTGTGCTTTCCTGGTTCCAGGTTTCCGTGATCGCTGACCAAAATCAGAATCATGTTTTCCCATAATCCTTGCGCCTTTGCCCCGGCGACAAACTTTCCAATGGCCTGGTCGGTATAGGCGGTGGTTCTCCACATTTTCTGGTTTTGGTTCTCAGGCGCGATCAAGGTTTGAATCTCGTGACTGGCGTCGGCTGGGAGATCCCATGGAATGTGATTGCTGACCGTAAGGATAAAAGGGGCAATGAAAGATTTTTCATCGTGGCGATCGGAGAAAGCTTGCCGCGGTGTCCGAGCCATTGCGATTTCACTGATGGCTCGATCGGCAAGGGCAAGGTCACTCAGCCCCCAACTGTTCCCCGGTGTTCCTGGCGGGTAATCGGTGGCTGAAATTGTTTTTGATACATCGTGCCGCAGCCAGAAACTCACCTGATTGTCGAACTTCCCCTGACCATTATGTATCCATATGGAATCCCCGCCAGATGACTTGATTTCCTGGGGGATGCACGAAACCTTCAATTCGGTGCGAAATCGCATGAGCGAGGTAAATAGCCCGGATGGATAGCCACACCAGAGGGCCTCTTGGCCGGCACAGGTGACTGTGCCGCTGCTCCAGGCTTCTCGAAAGAGTAACCCTGTCCGGCTGAGGCGATCAAAGTTTGGGGTTAGATCCACATCGGGGGTGGTTGTTGATGATGATGTCGGGCCAGTGCGGTACGCGCCAATTTCAGTCGGCCGGAAAGTTTCCAGGGCCATCACGGCGATCACTGGTTTTTTTCTGTTTGAAATAAGTTTCTGAAATGAGGCACGGAGTCGGCTGCGTAGACGGCTGCGCGCTGAGGTGCTTTCCGATTCGGCCTTGCGGGCTGCCTGCCGCATCATGGAAAATCTTTCGCCCTCTGACTTGGTCGGCGGCGGGATTAAGATCGTGTGTTGCAGGTCCATTGCAATTTTCTCGATCGGATTGAACTGCATCGGGCCAGGGACAAACCACTGGATGCGGTAGCGAATCTGCAAGCCATGGATGACGACGGCTAAAAGAATCAGCAGCGGGATGGCCAAATGGTTCGGACCCTTGATAGTTTTTGTGCTCAAAAAGGCAGCCAGGACGGCGGCGAGGACATTCACTGCAATCAGTGGTGACCACGCGGTAGTGACACTTGCCCCGAGAAATTCTGGATCCAGGAGGTAGCGCAGGTGAAAGGCCATGATCGGCGTCCGGTAGAACTCGATGTAGCCTTGGTGGGCTGCAATCAGAATGGAAATGGCGATCAGACCCGAAATGGCAAGCCATTTGGTGAACCGCTCCGATAAAACGAAAGCAGGCAGGGCCCCAATAATCCCTAAAAGGGTTGCAACCCATAGGTCACTCGCCGCTCCCGTGAGAAAACTTTGGGCAAGATGAAGCAGCCCCATGTCGGGAAAGCCCCGGGCGAAGATCCCAAAGGAGGTCAGCCGGTGGCAAAGGAACAGAACCGCGCAAAACGTCGCAATGCGAAAAAACGAAGTGCTGGCAGCTTGTGCCTGGTTTTGAAAGTTGGTTTGCATGAGGGGATTGTGTCAGAAAAGGGAATGGTGGCGAAGGGGAGAATCGAACTCCCGACCTGTGGGTTATGAATCCACCGCTCTAACCATCTGAGCTACCTCGCCAGGCCACTTGCAGTGTTGCGGGCGCAACATCGCAAGCGGTTGGATTATGGCGAGGGGGCTTAAAAGTCAAGAGCCAATCAGGCGGCTGACTTGCGTGCCAGCCTTGGTTCAGAGGGGGTCCGGCGCGCCTCTTTTTCGTGTGGGGAAACCGTCGAAAAGTTTAGTGCTTTATAGACGTTACAGTGCCCACAGGCAGCACGGAGTACGAGGTCTGCACCGGCCAGACTTACCAGCCGATTGACGGTGCCAGGACGCCGCATTCCAAGCAGGACCAGGAGTGATCCCAAGACCCCGCTGACAATCCGCTCTGGCCGGCCAACGTTGATGCTGGCGCGGCGTAAAGCGGAATCAGATTGCCACTGATCGGCAACCCGATGCTGGATGTCGTGCCCCATTTCCAGTCCCTTGCTTTTTATTCCTTCAAAGTTCATTTCATGCCTCCCCCCGGATACCCGGCGTTGATGTTTTCCTAAGGTTCGGAGTAGCAATCGGGATGCCATCAAAGTAACTTTGTGGACAGGATTTTTCAGCCGGAGGTTTATTATGGCTCACACTGTTATTGTTTACGCAGGTCGCACGCCGGTAGGCAAATTAAGCGGAGCGTTTTCCAATTTACCCGCACCGCGCCTTGGTGCAACCCTGGTCAAAGATGCACTCGCCAAAACCAAGATTGATCCGTCGAAGGTCGATGAGATTGTCATGGGCAACGTGCTTTCGGCAGGGGTCGGACAGGCTCCAGCCCGCCAGGCCGCCATCTACGGTGGTCTACCCAAATCGGTTTGTGCAACGACGATCAATCGCGTCTGTGGCAGCGGCCTTAAGGCTGTGATGATGGCAGATCAAGCAATCCGCCTGGGCGACGCCAAGATTGTTTTCGCCGGTGGTCAGGAAAACATGACATTGGCGCCGCATCTTTTGATGAATTCGCGGGCCGGTTACAAGTTTGGTTCGGTAGAGGTCAAGGACCACATGCAGTGGGACGGCCTGTGGGATCCGTACGGAAGCGTGGCTATGGGAAATTGTGGCGAACTTTGTGCGAAGGAATACAAGTTCTCCCGCGAAGATCAGGATAAATACGCTCAAGAAAGTTACGCCCGGGCTCGCAATGCATGGGAGAGCGGTCACTTCAAAAATGAAGTTGTGGCGGTTGAAGTTCCTGGTCGCAAGGGCCCGGTCATGGTGGACAAGGACGAGGAGCCATTTGCTGCGGATCTGGCAAAGCTGCCAGAGTTGCGTCCTGCTTTTGATAAGGCGGGAACAATCACGGCCGGTAACGCATCTTCGATCAATGATGGTGCTGCTCTCGTTGTAGCGTGTAGTGAAGAAAAAGCCAAAGAGCTCGGCTTGAAGCCGCTGGTTCGAATCGTTGCCCAGGCGTCCCATGCGCAGGATCCGTCATGGTTTACGACGGCACCGGTCGAGTGCATTCGCAAGGTGTTGCACAAGGCGAAATTGTCGGCCAGTGACATCGACCTGTTTGAGATCAATGAGGCTTTTGCCGTGGTTCCAATGGCGGCAATGCGTGATCTTGAAATTCCTCACGATAAAGTGAACGTCCATGGTGGTGCGGTGGCCATTGGCCATCCAATCGGGGCCAGTGGGACGCGTGTTTTAGTCACCCTGATCCATGCCCTCCGCGCTGCTGGAAAACGTCGCGGTTTGGCCACCTTGTGCATCGGCGGGGGCGAGGCCAGCGCAGTGATTGTCGAGGTCGTCTAATCCCCAGAACTTGATCAGGAATTGATCAGGGATTGATTCTGATTTTCCTAAAGATTTCCCCTTTTCTTCCGATTACTCGGAAGAGAGGGGACTTTTTTTGACCATCATCAAGAAAAAAAATGACGGCACCGCGGCATTAGACTCCCGGGTCAATCCTGACATTGCTGAATCCCTCATGGATGTTCGCGTCAAGATCACAGTCGAAATTGGTACGACCCGCATGCCCATCGCTGATATTTTAAATCTTAAAATCGGCGAAATGATTGCCTTGTCGGGCGACGCGAAAGATCCGCTCAAAATTTTTGTGAACGACAAGCTTTTCGCTTTTGGAGAAGCCGTTGAAGTAAATGGCAAGCTCGCCGTCCGGATTACGGAAGTGATTGGCAAGAAGGTATTAACGCCAAACTCTGAATTCAAGCGTTCGGCGTGATGTAAATTTTGCCTTTGCTCGTCGACTTGAGTAGCTCTGGCAGACGGACTGCCAATTCGTCCAGTTTCAAATGAGCCTGGGCGAGTGTCTTTAAATCTGAATCAAGAAGTTTTGTTGCCGATTTCATTCGCCTCGCAATCCGGAGGAGTCCAAGGGGGCTGCGGTCCTTGAATTCACTGGACAGCCAGAAACCGGTTACTGTTTGCCCGCGAAAAATAAGATCCCCAGGATTGACGGTGGATTCTCGTCCCGAGAGCACTCCATATACCGCAATCGTGCTTCCGTGCGGCATTGATGCGGCCAGGATGCCGGTCAAGTCACCCGCCACAGCATCTGCGGCCCATGTTGCACCGAGTTCACGGGAAAGGGTGCCAAGTTTTTCTTTGAAGCCAATGGCGCTGCTGTCGAGAACGTGTTGGGCGCCCTGCCCCCTCAGCTCATCGACGAGTTCACTGCGGTGCACGATGTTGATCAGGGGAAAACCATGCCGGATGCTCAATCGGATGATCATCCGTCCGAGTTGCGATGCTGCCGCCGTTTGGACCATGGCCCGATGTTTTCCTTCGAGGACCGGGCGTACCAATGCAACTGCAGTGAGTGGATTGACCAAGGCAGATGCCGCGGATTCATTGGCGATATGCTCAGGAATAATGAGTGTTTCCATGGCCTTTAGGACAACAAATTCAGACCAAAATCCATGCCCTGTCTGCACGCTGCCGGCGACACGTTTGCCGATCAGGCGGTCCGCCATGAACCCTCCGCCGGATGCAACGACTGTCCCGCAACCCTCAAACCCGGGGGTCACCGGCAATCTGGGGGGATTTCCGTAAAGGCCACTGCAGTAAAGGACGTCCGACGGGTTTACCGGCGAACAAATCACTTTGATTAAAATTTCACCGCGTTTCGGTTGCGGCGTTGGTACTTCACCGATGTGGATGCCAGCCGGTCCGGAAAATGAGTCAAGGATTGCAGCGCGCATCGGGTGTGGCCCCTTTTTTTAATCATGCTTTTTTTGGATTAAACCGGAGCGTTTTTTCGACGAGTTTCAAAGCCCGGTAATCAATCGTTCCAAGAACTTTCAATTCCTTGACGAGACTTGCTGCCTTGGCGGCAGTGGCATTCTTGTGAAGATTTAAAATTCTTTTTTTAGAGACATCGCTGGTCTTGGGGGTGTCAATTTCAAGTTTCTTGCCCGTCTTTATTGCGTCTTTGATCCGACTTTTAAAGCCACTGACCTTCATGGAAAGTCGACCTTCAACGGTTGCCAGTGCTAGTGGATCCAACCCGGCGACCGTTTTTTCTGCCAATTCAAGGTCCCCCTTGCGCGCAAGGGCCAATGCCAGATTGTAGGTGACGAATGGAGCGAAAGATTTCTGGTCTTTGGAAGCAGCTTTTGGCGCTGCGGAAAGCGCCTCGCGATAGAGTGAAATTCCGCGATCATGATCGCCCTTCCAAGCCATGGCCACTGCCCGGTTGTTCAGATGGCCAACGATGTTCATCAAGTCATTGAGCTGGGCCATGACGGCCGAGGCGTCTTCTGAATTTCCTTTTTCCAGTGCGACCATAGCCTGTGCCTCCAGGACCTTTGGATTCATGGCGTCGATGCTGGCTGCACTCGCCGTCACTTCGGCGGCCTTGCCGGTGTCACCCCGGTGAAGCTCGACGGTGGCCATGTCGGTCAAGCGTTCAATGTTGATCGCGACCTCTTCGTTTGCTTTTTCAAACCAGTTGGCAGACCCGTCAAAGTCGCCCAATGCAAATGAAATTTTCCCGAGAAGGTTGAAAAAGTAAGCCCCCTTTGCCCCGAGCTTTTCGGCAGCAATAGCCTCCGCATAAGCGTCTTCCAGTTTTGCTTCTGCCAACAAAATTTCTGCGGAGACCACCCGGCGGTGGAGTCCCGGGATGACCATCTGAGCAGCCGATGCCTCCCAGATTTTTTTTGCGGACGGAATGTCATGCTTACGTAATAGATGTCGAATCTTGCGAATCACGCCCTTGAAGGACGACGGCAGATGCTCTTCTTTCATCGCTGTCCGGATATCGCTTTCAAGAGATTCCATGGTCAGGGGCTTTTGCAGAAGTACAGCGCTTCCAAGTTCCTCGACCAGCCCGACGTCCATTTGCCCCAGTTGTGCACTGGAAATAATGACCGGTACGTCGTGAATTCCGGCCTGCTGCATGCGCTGCAGCAGCGCCATTCCTGAAAGGCCCGGTAATTTCCACTCGCAAATCATAATTGTGTTGCGGTGGTTTTTTTCAAGATGCTCCCAGGCCGAAAGCCCGTTTTCGAATTCGATGATTTCCTGGACTCCCATCCCGGTGAGTACATTTCGCAAATGCTTTCTTGCAGCCGCATCTGGATCCAGGATGATGCAATTTTGAATGCCAAAAGCGCTAAAGAGCGAAGTGCCCTTTGCCTCCATCGCCTGGATTTCCGAAGGTGTGAAGACGGGCGTCTGGTCCAGGCTTTTTAGCCAGCCCAACTGTGAAAGAAGTTCTTTGTTTGACCACACGGCTTGGGTTGCGTAGCGCCTGGCTCCAGCAAGGTCGCCATTAAGGGCTAAGGCATCCGCATAACCAAGCAGTGCGTATGGATTGTCCGACTTGAACTCGAGCATCACGCCACTGAGCCGTTTTAATTCCACATATTTTGCTTTGCTGCGCAGCATTGTACAGGCATAGGTCATGGCGACTATTTCTGGATTAAAGTCATGCCGGGTGATGATGGAGAAAAAGGAATTTAATTCCTTTCTGATTGCATCGCCTTGAGTGAAGGATTCTGCCGGGTGCCACGACAGCAGGCCGCGCTCGACGGCGAGCGGGATTGTAAATTCTTCCTCCGCCGTGGTGATGAATGAGCAGGCGATTTGTTTGAGCTCGGGTGTGGAATTGAGCAGTTGTTGAAGTTGAAGCGCATTGGCTTTTCCGTCGAGATACATGCTGGTGAGAATCCAGGCGGGTGGCTTTTCGCTCGCGATCGACTCTTGAAGGATTGCGACGATGTCGGAAATCTCACTTGCACCAAGGATTGATTTGAAACCGAGCTCTTTAAAAATTGCAGTAATTTGGCCGCGGATGGTCCCGTTGGGATACGCGATAACGATTGAAGATTCTTTGACCTCAAAGGCTTTCCGGAGTTGGGATTGGTTTGACATACCGGGAATTCCTTGAGGCAATAAATTTTTAAAAAAATATCCTCCGTGAATTGTGCCCGGTTGTTGATTTCTTATCAATGAATCAGTGGTATCCTTTTTCATATCGACCGGTCATTTCAGTTACTCTGATCCGGTACACGATGCCTTTTTGGGGCCTGATTTTCATTTCATCCATCGCTCTGGATGTCCCCTTTTCCTTGATTTCTTCTTTGGTGAGATCGTCGGAGATAGCTCCCTTTGTGGGCAAGCTGGTCTGGCTTCGAATCACCGGTGTCAGGTGTTGAAAAAGAATATCGAGCGCCTCGGTCTTTGCGGTTCCCGTGAGTTCTTCAAAGGTTCCCCAGGCGACTACGGAGCGCCAGTTGGCCATATTGTCGAGGTGGTCCACCTCAAAACAAACGGCAGGGTTTGAGCGGAGCATTTCAACTTTCAGCCCCGGGTTGGTATGCCCATAGATGGCGCCCCGGTCAAAAACATAGGTGACTGGCACCACATACGTTTTACCGGCGGCATGGCAGGCCAACCTGCCAATATGTTCTGTCTTTAACAAAATCTCGCAGTGGGTCGCGTCAAGGCGTCCTGTTGTCATATTTAAGCAGCCTCCGGAGGTACGATCAGTGCTAGTTTTCCAAGACGTGCCATCTCACTAAACGGAACATTGCCGGCCCGGAATGGCCTCCGGTGAAAACTCCTGTGCTGGCCAAAAACGATTAGACCGGCATTCCACCCCTGATCCTTGCTGATCGCGCTCTCAATCGTGTCGAGGACAGGTCCGTGTAGGACCGAGGCCGTGTATCGGCCTTCGCGCTCCGGAAACCAGACAGTTTCTTCGCCGGCCCGTTCGCGAAGCTGTAGCGAAAGGTCGTGTTCGAGATCCTTAAAAAATTCGCTGGCGGCCTCTGGCCTCACTTGGGTTCCCTGACGCATCGCATAACGCCGCAGGGCCTGGGCGAAACGTTCGCGCTGCAGTGGGTTAACGTGCAAGTGATACACATGTGGGGCATCCATGGCTTCGGCAAAATAAAATGCTGCGGTCACAGCTGGCTTTGACCAGGGTGTGAGATCATCTGCGATGGCAACAGCCTCAATTTTTTCGTCCAATGGCTCAGATCCAACAACCAGAACGGGGCACGGCGCCTCGCTCAGAACGCTGAGCAGTGTGCTAAGTCGGTGCTCTTTTCGCCGCCACGAATCAACCGGTGATCCGAGGATCAAAACCTGTGCTTGGGTCAGCACAGCTTCTGCAACGATCACCTGGTTTGGAATTCCAGCAACCACCTTGATCTCAACCTGCAAATCTTTTCGCAGCGCGGCCGCGGTATCGTTGAGCTGCTGCCTTGCATCTTCAATCTCAGTCTGAAGATTTGCTGCCATGACCTCGCCGAGTGGCAAGCTCATGTTTCCCTCGAGGCTGGACGTCGTATACGTGCTCCACTCTCTTACAGCGTGGAGGAGGATCAGTTTTGAGCGGCTGCGCCTTGCCAACTCACCTGCAACCTTTATGGCGTTTGCCAGACTTGAGTCGAAATCAACGGCAACTACAATCGGGCTGTGTTTTAGTCGTTTGGGATCGGACATGGTGTTGCCTCCCGGCGGGGCGACGTAGGTTGCCCTCTGCCGAAGTAGCAAGATTGATACCGCGCGAGGATTGAATCGGGAGCCGACTCGACTCTTCCCGTTCAACCCCAAAAGGTATTTATATGCGCGTTCAGGCTCTCGCCGTGTCGGGCTTCGTGGATGTGATCGATCCATTGGGACGGCATTGCGCTTTGACTGGCAGACTCAAGAAATCTCGGATCCATGAAAACTACAATTCCCCGATCGTCCGCTGTGCGGATCACACGCCCGGCTGCCTGCACGGATTTTGCCATGGCCGGGTACGTATAGGCATAATCGAAACCACAGCCATATTTCGCGTCAAAGTATTCGCGCATTTTCTCCCGAACCGGTGACACAGCGGGGAGTCCTGGGCCAACAACAAAAGCACCGATCAATTGATCCCCTGGCAAGTCAATGCCTTCGGCAAATGTCCCGCCTTGGACTGCCAATAACAGGGCGCTCACCCCTGGTTCTGGAGTCCGCATTCGGCTGAGAATGGATTCCGTGACCTGCGAAGATTGGCCAGCGGTCTGGGTCAAGACTTCCATCCCGGAAGATTTCTCGTGCAGGATCGAAGCGACAGAATTGAGGAATGAAAAACTTGGAAAAAAAGCGACGTAGTGTCCAGACTTCAATGCTGCGATGCGGAGCACTGCGCCCGCGATCTTTTCATAGTTTTGACTTCGGTTACGCCAAAGTGTTGAGACCTGGGGAATGACAATAGTTTTTTGGTGGCTGACATCAAACGGTGAGGGCCATTCGATGGCCTGATCATTGTCGCGGATCAGTCCAATCTCGTTGCGATAGAACTCAAGTGGTTTCAGTGTTGCAGAGAAAGCCACAACACTGTCGAAGTCATCGAATTTTTGCGCCGTGAATTCGCTGGCATCAAGGCAGTGTATCTCCCAGCATCCTGCTTCTGGATTGCGCAAAAAGAAATGATCGTTGCGCTTTGCTGCGTCGAGAAGTGACGTAAAGCCATTGACGGTAAAAAAAAGTTTTAGATCAGAAGGCTCGGTTTCTTTTTGGTCTAAAATGGCATCCATTATTTTCTGGCGCAGAGCCTCTAACTTTTTTTGGCTTGGAGGGCCTTTACTGGTTCCAGTCAGAATGCGCTTCAGCGCCCTCTCCCACTTTGTTCCGGCGGCATCGGCAACAGCCAAGGCACCGCTCCAGTGGTCCCGCGCGCGATCCGGTAAATTATGGGCCTCGTCAATGAGGACAACGGGACGTGGGGCCACAAGATCGGATCCAGACATCTTTGCGCGAAGGTTCGCGTCGGGACTGAAGGCGTGGTTGTAGTCCCCAATCAGGACGTCGCGCCGAGGCAGAAGTTGCAGGGAAAGTGCGTGGGGACAGACTTCGTACTTTTTTCCAGCCGCCCTGAGGCTGTCTACCGTCAAAACGGTGCGCCGTGAAAGTTTTTTCAGAAGATCATTCTGCCGGACCTTGTCGTAATGCCCTTTGGCGTAGGGACAGGCTTCAGCCGTGCAGTTGACTTCAACATTCAGGCAAAGTTTAGACTTGGCCCCGAGTGTGATCGATCTCAGATTGGCTTTGCTGCCGGTTGCGATTTGCTGGACTGCGTTTTCGGCGACGTTAAACTGGCTATTCTTTGGCGTCAGAAATGCGACCTTCGTCCCGGCCGCCAGAGCGACCTCAAGGGCTGGAAAAAGGCTGCCAAGGGATTTGCCAATGCCCGTGGGCGCCTGGCCCAACAAACGGCCTTTCGCGGCACAAGTGCTTCGAATTTCTTCTATGAAGCCGAGTTGCCCATCGCGGATGTCTGAAAATGGGAAGCGGATCTGGCTTGCCAATTTTTTCTGACGCTTTACAAATGCGCGACGGTCTTTTTCACGTTCAATGATCGCCTCGATGCGGACCTTGGCCCAGGCGTCAAAAGACTCCGGCGTCCAATGCTGGGATTCAATGGATTCCGATTCCATGGAGCGGGCGTCGACAACAAGAATGCGGTCCGGGGTTTCGCATGACGTGCCTGACATCCAACGGTAACAGGCCAATTGCAGCCAGTACGGATGTTCCGGGTTCAGTTCAAGATTTCTGATCAACCGTGCCGGGCGGAAGGTGGTTTTGATTTCATCGATCGAGCCATCGGGATGTATCCCATCGACTCGGCCGCTGATCGCGACACTACATTTATTGACCTCAATCGACTTGCGGAGCGGAACCTCGACGCGGTAGCCGGGAACATCTGCCCTCATCTGCCCCTGAATCGCCTCATGGATTTCAGTGCCGAGGACCGGGTCGCCAAAACTGTCGTCCGGACCTTCGTTGATATTCCCGGTGGGTGCCGGGTCGATCAAAAGATCGTGAACCGAGATCTGCAACTTAATTTGTCCGTCTCCCTCGAGGCTCCACCAGGGTGGAGTGATCAACTTATGATTTTGGGAGGTTGTCCCAGCCGAAACCTTCCATTTCTACGGCATGATCGGCAAGGGATTTTATCGCTTCGTCGTCGTTGTCGTCGATTTTACTGAAATTATCGGCCACCCGGCGTTTCACCTGCCAGCCAAAAGCGTCCAGAATTTCGCGTTCGCGGGCAGAGCCTTTCTCGCCCTTTTCTGACACAGCAGAGCTCACGCGGCTGATCACGCATGCCAAGACAAACATGTCGATCATGATGTCGGCCAGACGACGGGTCGCAAATTGCTTTTCAATGATATTTTTTCCATGCTTGCGCAAAATCCGGTCGGCTGCGGCCGTCAAATTTGCCGTCATGGTTTCGTAGGCTTCGGTATGACTTTTAAGCGAAGGGTGGATCTTGCCAAATTTGTCGTGACCGATTCCTGTTGCCGTGGTGATGCGCTTGCTGGCGTATTCTGAAATCACGCCGAAACCTTTGATCGGATCGCTCATGGCGTTGCCTAGAGAGCTTGCGACATCTTTAAGTTGGCGTCCCACATCGTTCATTGCGGTCAAGGCAATGAAGAGGCGTAGGATGTCGTTCGTGCCCTCAAAAATCCGGTTGATCCGGGCATCACGCATGGCCCGCTCGTAGGGGAATTCCCGCATGTAGCCGTTGCCGCCGGCGATCTGCAGCGCCTCGTCGAGAGATCTCCAGAGGGCTTCCGTTGCGAACACCTTGCTGATGGCGGCTTCGACGCCGTAGTCTTCGTAGCCGTCGTCGATAATTCCGGCCACGAGCGACACGACGGATTCGGCGGCATAACAGTCGACCACCATGGTACCGATTTTTTGCTTAATCAGACCAAACTCAGAGATCGCGCGTCCAAACTGCTTGCGTTGCTTGGCTTGCTTGGTCGACAAGGCAATGGCCTTTTTGATTCCGCCGACGCATCCGCCACCGAGGCCTGTCCTGCCATTGTTCAAGATTTTCATGGCGACCTTGAAGCCCTTGCCAACTTCACCCAGGACGTTTTCGTCAGGGACTTCCACATTTTCAAGGTAGATACTCGTGGTGCTGCTTGCGCGCAGGCCCATCTTGTCTTCATGGGGACTAGAGCGCACGCCCTTCATGTCCTTGGTGACAATAAATGCTGTGATCTTGCCCTCGGGCGTATCCGTGGCCGCAAATACGGTGAAGAAATCGGCGATGCCGCCATTTGTGATCCAAAGTTTCTCGCCATTGATGACCCACTTGTCGCCCTTGCGCTCGGCTTTGGTGCGGATCGCTGCTGCATCAGACCCAGCTCCGGGCTCGGTCAGGCAAAAGGCCGCAATCATTTCGCCGCTCGCAAGTTTTGGCAGGTATTTTTTCTTTTGCGCGTCGTTTCCAGAGAGCAGCAGGCCCTTGAGGCCGATCGAACTGTGTGCTCCGGCCGTGATCGCAAGGGATCCGTCATACGTTGAGAGCTGCTGCAAGGCCCTTGAGTAGCCTGTTGCAGAGAGGCCTAGTCCGCCGAATTCCTCAGGGACGATCAGGCTGAACAGACCGAATTCTTTCATCTCGTTTATGAAGGTCTGGGGCATTTCGCCCTTAACGTCCCACTCGCGGAAATCCTTTTCCTTGCCCTTTAGCCATCCGCTAAGAGAGTCAAATATTGTCCGCAGTGACTCAGCCTCTTCTTTTTTCATGACCGGAAAAGGAACGATAACGTCCTCTTCGATCTTTCCCATACAAAGTGAGCGCATAAAGCTGGCGGTTTTTTTATCGATCTTGCTCATCGGTCTGGTTCCTCCGGTCATATTCACATATCTTACCGGGTATCCCGTCGTTTGGCATAATGGCGGGGCCCCTGCCTGAATATTGGGCAGAATTATGCACAGCGGAGGCCATCATGGGCAACACAGGTGACTCGATTTCCAAGAACCCCGTCAATTCTTTGATAGAGGCCGCATCCCGTGGGCCTGGCCAGTTGCCAGCCTACCCGCTCATTACCCCTGAACACGTTGTCCCAGCCGTCAAATGGCTCGTGCATCAAATCGAAGAAAAAATGGCCAGCGTCGAGTCTGTGTTGGCGGCCGGCAAAGAGAGATCAGAGAAATCGGAGAAATCATGGCCCGCGATCATGGGTCCGCTTGAGGGTGTTGCCGCGACGATCAATGCCACATGGTCACCGGTTACCCATTTGTTCGGCGTGCTCAACTCGCCTGAACTGCGCAAGGCATACGAT
>Ga0214919_10008169_pt1 | contig 13883 bp, 10 predicted proteins | sample LL1503_MetaG_FD_177994 | JGI IMG/M metagenome (GOLD analysis project Ga0214919, IMG submission 177994) | Freshwater microbial communities from Lake Lanier, Atlanta, Georgia, United States - LL-1503 | ecosystem: Environmental > Aquatic > Freshwater > Lake | place: USA: Georgia | collected...
TGCCTTATTTTTAGATGACCGCGCCGGCTTTATTACCGGCCAAGTACTCTATGTTTGCGGTGGTATTACCGTTGGCTTGAGTAACGCAGCTTAATAATCCTTAAAAAAGAAGAGTTATGGAAGAAAAACGGATTCCAATTCATTCAAGTTTAGATTTGGCTATAGCAGATAGCATTATTAACTCAGCAATTAAAATATGCGTAGATAAGGGTATTTTGCCGCTGGCGATTGTGGCCCTCGATGCTGGCGGGCAACTTGTAGCATTTAAACGTGAAAATGGCTATGATGTTTTGCGCTTCGATACGTCCTATTTTTCAAAATACTTTAGCAATTGCATTTGATGGGCGCTTCATTACAGTACCTGAAGGCGTACTAATCTTAAATCAGCAGAGAGTGGATATAGGAGTTGTCGGCATTAGTGGCGATACCTCGGACAAAGATGAGTATTGTGCAATTGAAGCGATTAAATTATCTGCGTTGCTCGCTGACCCATCCGAGCCATCAACTGAGTGGAATAGTAGTCAACTCTAATTGAGAATCAATATGAACTAAAGTAAAGTTTTTATTTCAATACTCAGTTTATTTATGTTGAGTGAATTTTTTTATTCGACACCTCGAAAGCACAAAATACGTATCCCGCCAAACCAATTCGTTTAGTTGTGCCATTTCCAGCTAGCGACCCAACTGACCAGTTTGCAAGGTTATATGCACAATCGCTTGGGGCCCAACTTGGAGTTACGGTAGTAGTTAATAACAAAAGCAGTTTTAGCGGTGCAATTGGATCGCTTGAAATAAAAAACAGCAATCCCGATGGGTATACATTATTATTTGGTACTGCCTCAACGCTTTTGTTTTATAGCCTAATCAATCCTAAGCCCCAATATGATTTAATTAAAGATTTTACTGAAATTGCTGTGGTTGGAGACGCTTTCCGATCCGGCCTTGATAGAAAAATTGGCCACTATTTCAATTCAGCCAATTAATAGTGCTACCGGGGTAAAAGCGACAGCATTTATTGCTAAAGAGTTAGTGAGCTTGCGCCCTGTTATTCAGGCAGAAAACCTGAAGAAAGAATAAGTTCAACTTGGTTGGCACAGGGATTGCGATTACTTTAGTGTTTTTAGCTTACCCATTATTAAAAAGTAATAAATCTAGTTAATTATTTGATCTAGCGCAAAGGAACCATGTTTTTTAGAGGGTGTAGACCCTATACTCAAGGGTAGTTCTATAGAGCTATTTCATTTCTCCATTAATAGGTTGAGAATGCTGGCATTGCCAGTAATGCCGTGGCGCGGTAAGCTTATTTATAAAATTGATTGGAGTATATAAGGTGAGAAGCAGAACTCCCCCAATTTTTTCCTTAGGGTTTAGACCATTCTATTTATGTGCCGCCTTGTGGTCTGCGCTAGCCTTATTTGAGTGGCTTTTAGAGTTAAATGGATATAGCTTACGGAGGCAGCAATTGATAGTGGGCATGCAATGGCATGCTCATGAAATGCTGTTTGGCTTTGCTGCCACTGTCATTGCGGGATTTTCTTTAACAGCCGTTCGAGCCTGGACTGGTTTAGAAACCCCCAAAGGCCTCTCTTTGGCTTTGTTAGTTCTTTTGTGGCTTTCAGGACGCATTGGCCCTTTTCTAAATCCATTTTTTGCTATTTTTGACATCGCATTTCTTCCGGTAATTGCAATTGTGATTGGGCGGTTAATTTATCGACGTCGAATGCTTAGAAATCTTTTTCTCCCGATGATTCTTTTGGCATTAGGTTTTTTGAATGGAATTTTTTATTTAGCAGCTTTAGATTACATAGCAATCGATCCAAATCCTTTACTTTTTATTGCCTTGTATTTAATCACCATGATTGAAGTCATGATTGGCGGCAGAGTTATACCAAGTTTTACTGCAAATGCGATTCCTGGAATTCAGCAATTTCGTCATCCTACTATAGCCAAAGCAACATTAATATTTACCGCGATATCATTTTTAACCCTAGCATTTTTTACACCCAATATTATTTCAGCTGTCTTATGTTTTATAACTGCCACGTTACATGCCATTTTGCTGTGGGGCTGGCGACCACTTGAAACTAAAAATAAACCAATTTTATGGATATTACATATCTCATATGCTTGGCTTGTGTTTGGCTTTTTTTTATTAGGAATGTACTCGCTTAAATTAGTCTCGATCTATCCTGCCTTGCATGCTTTTGGAATTGGGGCTACTGGGGGTTTAATTATTGGAATGATTACGCGTACCGCACTTGGCCATACTGGCAGACCATTGGTTGCTGGAAAGATCGAGCATGCATGTTACTTATTAGTGCCTTGTGCAGCCGCTTTTTGGTTAATAGCGCATCTGGCACCAAGTAATTTATTTAATTCATTACTGATTATTTCAGGTGCTTGTTGGTGCCTAGCTTATTTTCTGTATTTGTATAAATACACTCCAATGATGTTTTCTGTAGACTTCATTAAAGCTACAAAATGAATCCCTTAATACCGCAATTATTTAATCAACTGCTTGATTCAAGCGGACTTAAAAGCTTGACAATTAAAGGTAAAACTATTCTACCGATAGTACAGGGTGGCATGGGCGTCGGGGTTTCAGCCCATCGCTTAGCTGGCGCTGTTGCAAAAATTGGTGGCATGGGGACTATTTCTTCAATTGATTTACGCCGCTTACATCCAGATTTAATGGATCTGACCCAACACCTTCCCCCTTCAGTAGAAAGTAAGAAGGCTATAAATCAAGCAAACCTTGAGGCCCTGAAAAGAGAAATTAAGATGGCTCAAGAGGGTTCGAGTAGTTTCGGACTTATCGCAGTTAATGTTATGCGCGCTGTTAATGAATATGAGGCTTATGTTGCTTGTGCTTTAGAGAGCGGTGTTGATGCAATTGTGGTTGGCGCAGGGTTACCGCTTGACCTGCCAGATTTAGCTGCTGGTTATCCAGCTACAGCATTAATTCCCATCTTATCGGAGGCCAGGGGTGTGCAAATATTGGTAAAAAAATGGGATAAAAAAGGACGCTTGCCAGATGCAATTGTGATTGAAAACCCTAAATTAGCTGGAGGACATCTGGGGGCTTCTTCAGTAGCTGACATTAATAATCCTAAATTCGATTTTGAAAATGTTATTCCTCAGGTAATGGATTTTTTTAAAAGGATGGGAATAGAGGGGCAAATTCCTTTAATTGCCGCTGGTGGAATCAGTAATTTACAGGACATTCAAAAACTACAGTCCATGGGAGTGTCAGGGGTTCAGTTGGGCACAGCCTTTGCGGTAACGTTAGAGGGAGATGCAGACGAGGCATTTAAAAAAGTACTAGCTGGCTCCAGGCCTGAAGAGCTGGTTGAGTTTTTAAGCGTTGCAGGCTTACCTGCAAGAGCAGTAATGACGCCTTGGTTAAAAAATTATATGAAAGCCGAGGCCAAGTTAAAAAATAAGGCACGTAAAAAGCCAAGATGCACAATGGTATTTGATTGCTTACATGATTGTGGTTTAAGGGATGGTAATGCTGCTTGGGGGCAATTTTGTATAGACAAAGTTCTCGGGAGCGCATTTACGGGAGATACCCAAAAAGGTTTATTTTTTAGAGGGGCTGGAACATTACCCTTCGGCGATCAAATTCGTTCAGTGGCTGATTTAATTAATTGGCTGTTATCAGAAACAGGAACTAAGATAAATAATTATGCAACAAATTAGCATTGATGTTTTAAAGGAAAAATACCTTAAGCCTGGCGAAGAGGATGCTGAGGCTATTTTTAAAAGAGTAGCTATGGGTTTGGCCGCTGTTGAATTACCAGCTTTACAAAAAAAAATAGAAGCCTTATTTTTAAAAAATATGCTAGCAGGAGCAATTGGCGCTGGTCGAATTATGAGTACTGGCGGAACCGGTATTCAAGCAACCTTAATTAATTGTTTTGTGCAGCCAGTTGGCGATTGCATTCAGGATTTTGATGAAGATGGTTTTCCGGGAATATATGAGGCCTTAAAACAAGCTGCAGAAACTATGCGGCGTGGTGGTGGAGTTGGCTATGATTTTTCGCGCATTCGGCCAAAAGGTGCCGAGGTAAAAGGTACTGCATCATTTGCTTCTGGGCCTTGTAGTTATATCAATGTATTTGATCAATCTTGTTCTACTGTTGAAAGTGCAGGCTCGCGGCGGGGCGCACAAATGGGAGTTCTAAAAATAGATCATCCCGATATTTTTGATTTTATTAATGCTAAGCGAACCCCTGGGCGCTGGAATAATTTTAATATTTCTGTGGGCGTTTCTGATAAATTTATGCGCGCAGTTGAAAGAGACGGCTTATGGGATTTAGTTCATAAAGCCAAGCCAAGTAATAAAAATATTACCCAAGAAGTTCATCAACGTGCAGATGGACTTTGGGTTTACCAAACAATCAAGGCAAAAGAAATTTGGCTCCTAGTGATGGTATCTGCATATGATTTTGCCGAACCCGGGATTTTATTTTTAGATAATATTAATAGTGATAATAATTTAAGTTATTGTGAATCTATTGAAGCTACCAATCCATGTGGCGAACAGCCCTTACCCCCATATGGATGTTGTGATTTAGGTCCAATAATTTTGCCTCGATTCGTTATTAATCCATTTGGATTTGCTGGAACTGCATCGTTTGATTACCCTGGATTTATTGAGGCAGTAAAAATTCAAGTGAGAATGCTGGATAATGTTCTAGACGTAACCTATTGGCCTCTAAAAGAACAAGCTATTGAGGCCCAATCGAAACGTCGTATTGGTGTTGGTTTTACGGGTCTTGGTGATGCCTTGATAATGCTTAAATTAGCTTATAACAGCAGCGCAGGGAGATCTGAGGCAGAAAATATCGCAAAACATTTACGAGATGCTGCTTATCAAGCTTCAGTTGATTTAGCAAAAGAAAAGGGCGCTTTTCCTGCTTTAGATATTGAGCGGTATTTAGGTGGAACAAATTTTGCTAGTCGCTTAGATAGCAATTTAAAAACTGAGATTCGTAAATTTGGTATTCGGAATAGTCACTTACTTTCAATTGCCCCAACTGGAACAGTAAGTCTGGCATTTGCTGATAATGCTTCCAATGGAATTGAGCCACCATTTTCTTGGACTTATCAGCGCAAAAAAAGAGAGACTGATGGATCAACCAAGGAGTATTCGGTAGAAGATCATGCTTGGCGAGTATTTAAAGAAATGGGAGGAGATATAAATGCTTTACCAGACTATTTTATTACCGCCTTAGCAATGTCTGCGGAAGATCATATTGCCATGATGGAGGTAGTGCAGCCTTATATTGATACAGCCATATCAAAAACAGTTAATGTCCCTGCCGATTATCCGTTTGCAAGTTTTGTAAATTTATATTTTAAGGCTTGGCAATCAAATTTAAAAGGCCTGACAACCTATCGACCGAATTCAATTTTAGGTTCAGTTTTGCATGTGATTGAAGCTCAGCCCGAAGAGTTACCAATAATAACCAAAAATACATCCAATCTGGGAGGTAATCCATCTAAAAAAGTAGTAGATCGCCGACCCAATGGTGAGTTACCAGCTGTAGCTGAAAAAATTAATTACTGGACTCAGGATGGGCAAAAAACTCTATATTTAATTATTTCATTTTTAAACGTACATGGGTTTATTAATGGAGAAGAGGTTCAATCTGAGCGAGCCATTGAATTTTTCATGCCAGTAGGCCAAAGTGGTGAATCGCAACAATGGATTACTTCAAGTATGCGTCTCCTTTCATTGGCTGCACGCGGTGGATTTCTAGTAAGAGCGCTAGGAGATATGCGTAAAGTTGCATGGGATCGCGGCCCAGTTCGCCTGGGAACTAGGAAAAAAGATGACGGTATCGAGGTACCAATGTGGCATGACTCTGAAGTATCAGCAGTTGCATTTGCCATTGAAAACATTTTGATAAGGCGTGGTGTCGCCGAATTTAATGCGCCTACATATATTCAGAGCAGCAATAAGACAACAGTATTAAATACCCCAGGAATTATGAGGGGTAAGAAATGCCCAGAATGTGGTGCGCATGCATTAATTAAAAAAGATGGCTGTGAATATTGCACTAATTGTGGATTTATCGGGGCCTGTGGATAGCTTAATTAAGAAAATGCGAAACGAATTTACCCTCAAACATAAATTAGTCATTATTGGTACGGCACTCTTGGTGCTAGCCATGATATCTATTAGCTTTACCTTATGGGTAACTTGGAAGCTTGAAGGTGGTGCAGCAGCAATAAATGAGGCAGGTAGAATGCGAATGCAAACCTATCAGCTTACTCTTTTAATTAACGAAAATAAGTCAAAGTTAGCTGCGCAACTAGAGAAAAAATTTGACGAAAGCATGCAAGTGTTGAGGCTGGGAGATCCATCTAGGCCTTTATTTGTACCTTGGAATCAGGCAAATACTAAAGTTTTTTTAAGTATTCAAGCGCAATGGAAAGATATTAAACATGGCCTTGCTTTACAGCAGGCCAATGTACTTTCCGTACAGAATATCGATCAGTTTATCTCTAGCATTGATCGCTTTGTAGGGCTGATAGAGGAAGAGGTTGATTACTGGACTGGGCTATTGCATTTATTTCAATTTGCGATGTTAGCTATTTCTTTGGTGGCAACTTTAGTCATTATGTATGTTGGCTATTCTGTTATTTTAGATCCCGTTGCCAAGTTAAGAATTGGATTCGATGAAGTTAAGTCAGGCAAATTAAAAACCCATGTACAAATTGATGCCCAGGATGAATTTGGCGATTTGGCTCAAGGTTTTAATGCTATGACTGAAAATTTAAATGATTTATATGAGAGTCTAGAAGCAAAAGTACGCGAGAAAACTATACACTTGCAAGAGCGCCAAGAGCGATTAGCTGCATTATATGATTTAAGTTCTTTTGTTTCGAGTGAAAATAATTTAGAGAATCTGGCTAAAGGTTTTGCTAATAGAGTTTCATTGATTAGCCATGCCGCAGCAATTGCTATTCGGTGGACTGATGAAGCCAATAAGCGTTATTTTTTATTATCCGGAAAAAATTTACCAGATTCAATCTTGACTGGTGAGCAGTGTATGAATGCAGGTGAATGCCATTGTGGAAACGCTACAGGTATACAAGATATTAAGGTAATTAAATTTAACCTGAACGAGGAGAAGGATCGGTTTTGCGTTAAAGCAGGTTTTCAATCTCTTATTACTGTGCCTATACTTTTTCAGCAGAAGTTATTGGGTGAAATTGATTTATTTTATGCTGAATCATTCATTATTGATAAAGAGCAACATGCTTTACTTGAAACCCTGGCCAATCATTTGGCGGGGGCGATGGAAGCATTGCGAATCAAGGCTTTAGAGAAGGAGGCTGCTATCTCTAATGAGCGTAGTCTCTTAGCTAGAGAACTTCATGACTCGATTGCACAATCTTTGGCATTCTTAAAAATTCAAGCTAGTCTATTACGCGATGAAATATCAACATTGCAAATGCCAAATGTCAAAGCAATTTTAAATGAACTTGATGAGGGTTTGAGGGAGAGTTATAGTGATGTGCGTGAACTTTTATTGCACTATAGAACTAGAACAAATGATGAAGATATTGAATCGGCAATTAAGACTACGTTGCAAAAATTTGAGCACCAATTTGGCATTAAAGTAAACCTTAAAATGCATGGTCAGGGATTACCCTTGGCGCCTGATGTGCAAATTCAAGTACTGCATATTATTCAAGAGGCTTTATCCAATATTAGAAAGCATGCTAAAGCGAAAACTGTTACCCTAACCGTACAGCAAAATCCGATTTGGTCTTTTGAGGTTGTAGATGATGGTATTGGTTTTTTAATAGATTTAGACAAATTGGATAGTACCCATGTAGGGGTGAGTATCATGAGAGAACGTGCTAGTAAAATTAATGCCGAAGTAACTATTTCTTCCCCCCCAAATGGCGGCTCGAGAGTTTATTTATGTCTACCTAACTTAGCCTCGATGAGTGCTTAATTAAATAATAATTAATTGGAAAAAATTAGCATACTTGTAGTTGATGACCATACTCTTTTTAGAAGGGGGTTAATTTCTTTACTCTCTCAAGCCCCTGATTTTGATGTAATTGGTGAGGCAGGTGATGCAGTTGGAGCTTTACGAATTTGCGAGTCTTTGCATCCCGATGTGGTTTTGCTTGATAATCACTTGCCTGGTGCCAGCGGCATTCAATCTTTGCCAGATATTTTTCGCGCTGCTCCTGATGTAACAGTCATTATGCTTACAGTGAGCGAAGATGAGGCTGATTTAATTCAAGCCTTACAAAATGGTGCCCAAGGCTATTTGCTAAAGACTAGCGAAAAGGACGATTTACTTATTGGAATACGAAAAGCATTTAATGGCGAGTCTGTTATTAGTCAGGAAATGACCCATAAATTAGTTACTGCATTTAAATTTAGTAAAAAAGATAATTTAGCTAATAATACTAGCGAGTCTTTAGCTGCCAGTCTCTCACCTCGAGAGTTGCAAATCGTTTGTCAAATTGCTAAGGGCTCGAGTAATAAAGTAATTGCTCGTGAACTTGGCATTGCTGATACTACGGTCAAGATTCATGTGCAGCATGTCTTGCGTAAATTAAATCTTTCCTCGCGAGTACAGGTAGCCGTATTTGCAAACGTAGAGAGGCTCTGTCCTTAGAGGTAGTCAAAAAGGACTAGTAAAGGTGAAAATTCTAGTTCCTTTGCATTTCTAAAATATTCTTTTTGGGGGATATTCCTAGGTCAATTTAGTTTTGATAATGATTCATGAAAAGGGAGATTTTCATGAGTTCCATTACTCAAACAAATTCTAAAGCATATACGGTTCTAATTATAAGTACCCTTGCTTTTACTGTGTGCTTCATGGTCTGGATGATGTTTGGCGTGATTGGCATTCCTATTAAGAAAACGCTTAATTTAAGCGCTACACAATTTGGTTTTCTTACTGCAATGCCAATCTTAACGGGTTCTTTAGTTCGAGTACCTTTAGGAATATGGACTGATCGCTATGGCGGAAGAATCGTCATGCTTTCATTAATGTTAGCTTGCGTAATTCCAATCTGGCTGATGTCATATGCAACACAATATTGGCATTTCTTAGTAATCGGTTTATTTGTTGGTTTGGCTGGCGGATCCTTCTCAGTAGGTACTCCCTATGTGGCGAGATGGTTCCCAAATAGTCGCCAAGGCTTTGCCATGGGTGTTTTTGGTGCTGGAAATTCTGGCGCGGCAGTAAATAAATTTATTGCGCCTGCATTGGTAGTTGCTTTTGGTTGGACAGTTGTGCCACAAGTTTATGCGGCTGTCATGCTTGGTGCGGCTATTTTATTTTGGTTTTTTAGTTATAGCGATTCCACGCATCTAGTGACGACTAATACCTCATTTAAAGAGCAACTCAAGGCATTAAAAGACCCCAAAGTATTGCGTTATTGCCAGTATTACAGCATTGTATTTGGCGGCTATGTAGGCCTTAGTTTATGGATGGTTCAGTACTACGTAGGCGAGTTTGGCCTAGAAATACGTACTGCAGCACTATTGGCTGCATGTTTTTCATTACCAGGTGGGGTTTTACGCGCAATTGGTGGTTGGTTTGCTGATAAGTATGGCGCCCACCAAGTAACTTGGTGGGTAATGTGGGTAAGTTGGATATGCCTTTTTTTACTTTCCTATCCTCCAACTGAATTCATCATTCAAACGATTAATGGACCAGAAACCTTTCACATTGGTTTAAATATTTATTTATTTACCGCGCTGATGTTTATTTTAGGAGTTGCTTGGGCATTTGGAAAAGCAAGTGTCTTTAAATATATTGGCGACGACTATCCAAATAATATTGGCACCATTTCAGGGATTGTTGGCTTAGCAGGGGGGCTAGGTGGTTTTGTATTGCCGATCTTATTTGGTGCTTTGTTAGATATCACGGGTATTCGGTCGAGTGCATTTATGTTGATGTATGGAGTGGTATGGGTATCACTCATTTGGATGTATTTCACTGAAGTACGTCGTTCTGAACTAATGGGCGGTAAGGCCATTCCATCTGCAATTCAATAATTTACTATTAAGGAAGGGCGATTTATATGTCTTCTACTGTTATCACACGCTGGGATCCTGAAAATAAACAATTTTGGGATGGAATCGGTAAAGCTATAGCAAAACGAAATTTATTAATTTCAATTCCGGCGTTAACCTTAGCGTTTTCAGTTTGGATGGTTTGGTCTGTAGTAGTAGTAAATTTACCAAATGTGGGCTTTAAATTCTCCACTAATCAATTATTTTGGCTCGCCTCTCTACCTGCGCTTTGTGGTGCAACTCTGCGTATTTTTTATTCTTTTGCAGTACCTATTTTTGGCGGCCGTCGTTGGACTGCAATTTCAACAGCTTCATTATTAATTCCAGCTGCTGGGATTGGTTTGGCCGTTCAAAATCCTGCTACGCCATATGAAATATTTATCTTGCTCGCATTGTTGTGTGGATTTGGAGGTGGTAATTTTGCATCATCCATGGCAAACATTAGTTTTTTTTATCCGAAGGCACAAAAAGGGACAGCTTTAGGATTAAACGCTGGATTAGGTAATTTGGGAGTATCGATTGTGCAATTAGTTGTACCGCTGGTCATTACAACGGGAATATTTGGTGTTTTTGGTGGCGAACCTCAAATAGTAATTAAAGCAGGCAATACTTCTTTGCTTTGGTTGCAAAATGCGGGATTTATTTGGTTACCTTTTATTGCTACAGCATCTATTGCTGCTTGGTTTGGCATGAATGATTTAGCTGAAGCAAAGGCAACTTTCGCAGATCAGGCGGTAATTTTTAAACGTAAACATAACTGGCTAATGTGCTGGCTTTATCTAGGCACATTCGGATCTTTTATTGGCTATTCTGCCGGCTTTCCCCTACTAATTAAAAGTCAATTTCCGGGAGTAAATGCCTTGAGCTATGCCTGGTTAGGCCCCTTAGTTGGGGCCCTAGCTAGACCTATTGGAGGATGGTTATCTGACAAGTTAGGGGGAGCCAGAGTCACTTTTTGGAATTTTATTGCCATGAGTGTGGGTGTATTTGCTGTTTTAAATTATTTACCCAGCCATGGAACAGGCGGAAATTTCTTCGGTTTTTTAATTGCTTTTATGGCTTTATTTGCTACCTCCGGTATTGGTAATGGCTCTACCTTTCGCATGATTCCTGTTATTTTTCTCACTGAACGCCAACGTGTCGCGAGTCAAACACAGTCAGGACAGGATCAGGCAATACGTGATGCCAATAAGGAGGCTGCAGCTGTGCTGGGTTTTAGTTCCGCAGTCGGTGCTTATGGTGGTTTCTTTATACCTAAAAGTTATGGCTCATCAATCGCCGCAACGGGCGGTCCAGAGGCCGCTTTATATGCATTTATTGTTTTTTATGTTACGTGCACAGTGATCACTTGGTGGTATTACAGCCGTAAAAATGCCCTAATGCCTTGCTAAGAATTCATTAAAGGATAAATATGAGTCACTTTTTAGACCGCCTGAAATTTTTAACTGTTGATTCTGAGAAATTTTCAAATGGTCACGGTAAAACAGTTGCAGAAGACCGCACCTGGGAAGATGCCTATCGTTCTCGCTGGCAGCACGATAAGATTGTGCGTTCGACGCATGGCACTAATTGCACTGGATCTTGTTCATGGAAGATTTATGTAAAGGGTGGAATAGTTACTTGGGAAACCCAGCAGACAGATTACCCAAGAACTCGATCTGATTTACCCAATCATGAGCCGCGAGGCTGCGCACGGGGGGCAAGTTATAGCTGGTACATGTATAGCGCGAATCGAGTGAAGTATCCGATGATACGAGGACGCTTGCTTAAACAATGGCGCGAAGCAAAATCGATTGCCAAAAGCCCTGTTGATGCGTGGGCCAATTTAGTAGAAAACCAAGAAAAACGTAAAGAGTGGCAGGCACAACGTGGAATGGGTGGATTTGTAAGGGCCTCATGGGATGAGGTAAATGAAATAATTGTCGCCGCAAATATTTACACCATTAAGCAGCATGGACCTGATCGTATTATTGGCTTTTCACCCATCCCTGCAATGTCAATGGTAAGTTACGCCGCAGGCTCGCGATACCTGAGTCTAATTGGTGGTGTTTGTATGAGCTTCTATGATTGGTATTGTGATTTACCGCCTGCCAGCCCTCAGGTATGGGGAGAACAAACTGATGTCCCTGAGTCAGCCGATTGGTATAACTCAACCTTCATTATCGCTTGGGGTTCAAACGTACCGCAAACACGCACACCTGATGCGCATTTTTTTACCGAAGTCCGATACAAAGGTGCTAAAACCGTAGCCATCACTCCAGACTACGCAGAAGTTTCAAAGTTAGCTGATATTTGGATGCATCCGAAGCAAGGCACCGATGCTGCTATCGCTATGGCAATGGGGCACGTCATTCTTAAAGAGTTTTATTTTGATAAACGTACTGCGTATTTTGACGATTACGTACGTCGTTATACCGATATGCCAATGTTAGTCATACTAGAAGAAAAGGTCATTGAGGATGGCAGGACGATTCTTGTCCCTGGCCGTTATGTTCGTACGAGTGATTTTGAGGGTAAGTTGGGGCAAACCAATGGCGCTGATTGGAAAACGGTAGCATTTGATATTGGCGGTAAACCAGTAGTACCCAATGGATCGATTGGCTTTAGATGGGGTCCGGATGGGCGCAAAGATTTAGGCAAGTGGAATTTAGAAGCAAAAGAAGCGCAATATGACCGAGAAACAAAATTAAAATTGTCCCTCATGGAAGATCAGTTATTGCATGAGATTGTGCCAGTTGGATTTCCCTATTTTGGTGGAATTGCCACACCTCATTTTGATGGCAATAAACAAACCGATGTATTAGTTCGCAATGTACCTGCAAAAAAAATTAGCCTAGGTGAAGAAGATAATAAAAAAGAAGTTTATGTTGCCACAGTCTTTGATTTATTAGCCGGAAATTATGGCATTAATAGAGGCTTAGGCGGCGAAAGCGCAAAATCATATGATGACAATGTGCCTTATACACCCGCATGGCAAGAATTAATTACTGGAGTCAAACAGGAGCAAGTAATTGCTGTAGCTCGCCAGTTTGCTGACAATGCTGAAAAAACGCAAGGTAAGTCAATGGTGATTATTGGCGCCGCCATGAATCACTGGTATCACTGCGATATGAATTATCGCGGTATTATCAATATGTTAATGATGTGCGGCTGTATAGGACAAAGTGGCGGAGGATGGGCGCATTATGTAGGTCAAGAAAAGTTACGTCCGCAAACAGGATGGACTCCATTGGCTTTTGCCTTAGATTGGATTCGCCCACCGCGTCAACAAAATTCAACCAGTTTTTTCTATGCACATACAGATCAATGGCGCTATGAAAAGCTAGGGATGGAAGAAATTCTTTCACCCTTAGCCAATAAGGTTGACTATCAAGGTAGTATGATTGATTACAACGTTCGTGCAGAGCGAATGGGTTGGTTACCTTCAGCGCCACAGTTAAAAACGAATCCATTAGATGTAGCTAAAGACGCTATCGCTGCAGGAATCGATCCCAAAGAATATGTGGCAAAGAATTTGCAGGCGGGCTCATTAAAAATGAGCTGTGAGGATCCTGATCATCCCAATAATTGGCCGCGAAATATGTTTGTCTGGCGCTCAAACTTATTGGGATCTTCTGGTAAAGGCCATGAATATTTCCTCAAGCACTTACTGGGTACCTCTCATGGAGTGCAGGGTAAGGATTTGGGTAGCGATGAGGCTAGGCCATCTGAGGTAGCTTGGCATGAGCATGCACCCGAAGGAAAATTAGATTTATTAGTTACGTTAGATTTCCGCATGAGTACAACCTGCTTATATTCTGACATTGTTTTGCCTACT
>Ga0214919_10008170_pt1 | contig 13881 bp, 10 predicted proteins | sample LL1503_MetaG_FD_177994 | JGI IMG/M metagenome (GOLD analysis project Ga0214919, IMG submission 177994) | Freshwater microbial communities from Lake Lanier, Atlanta, Georgia, United States - LL-1503 | ecosystem: Environmental > Aquatic > Freshwater > Lake | place: USA: Georgia | collected...
GATTTGCCTGGCTTGTTTCAGTAACAATGACAATGCAATCATCACTTGTAGCAGCAGTTGTTATTCGCTCGATTAGATCTTGTGCAGAAATCATGCGCCTGCCTCCTCTACTGTGTTGAGTACATTTACTTTTTCAAATATCGCGGCAGGACATCCATGGCTAACAGGTGCAACTTGGCCAGGTTGGCCTTTACCGCAATTGAACGCACCACCTAATACATATGTCGATGGCCCTCCAACTACTTTCATAGAGCGCCAAAAGTCTGTTGTTGTTGCTTGGTAAGCCATATCTTTTACTTGACCAATAATTTTTCCATTCTTGACTCGATGGAATTGCTGACCTGTAAATTGAAAGTTATAACGTTGCATATCGATAGACCACGATTTATCGCCACGAATATAAATCCCATCTTCCATTGAAGAAATCATTGCTTCAAGAGTTGGCCCTTGTGGATCTGGTTGCAATGAAACATTGGGCATGCGCTGAATAGGAACGTGCGATGGCGAATCTGCAAAGGCACAACCAAAGCTACGTTCCTGATTTACGCGGGCTGCAATGCGGCGATCTGTTTGATAGCCAACGAGCACGCCATCTTTTATGATGTCCCAACTCTGGGCTGCAACACCTTCGTCATCCCAGCCCACAGTACTCAAACCATGTTCAGTATTTCGATCTCCGGTTACATGCATTTTGGCCGATCCGTATTGCAATTTATTGAGATTATCAACGGTTGCAAATGATGTTCCTGCATAGTTTGCTTCATAACCAATTGCGCGATCGAGCTCTGTTGCATGGCCAATTGATTCATGAATTGTGAGAAAGAGATTTGATGGATGAATAAGCAAGTCGTACTTTCCTGGCGTTACAGAAGGAGCAGCAACTTTTTCAGCGAGCAATGTTGGAAGTTGATCAATTTCTGCGTCCCAGTCATAAACGTTATTACTCATCCATTCCCAGCCAAATCCTGCAGGTTGAGCAAGTGTGCGCATGGATTCAAAGCCATGGTCTCCAACAGAGATGCCCTCTATTTGGGTATGGACTCGAACTCTTTGTTGTGTAGTACTCGTACCTAATGAATCTGCATAGTGCTTCTGCTCTTTTACATACATTGTGTATGCACTGGCGTGGTTGACTGATTTTGATACTAATAATTTATTACTCAATGTTGCAAGGCGGTCTAATTTTTCAGAGTCTGCAACCTTAAAAGGATCAATCTCGTAAGTAGAAACCCATTGCTTCTTTGCATAAATTGGCTCTGGAGCAAGTGCAACTTCTTCCGTTGCAAGTGGCTTACTTGTCTTAGCCATAGCAACTGCAATTCCCGCAAGCTCTTGCGCTTTGGCAACAGAGATTAGAGGTGAGGATGCGAAGCCCCATGCACCATTGACGATAACGCGAACGCCAAGACCAACAACGGAGTCATCACTTTGTGATTCAGGTTTAGCATCTCGCAATTGCAATAAACCTGTACGAGTCTTCTCGATTCGAACATCAACATGTGATGCTCCAAGTGATTGCGCAGTAGCGATTGCTGCATCTGATGTGGCCTCTAATGGAAGTGCCAGAAAGTCGGCATCTACGCTTGAATGTTTACTCATTCGAAAATCTTAGGGTATACATACGGATTGGAGGTAGTGATGAAAAGCAGATTTGATCTATCTCTGGGTCCTGCATTTGACCGAATTTGGGTAGCTAGCATGACTACCAATTTGGCGGATGGATTACTAAAAGTCGCAGCCCCGTTATTAGCTGTCACCCTTACCGATAGTCCATTACTAATTTCGCTGATGAGTGCATTAGTAATGTTGCCATGGTTATTTTTCGCAATCCCTATTGGGGGATTAGTAGATCGAGTTGATCGAAGACTCGCTCTAGCGGGTGCCAATGCAACTCGCTTTCTCATTACTGCGCTAGTCGCACTACTTATAGCTACTGATTCGATTACGATTTACTGGCTGTATCTAGCTACTTTTGTAATTGGAATTTGTGAAGTATTAGTAGACACCACGGCTCAATCACTGATCCCTCAGGTAGTAGAAGAGAAGAATTTAGAGCGAGCAAATTCTCGACTACAAGTTGCTGAAACAGTCATCCAAGAATTTATCGGCGCACCCATTAGCGGCATCCTCTACTCCGTTGCAATAGTAATTCCATTCATCGCCAATAGTGCAGGATTTGTAATTGCAACGATTCTTGTTCTACTAGTGCCTCCACAATTAGTAAAAGACTTGAACAAGAGTTCAGAGCGAAAAGAATCCACTTTCAAAGAAGATCTCTCTATTGGTCTCAAATTTATGTTTGCTCATCAGAGAATTCGTAGAATCGTATTTATAACAACAAGTATTGGTTTTTTTGCTTCACTTTCTACTTCAACAACTGTTCTTTTCATTCTCAAAGTTATCAATGTACCCGCTCATTCATTTGGGTTGATAATGGCAATACAAGGTGGGGGTGGTGTATTAGGCGGTCTATTGGCTCCGCGGCTATCTACTAGATGGGGGCGCGGTCCTGTAATGGCTGTGTCAATTACAACATCATGTATTTCAATGATTGCAACAGGTTTTTCAGCTAACGTATACCTCTTTCTTTTATTCAGCTTTGCAATCGGTTTCTTTATTACTAATTGGAATATTTTGCTCATGGCCAGTTATCAAACAATGATTCCAAACGAACTCTTTGGAAGAGTCCACGGTGCACGGCGAACATTTGTGTGGGGACTCATGCCAATTGGTTCATTAGCCGGAGGATGGATTGCAACTATCAATTTGCGCCTTCCATTTATTGTTGGCGGTATTGCGGCTTCGTTGATCTGCATGGCTACCTTTAGATTTATCTACACACTCGATACTGCCCAAGTTGAAGCTACATAGGCCCGACCCGAGGAAGCCCCCACGCATGAACAATCCACCACTGCACGCTTAGAGGCTGTTCGCTCATAGGGCGATTTCACCCCTCATTTCTTGCAAAAAATTGGCGCAATAGGGCAGACTCGCGGGTAACAAAAAGGGCTCTATGGAGTGGTCGACTCTCCGCAGCGCTCTTCTCACCCTCGAGGAGGAACTATGAAGAAATGGAACCGCGGCGCCAAAGTTGCGCTCGCAGTTGCGACGACAGCTGGATTGGTTATCGGTGTTCTTTCACCGGCTACTGCAGCAACTCGTACAACTGTTGTGATCGTAGACAGTAACGTCTTCACATCACTCAACACATCAACTCCGGACACGAACCTTGTGCTCAACGGAAACGTTAGTTATCTAACAAGTGCTGGATTCAACTATTACAACGACAAGCCAGAACTTGTACGCAATACGACTTTTGGTTCATACACAATCTTGAGCAAAACACCCACTTTCAAGGTGAAGTACACAGTGAACAAGGGACGTCTATGGTCAGATGGCACACCAATTACTGGTGTGGATCTACTCCTAAGCAACGTCATTAGCTCAGATGCATACTCAATTGCTGCAGGCCTTGGCGATCCAGCAGCTGAAGATAAGAAGCCAGCATTCGATTCACTCGGTTACGGTGGCTCTTACTCTAAGTTGATCAAGGATGTATCTATAGCTCCAGATCGTATGTCAGTTGTTTTGACCTATAGCAAGTACTTCCCAGATTGGGAGATCGCAGGTCCAGGACCAGCTCCAGTACACGCACTTGTTGCAATGGCACTTGGTGAGAAGAAACTAGGAACTCCTGCGCACAACGTTGCTCTCAAGAGCAAGTTCCTCAATGCGTATAACTCAAAGGACAAAGTTCTCCTTGGCAAGATCGGAAAGATTTGGTCAAACGATTACAACGTGACGAGTGTTGACGCAAAGACAAACCCATTGTTGCTTATTTCTAACGGTGCATACATCGTTGACAATATTGTCAAGGATCAGCGCGTTACTTTGAAGCTCAACCCAAATTACAACTCAGGACAACCAACAAGTGGAATTGAAAAAGTTGTATTTACAACTATTCCAGATCCAACAGCTGCTGCCCAAGCACTTGCTAATAAAGAAGTTGACTTCTACGAAGCAATTGCAACAGCAGATTCTGTTGCTGCGCTAAAGAAAATCGGCTCTGCTGTAACTGTTGAAGGTACAACAATGGCTACATATGAGCATGCTGAAGTTCGTTCAGGAAAAGAACAAGGCACAAAGGTTGATTACACAGGCCCATTCGATGGAATGTCACAGAAGGCAAAAGATCTACGCACTGCGTGGTTACTTGCTTATCCACGTCAAGAAATCATCGACAAGATTGTAAAGCCTGTAAACCCTAAGGCTGTTGTGATGAACTCACATCAGTATTTCCCATCAGAGCCAAATTACGCGAAGATGATTGCAGCTTCAGGAATGTCAAAGTTCACAGCTGGAACTCAAGCAGATCGCACAGCAGCTGCTCTAGCTCTAGTGAAGAAGTACTATCCAAGCGCTGCAGCTGGTTCAGGCAGTGTCAAGCTAACAATGTTGTGGGGCTCACCAAGCAACACACGTCGTTCAGCAGAGGCAGCTCTTGTAAAGGCAGAAGTTGCTAAAGCTGGATTTGATGTAACAACAACTCCAACATCTGGCTGGTCATCATTCTTAGGTGATCCTAAGTTTGATGTTCAGTTCTATGCATGGTCAAAAGAAGCGCTAACACAGGCTGGAAACTTCGGAAGCTTCAAGTCAACAGATAACCAAACTGGATATAACAATCCAGAAATGGATGCGATTATCGACCGACTAGAAACTGAAGTTCTTTCTGCGTCACAAATTTATGATCTCTACTTAGCTGCAGAGAAAATTCTTGTTGAAGATGCAGTAACTATTCCTATCTTCCAATGGCCAGGAGTTATTGCATATAACTCTGACCTCAAGGGTGTAAATCCATCACCATTGAGCCCATCGTTCCTTTGGAACTTCTGGGATTGGCACTTCTAAGGAGTAATCCCTAGAAATATTCTCAAGACGAAACGGCACTCAGTTTTCTGAGTGCCGTTTCGTGAGTTTATGTAAATATATTTTCAAAAAATCTTTATACTATTCAAAGATTTTCAGCGTAGAAAAGGGGATTCAACGTGTTCGCGTTCATCATGCGCCGCTTGGGCACCTTGAGCGTTATCCTTTTCGGTTCTAGTTTTCTTCTTTATAACTTGGCAGCCCTTTCGGGCGATCCACTTGCAGAATTGCGTACTAGTCACGCACTCAATGCGCAACAACAAATGTTGGCGCTGACTCGCAAGTTACAACTCGATGTCCCCCCACCTCTTCGATACTTTTATTGGTTGCGGGGACTTTTTGGTGTTTTTATTGGGAAATTTGATTTAGGCCAAACTCGCGGAAGCGAATCAGTTGCTTCTGCAATTGGCTCAGCGATCCCGACAACAGTTCGACTTGTAACTACTGCCACGATTACGGCAATTCTTTTGGGAATTACTATCGGAATTGTTACAGCACTTCGCCAATATAGTAAATTCGATTATTCAATGACCTTTGTTTCATTCTTGCTTTTTTCACTGCCAATCTTTTGGGTCGCAGTTTTACTCAAGCAATTCATGGCAATTGGATTCAATAACTGGTTGGGTGAGCCGAGCATTCCATTACAGACAGTATTCGTTATCGGGATTCTTCTTGGATTGACCATCGCATCAGTCGTTGGTGGTAGCCGCACAAAATCTTGGAAAGTTTTTGGTGGGAGCGCTGTTGTGACAATCGTTTTATTGGAAGTATTGCTCAAGCTGAACTGGTTTTTACAACCTGGCCTTGGCCCGATCTTTTATCTACTTATCTCCGTAGGAATTGCATTTGGAGTTACCCAACTTTCAATGGGTATTTCTAATCGCGTAGCACTCAAGTCCTCGCTCACTGTTGCAGGAATTGCCTTTCTTTTTTACTTCCCGATGCAAAAGGTATTTGAACTACAGAAACAGGGCTTAGTGCTTTTTGGATCTGCAATTATTACCGTCTTGATCGCAATTGGAGTTGCACTTTATTTTGCAAAGATTGACCGTGCAGCAGTAGTTCGAACAACGGTTTTGACTGCGATGCTTCAAGGAATTCTTATGATTGTTGATCAAATGATGGGTACATGGGAACGCTACATGAGTAGCGACGCAATCAACCTTCGACCTGTACCAACTGTTGGGCAATCAAATCCGCTTCTAGAACCTGGTGACTATTGGCTCTCAACACTTGATTTGTATATGCACCTTGTTTTACCAACTATTGCGCTCACAGCCATCTCATTCGCTGGGTATATCCGTTTTTCACGTGGAACGATGTTGGAAGTCCTCAACCAAGATTATATTCGAACAGCTCGTGCTAAAGGTTTGACGGAGCGAACAGTCATTATGCGCCATGCATTTAGAAACACAATGATTCCTATGACAACAATTATCGTTGTTGATTTTGCATCGATTATTGGTGGCGCAATTATTACTGAACGAGTCTTTGGCTGGACAGGAATGGGAACCCTTTTCAATAAGGCAGTTGGCTCGTTTGATCTCAACTTATTGATGGGCGTTTTCTTCCTAACAGGCAGCCTTGCACTCATTGCTAACTTAGTTGCCGACCTTCTTTACTCAGCTCTTGACCCACGTATTCGTGTGGGGAGCGGCAAATGATTTTTAGTAAGAAAAAAACCGCCGATGTACTCGAAGAAACTTCAATTATCAACAAAGAGACTGAGGGCTTGAGCCAAGGTCAAATTGTACGACGTCGTTTTTTTCGCCATAAAGGTGCAATGATTTCAATAGTTTTTCTATCTGCAATTATTGTCTTTGTTTACTCATCATTGAAAACGAAAATATTTGGTATCAATTATCCTGGATGGTGGAAGTACACAATTGAAGATCTACCACCACTAGAACTTGGTGCATGTAAAGATGGTCTTGTTGGTTGCCCAACTCTAAGCTTGCGACCACATTTTATGGGCGGAACAGGAATTTCACTTGGCGAGCACCCATTTGGTCAAGATGATATTGGGCGTGACTATTTCGCACTCGTGATGCGCGGTGCGCAACGCTCACTCATGGTGACATTTGTTATTGGAATCATTGGTGGAACCATCGGTACGGTTATTGGCGCAATCTCTGGTTTCTATCGCGGAATAGTAGATTCAGTATTGATGCGTTTTACAGATTTCATCATCACAATTCCAACAATTATTATCGGCTCTGTTATCGGTTTTCACTTTGGAAACCTTGGCGTTGGATTCTTGGCTTTTTACTTAGGTCTCTTTGCGTGGACGGGCCTTTCGCGCCTGGTGCGTGGTGAATTTTTGACACTTCGTGAGCGCGAATTTGTTGATGCTGCGCGCGTTGCAGGTGCTACAAATCGACGCATTATCTTCAAACATATATTGCCTAACGCAGTTGGAATCATCATCGTTTCAGTAACGCTTTTGATGTCTGGAGCAATCCTTCTAGAAACCGCTCTTTCATATCTTGGTTTTGGTGTTGTTTCACCTGACGTTTCACTTGGATCCCTTATAAGCCAATATCAAGAATCATTTACAACACGACCATGGCTTTTTTGGTATCCAGGTCTATTTATTATTTCTATCGCGCTAAGTATCAACTTTATTGGAGATGGACTTCGTGACGCATTTGATCCACGTCAGCGCCGTCGAATTACTAAAAAAGATAGAGAGCGCGCTGTACGCCTCAAGAGAGAGGCGGCTCAGAAGTGATAGATGTAAAGAACAATGCAACTGAGGACAGCGCTACCAATAATGGCGATGCCACTCCTATTGAAAATAATGGAAGTAGCAATATCAGTATTACTACCGCGGGTAAGAAAGTTCTCATAACGCATACGCGCACGGTAGATAGCAGCACCAGAGTCAGAACGCGGAGAGTGAGCAGCGGCGACGCTTCCGTTGTGCTCGATTCCAAGGCCTTTGACATCACTACTGTGAAGAGCACGCGCACTGTAACGACCCGACGCTGGAGCGGCCCACGCATTGATAGTGCGATTATCGAAGGAAATGGTCAGAGTGTATTTGGCGCCAATATTTTCGACTTTATCCCAACCGATAGTGAAGTTGCGAAGTGGATTGACGATAGTAATTCCTTCATCAAAGAGAATAATTTTGGGACGGTGCATAACCAGATAGACGCCCATGCCGATGAGAACACCCCAGGCAATAGAAGTGAGTCCTTGGTGCAAAGTTCCAATGAGAACACTTTGGATAACCATGATCGCAATCAGCGTGTAAGCGATGTAAGCGCTAATCACTCCACTGATGGGGCGAAAAGTTTCTCTATTGCTCATGCGCCAATCTTTACACAGGATGAGGTGGACCATGTCTGATCCAATCTTGAAAGTAAAGGATTTCTGCGTTGATTTCTGGGTAGATGGCACTTGGTATCCAGCAGCTATCAATATGAACTTCGAACTCAAGCCAGGTGAAGTTTTAGCAATCGTGGGCGAATCTGGCTCTGGTAAATCGACAACAGCGCTAGGTCTTATGAGTTTGCTTGCATCTAATGCGCGCATGTCTGGAAGCGTTAAAGTAAAAGATATCGAGATGCTCGATGCAAGCCCTTCAGTATTGCGCAAGAGCCGCGGTCGCGAAGTTGCATATATTTTCCAAGAACCAATGACGGCTCTCAATCCTGTATACACAATCGGTTTCCAAATTGTTGAGACTTTGCGCAACCACTTTGATATTGGTCCTAAAGAGGCACATGAGCGCGCAGTTGAACTTATTCGCATGGTTGATATTCCAGATCCTGAAAAATCAATCAATAAATATCCACACCAACTATCTGGTGGGCAACGCCAACGCGCAATGATTGCTCAAGCGCTTGCATGTGACCCAGGATTATTAGTTGCAGATGAACCAACAACGGCACTTGATGTAACGGTGCAAGCAGAAATCCTAGATTTGATGCGCGGACTCAAAGATAAACTTAACTCTGCCATCTTGCTCATCACTCACGATATGGGCGTAGTTGCCGATATGGCCGATGAAATCCTTGTTATGAAAGATGGGCTCACTGTCGAGCATGGCAGCGCAGACCAAATCTTTAATCGCCCTGAGCATCCATATACAAAAGAGCTTTTGGGATCTGTTCCAAAACTTGGATCATCAGTAAAGCGTGTTCTTGAAATTACCGACAAAGAGCCTGTTCTCAAACTTGAAAATGTCACGATTGAATATCCAAAGCGCGGACGCATCCCTGCATTCGTTGCTGTAAAGAATTTCAACTTAGAGATTTTCCGCGGAGAAATTGTTGGACTCGTAGGAGAATCAGGTTCTGGAAAGACAACAGTGGGACGCGCATCTATTGGTTTATTGCCAATCAAAGAGGGAAAGATTGAACTTGTTGGTAAAGATATAAGCCATGCAACACAAAAAGATTTATTCTCAATTCGTCGCCACACGGGCATTGTTTTCCAAGACCCAGCAAGCTCGCTCAATCCACGCCTTCCTATTGGTGAGAGCATTGGAGAGCCAATCTTCTTGGCGGGCTTAGCAAAGGGATCTGATTTGGCTCATAAAGTTGAAGGTTTACTTGATCAGGTTGAACTTCCACGCAGTTACCGCAATCGTTATCCACACGAATTATCAGGTGGTCAGCGTCAACGCGTAGGAATTGCTAGAGCACTTGCTCTTACTCCAGATCTCTTGATTGCCGATGAACCAACTTCAGCACTCGATGTTTCAGTCCAAGCCCGCTTCTTAGATTTGTTGCAAGAGTTGCAAGGCAAACTCAACTTTGCATGTCTATTCATCAGTCACGATTTAGCGGTTGTAGATATTTTGGCTCACCGAATTGCGGTAATGCAAAATGGTGAACTTGTAGAAGTTGGCGATCGTGACCAGATTCTGCAAAATGCAGATAATGCTTACACACGTCGCCTTATTGCAGCAGTTCCAGTGCCAGATCCAGCGGAGCAGCGAATTCGCCGCGAAGCTCGCCTTGCCGCTAAAAACTAATCGTTAGCCTGTCCCGAACGGTGCTTGTAGCGCCCTAAGAAGTCGGCCTTCATATCGGCGAAATTTCCATCCAGTAATGCTTGTCGCATCTGATCAACGAGTCGGACAATGAAGCGCTCGTTATGAATAGTTGCAAGTGTTGCCGCAAGAATTTCCTTACCGCGGAATAAATGGTTGATATAGGCCCGTGTGTAGTGCGTACAGGTGTAACAGTCGCATTCGTCATCTATTGCGTTGAAATCGCGCTTATAGGCCCCGTTAGAGGCATTAAAACGCCCTTCCATCGTATAGACAGCGCTAGTACGTGCAATTCGCGATGCAAGAACGCAATCGAATGTATCAATTCCGTTTTCAACCCCGACAAAGAGATCTTCAGGGGCGCCAATACCCAATAAATGCTTTGGCTTATTTTCTGGAAGTACTTCATTGACCCATGTAACGATGGTGCCGAGGGAATCTTTATCTAGGGCCCCGCCAATTCCAAAGCCATCGAATGAAATACCAGAAGATTGCATAGCGCCCATATCGCTAGCGGCTTTTCTGCGAAGGTCTTCATATTGGGCGCCTTGGATAACTCCAAAGAGGGCTTGATATGGCTTGCCGACGCGTTGCTCAGTTTGGCGTTGATGTTCATCAAGGCAGCGAATAGCCCAGGCATTAGTGCGATCAATTGCCAACTCTTGATATTTGCGGGTGTTATGCAAGGTAGTGCATTCATCGAAGGCAAAAATAATATCGGCACCGATTTGGTGTTGTACCTGCATTGAAATTTCTGGTGTGAAGCGATGCATCGAGCCATCGAGGTGAGACTTGAAGGTAACGCCCTCATCATCGACATGGGCTAAGCGCTCTTTATTATCAGCAATAACGTCATCGGCTCTGAATGTATCGGCATTCATTGCTAATACTTTTTTGAAACCAACACCGAGTGATAAAACTTGGAAGCCACCACTATCGGTAAATGTTGGACCATTCCAATTCATGAATTGCGCAAGCCCGCCAGCCTCATCAAGGACGTCAGGGCCTGGCTGCAAATAGAGATGGTAGGCATTAGCGAGCAGTGCCTGCGAACCAAGATCGCGCATTGACTCCGGTAATACAGATTTCACAGTTGCTTTTGTGCCAACAGGAATGAAGGCAGGGGTTTGAATATCTCCGTGAGGAGTAGAGATCGTTCCAACGCGAGCAAGTGATTTCTCTTGCGAATGTTTTATCTCAAATGAGAAATCCTTACCCATTACAAAATTACCAAATTGCAACTCGCTCTGATTCATCGAGCCATAGAGCATCTTCTTTTGTCAGGCCAAATGTTTCATAGAAAGGAGTGAAGTTTGAAACGATGGCATTGCATCTAAATTCTGCAGGGGAGTGAGGATCCGTTGCGATACGACGGCGCAATTCTTCAGGGCGAACTTTGCCGCGCCAGATTTGTGCCCACGATAGGAAGAATCGTTGATCACCGGTTAGGCCATCGATTACAGGAGCTTCCTTGCCACCTAATGAAATCTTGTATGCCTTGTAAGCAATGGTGATTCCGCCGAGGTCGCCAATATTTTCACCAACGGTCAGTGCTCCATTGACCGTGATGTCAGGAGTCTCTTCAGGATGTAGTGAGTTGTATTGAGCGATGAGGGCGTTAGAGCGCTTTTCGAATTCAGTGCGATCGTTATCGTTCCACCAATCGACCATATTTCCATCGCCATCATATTTCGAGCCCTGATCATCAAAGCCATGGCCAATTTCGTGGCCAATGACGCCACCAATGCCGCCATAATTCACGGCATCGTCTGCGCTAAGACCAAAAAATGGTGGCTGCAAAATTGCTGCAGGGAAAACAATCTCATTCATGCCAGGGTTGTAATAGGCATTGACTGTTTGAGGGGTCATGTACCACTCGGCGCGATCTACAGGTGCGCCAATCTTTGCTAATTCATGATCGCGTTGGAAATGTGTAACGCGGGTGAGGTTGCCCATCAAATCATCGGGTGTAATAACAAGACTTGAGAAGTCACGCCATTTATCGGGGTAACCAATTTTAGGTGTGAACTTGTGGAGCTTTTCAAGTGCCTTGACCTTTGTCTGCGCGCTCATCCAATCCAGGCCTTCGATACTGACGCGGTAAGCCTCAATCAAATTAGTGACCAGTTCTTGCATGCGCTCTTTTGCAGCAGGAGGGAAATGCTTTTCGACATATACCTTTCCTACTGCCTCACCGAGTGAACCTTCCACCAGTGAAACACCGCGCTTCCAGCGCTCGCGAAGTTCGGGGGTACCGGAAAGAGTTGTGCCATAGAAAGCAAAGTTTTGCTCAACGATTGCTTGGTTCAAATAAGCAGCAGAGCCAGAAATAAGTTGCCATGCAAGCCAGTCAATCCATGAGTCGCGATCGAAATCGGCAATCATTTTTCCAAGGGCAGTAAAGAAAGATGGTTCGCGAACAACGACGCTTTCAAAGGCGCGAGGTGGAATTTCTCCCGCCTTCAAATAAAGAGCCCAGTCAAAGCCGGCCGAGATGGCTTCTAACTCTGCCCGTGAATGCTTGTTATAGGTAAGAGTTGCATCGCGCTCTTTGACTTGATCCCAGTGGGCGCTCGCGATCTTTGTTTCCAAATCCATAATCTTGCGCGCTTTTTCAGCGCCACCTGAAATTCCAACAAGTGCAAACATCTGTGCAACGTGAACTAAGAATGCATCGCGAATTGGTGCATATTGTTCTTCGCGATAGTAGGACTCATCCGGTAGTGAGATACCACCTTGTCCCAAATAAATAATATTTGTTGTCGAATCCATTGCATCTGTGTAAATGCCGGCACCGAATACCCCACTGAGACCACCAATTTCCAGGCGAGCTAATGTGGCAATAAATTCTGTTGCATTCGTAATCGCATTGATGGCCGCTAAATCTTCAGTCAGAACGGAGGTCCCCAGTTTTTCGATTGCATCCGTATCCATAAAAGATCGATACAAGTCACCAATTTTTTGCGCTTCACCTGAACCTGTTGCACTCTCAATGATTTCGCGAACATGAGCCTCTGACTGATCGCGAAGGGCATAGAAGGCTCCATCAGCTGAACGATCTGATGGGATTACTGCTTCCTTGAGCCATGCTCCATTGAAGTGACGATAAAGATCATCTTGAATTCGAACGGATGAATCGATGTGGGCGCTATCAAGGCCGCTCGTTGATTTGGTCATGGAATGCATCCTTATAAAGTAGTTGAAGATTCAACAAGTAGAGGTAGAATCATCGTATGGCGCAGCGCAAGATTACAACCTCAGCTCCGAAGTGGCTTACCCCATCGGAAATGCAAGCCTGGCGCAGATATATCGTTGCAAGTAGACGCTTACTAGAGGCCCTTGATTCAGACCTACAGGCCCATGATTTATCTATGCCTGACTATGAAATTTTGGCCCAACTCAGCGATGCTCCAGAGCGTCGAATGCGCATGAGCGAATTAGCAGATATTGCGATGCTCTCTCGCTCGCGCCTTTCACATCGCATGAAGGTGATGGAGAAAGAGGGCTGGGTAAAACGCGAGGCATGCCCAATAGATAAGAGAGGTTACTTTGCAGTGATGACGCCCAAGGGATGGAAAGCAATTGTTGCTGCCGCCCCTGATCATGTTGAAAGCGTTCGTTCTAGATTTGTTGATTTACTTTCTAAGCAAGATCAGATTGCTATTGCAGATATCTTTGAAAAAGTAGAAGAGGGTCTGCGAATAAATCCAATTGATGAAAAATAAATAGATATAAAAAAAGCCCGCCACATAAAGTGGCGGGCTTTTTTATTTAATATATTACTTAGCTGCTGCCTTCTTGCGGCGGCGCTTCTTTGGAGCAGCTGTTGCAGCTGCTGCCTTCTTGCGGCGACGCTTTGGAGCTGCCTTCTTAGCTGCTGCCTTCTTGCGACGCTTCTTTGGAGCTGCCTTCTTAGCTGCTGCCTTCTTGCGACGCTTTGGAGCTGC
>Ga0214919_10008171_pt1 | contig 13879 bp, 7 predicted proteins | sample LL1503_MetaG_FD_177994 | JGI IMG/M metagenome (GOLD analysis project Ga0214919, IMG submission 177994) | Freshwater microbial communities from Lake Lanier, Atlanta, Georgia, United States - LL-1503 | ecosystem: Environmental > Aquatic > Freshwater > Lake | place: USA: Georgia | collected 2015-03-15
GACATGAATCCAGAGGACAATTACCGCAAAAAAATGATGCTCAATGCCATCAGCTATCAGAACTATCAGAACAGTGATTATTTTGGCTATCAATACCAATATATACGCAATAGTATCCAATTGAATCAGGGAACAAGTATGAAACAAAATGATACCATAGGGGATCCTATTTTTAGTGATGTTGGTTTTTTTGCAGGCATTGCAGAAACTGATTGGAGTTGGTGCCCCTTAGTCGCCGATTTTGACAATGATGGCCGCCGTGATTTTTTTGTAACCAATGGTTTTCCTAAAGATATCACCGATCATGATTTTATAACTTTCCGCAGACAGGCCAGTATGATAGCCCCTAAAGAATTTACATTATCTCAAATACCACAGGTAAAAATTCACAACTACGCTTTTAAAAACAATGGCAATGTTACTTTTGCCAATGCCACTTTTGATTGGGGTTTAGCGATTCCATCCTTTTCCAATGGCGCAGTCTATGCCGATCTAGACAATGATGGAGATATGGATTTGGTGGTGAATAATATCAACGATTCTGCCTTTTTGTACAGGAACAATTTAATGGAACAAAAAAATAACAAGCAGCATTATTTAAAATTAAAATTAAAAGGAGACAGTCAAAATATCAATGGGCTTGGCGCTTGGATTGAACTACATTATGGTAACAAGCAACAAGTGTATGAGCAAACGCCCTACCGTGGTTATTTATCCAGCATTGACATTCGTCCGAACTTTGGATTAGACAGCATTGCGCGCATCGATTCATTGATCGTTATCTGGCCCAACCATAAAAAGCAAGTGATTAAAAATGTGGCAGCGAATCAAATGCTTACTGTTGATATTAAGCATGCCAATGAAACCTATGATTGGACAAAACCAACATTAGCAACTGGTACTTTATTTACAGAAGTCACCAAGCAATTGAACATCAACTATGTCAATAAGGCTAGAGACAATATAGATTTTAATGTACAAAAATTATTGCCCCATAAGTTTACTGAATATGGTCCTGCATTAGCCGTGGGTGATTTAAATGGAGATGGATTGGATGACATGATCGCCGCAGGTTCTTTAGCTAATTCGGCTTGTATATTAATGCAGGAAAAAAATGGCAAGTTTACACAGAAAGATTTAATCAAAGACGCCAATAGGGCCAATAAAAATTGGCAGGATGAAGGCATTGTGCTTTTTGACATGGATGGGGATGGGGACTTAGACATTTACATTGCCAGTGGTGGTTATGAAAGCACCGCCAATACTGCTGCTTATCAGGATAAAATTTACCTCAATGATGGTAAAGGCAATTTTACAATGCAAGAACAAGGCCTGCCTAGCAACACAACTAGTAAGTCTTGTGTGCGTGCCATCGATTATGACCATGATGGTGACTTGGATTTATTTATTGCAGGCAGGGTACTTCCTTCTAATTATCCGCAACCTGTTTCAAGTTTTATTTACAAAAATGATACCAAGGATGGGGTAGTGAAATTCACCGATGTAACTGCTTCTGTTGCCCCTAGTTTAAATAAATTAGGTATGGTTTGCGATGCCCTTTGGACCGATTTTGACAATGATGGTTGGTCTGATTTAATCTTAGCGGGGGAATGGATGCCACTTATTTTTTTAAAGAACAACCATGGCCATTTTGAAGACATCACAAAAAGTACAGGGGTGGCCAATCAATCGGGTTGGTGGTCAAGCATTGTGGCAGGAGATTTTGACAATGATGGCGATATGGATTATGTGGTAGGAAATTTGGGTTTGAATTCTTATTACAAAGGCAACGATCAATTTCCTGCACAGCTCTATGCCAAAGATTTTGACAACAATGGAAGTATGGATGCAGTCCCCAGTTTGTATTTACCCAGTTCTCAGATGGATACCACACGTAGAGAATTTCCGGTACATAATAGAGACGATATGGTCAAACAAATGATTGGCTTTAGGTCAAAATTTCAAAATTATAAATCTTATGCCGAAGCGACCATCGATAAAATGTTTACCGAAAAGGAAATGCAAGGGGCACTTAAATTAAAGGCCAATTATTTTCAAAACAGTTATTTAAGAAATGATGGCCATGGTAAATTTAGCTTAGTGGCCTTGCCCTTGAACATGCAATATGCCAATATGAATGGCATGTTGGCGGAAGATTTTGATCAGGATGGTAATTTGGATGTGCTATTGGTAGGCAATGATTACGGCACAGATGTTTCTATTGGCAGGTACGATGCTAGTAATGGTTTAATGCTTAAAGGCAATGGCCAAGGGGGTTTTGATGCTCAATCTATTGCTGCTTCTGGTTGGTTTGTACCTGGGGATGCCAAGGCCTTGGTTAAATTAAGAAGCGTCGATGGAAAATGTTTATTGGCAGCTAGTCAAAACAAAGACCTACTAAAAGTATTTGCTTTAAAAAATAAAGTGCAGTTGATTGCATTGCAACCTATGGATATAGCAGCCACCATTGTCTATAAAAATGGCAAAAAACAAAAAAGAGAACTTAGTTATGGGGCTTCTTTCTTGTCTCAATCTGGTCGATTTATCAATGCAGAGGCAAATATGAGTTCTATCAGCATTAAGGACAGCAAGGGAGCAGAACGCATCATTAAATTTTAAGTTCTATGAGGCGCAAACTATTCTTTGGGATAACAATAATGGTCTTTAGCTGCTTATTCATATCAGCATGCCAAAATCCTAGCAATAGAAAAAGTATAAAAGACCCTGCTGTACTGGAGGGCCAGGCCTTGGCTGAAAAGTATTGCCAATCCTGCCATGTATTGCCCGATCCCAATTGGGTGGATGCTGCTACCTGGGAAAAGGGTATTCTGCCCATGATGGGGCCAAGATTGGGTATTTTCTCGCATCAGGGCAAGCGTTATAAAGTAAATAAATACGAGGTTTCCATTACGGGCGATTTTTACCCAACTCAACCTTTACTTACCGAACTAGAATGGCAAAAAATCATTGATTATTACGTGAGTCTGGCCCCCGAAAAACCGCTACCTCAAAACAGGGATCTACCCATCGGAAATAACTTAAATCAGTTTGAAGTTGTAGCTACAAATTTTAAAAACAAAGTACCTGCCACTTCTTATGTTAAAATAGACAGCCTCAATAAAGCTATTCCTTTTGTAATAAGTGATGCGCTCAACCATTTAATCTATCGCTTCGATGCCCAATTAAATTTGGTGGATAGTTTTATAACCAAGGGCCCCATTGTCAATAGGCTAGCCTTAAAAAATAATTGGCTTTTATGCGATATTGGTATTTTAAATCCAGACAACGGAGTCAATGGCAGCATTAAAAGTTTATCGCTTGACAAAGAGAATCGTTTTGCACCAGAAGGCGAAAAAACCATATTGGATCGTTTGCAAAGACCCGTGCAATTTGAATCCGTAGATTTAAATGCAGATGGAAGACAAGATTTACTCGTATGCGAGTTTGGGTATTTAACGGGCGCCTTGAATTGGTATGAAAACAAAAAAGAAGGGGGCTACGAAAGGCATAGTTTAAGAGCCAAGCCTGGGGCCATCAAAGCCTTAGTGCAGGATTATAATCATGATGGGCTTCCAGATATTTGGGTCTTATTTGCACAAGGAGAGGAGGGCATTTTTTTATACACCAATTTAGGCAAGGGCAAATTTAAAGAAGAGCCAATTTTAAGTTTCCCGCCCATCAATGGATCTTCCTATTTTGAATTGGCCGATTTTAATAAAGATGGTTTTGACGATATAATATATACTTGTGGAGACAATGCCGATTATTCCTTGGTCTTAAAACCATTTCATGGAGTCTATGTCTATTTAAATGATGGCAATAATAAGTTTACACAAAAATATTTTTATCCATTGAATGGTTGTTATAAAGCCATTGCGCGGGATTTTGATAAGGATGGGGACTTAGATCTAGCCACCATTTCCTATTTTGCAGATTTTGAACATCAGCCCGATGAGGGTTTTGTATATTTAGAGAACAAAGGCAATTATAACTTTACACCCAATAGTGCAAGTCTTACACAAAAAGGTAGGTGGTTGACCATGGACGCCGGTGATTACAATCAAGATGGGTACTTGGATTTAATCTTGGGTAATTTTTCGGTAGCACCAAGCTTTATAGCCTCAAAAATAGATTGGAAGAAAGGTCCTGCTTTTATGGTATTAAAGAATAGGGGCGCATCAAAGTAAAATCCTTATTTAGTTTACTTCAAAGCTGATTTCTTTATAGCCTGCTTTTCCCAAAGGACTAATGCCTTGCAAAACAATCACATATTTTCCTGGTACATCAGAAGTATAGAAAGAAAGATCTTTGATGCCACCAGCATTGATATTGATACTTGGGTCCCAGTATAGTAAGTGTCTGAAATCAGGCAAATGACTATTGATTTGATCCTTTGTTTCATATACAGGAGCCAAAAATTCTCTTCTTGATTGTAAGCCTTTGTAATCTAATACAATGGCTTTAGGGTCTAATTCAAAGCCCTCTAAATTACCTCTGTAGGTAGTAAAGTTCAAAATACCACTGTAACCAGCACTGCCTAAGAAATACATTCTATCCACTATATCAATACTCTTTATTTTTAAAGGGTCGTATTCCATGAATTTGTTGAAATCGGTAATGGCTAGTCCATCTAATAAAATCAATGGGGCGTTGTTGAAAAATCTTTTGTTGACTTCGTCGTATACTGCTATGTCAAAATCATTTTTGGTCTTTGACAATTTAACTGGGCTTACATACTCTCTTAAGACTTCTTCAATGGTATTGAAACGAGCATAATCGTCTAAGTCATAATTGACATCTGCTTGATAATAAAAAGCGCTAGAATCGATCGAAGGGGAAACAAAACGATTGTTTAAATTAAAATTATAATTGTCTTGAACAGCAACATCTCTGTGGTACTGATTCAATTGATATTTTCCTGTACGGCCAAACCCAAAACTTTTAGTAGGGTATTTGCTGCTTGATTTTACAAAAGGGTTATCGATGGATAATTTATAATCGTTGTTGTATTGCCTTTCAATTTGAGCAATGACTTGATCCTCGGTGTAAAAATTAGGAAATTGGAAAAGCAAATGCCCACTCGCATCGCTCATCGAAGATCTGAATTGAGTCTTGGTACTTGGGATAGACAAATAAACTCCTAAATCTTTTAAGGGTGCATTGGGTAATTTGGGTATGATTTTTCCTGTGATAATTTTACCTGCCACTTCTGGTAAAAATTCAAAGGCCGGACTATTGGCGCTAAGCACATTCTCCCAATTGTATTTTCTCCAACCTTGCGTAAGCATTAAATTTTCCATAGCTACCCAACGGCCTGCATTGGACTCGTCAAAAAAACTAGTAGGGGCATCTACCTTGCCTACTAAGTCAGAAGAGAGCCATAAATAGTTGATGATATTGCTAGGATCAACATTTTGTATAGAATCAATTTTATACACCGACATAGATAAATCGGAAGCAGTGGTATTGCCGTCTTGCAATTTTGAAAGTAGTTTTACATTCATTTTTTTTCTGCCTGCAATTTCAGCCGCATCAATACTAATGTCTAAGTCCAATTGATCTTTAGGGTATTTGAAAAACAATCTTTCGCTCACTGGCTTTTTGTTTTCATCAAATAAAGTAAAAATATTTATTCCATTACCCAAGCTGCTGGTAGCTATTTTGAATTCATTGATACCCTCGCTGATACTAGGGTTGATCATTTGCTTTACTACCCCATGATTATGAACGATTATAAAAGCCGAACTTGCTTGCGTATTTTTATTGCCAATTTTTATTTGAATAGAATCGGCGTCTAGTGCAGTACTGGTTAATTGTAAACTATAGCCTTGATTGTAAATGTTGGGCAATTTTGCTGTAGCAGTTTGCTCATCATAAGAATCAGCGATTAAAGTATATTGATGATTAGCGTAAGGCGTGAAAATGATACTGCCAATACCACTAGACAAGGCCGTTGATTTTTCAATGGTGTCTTTTAGCTCGTTGACTAAGAATAGCATAGCGCCCTTACCCTTACCATAGGCATTGGTGTATTTAAATACCAGCCTATTTTCAATACCATTCAATAAATTACCTCCTTCTGGAAAAATTTGTAACTGGTCAGCCTCTTTAACTAGATCTGATGCCACCACCACTTCTTGAATTTGTTGGGTATTGACTAGATTGATCTTTTTTTCAAAGAAATAATCTGCACCAAAATTTTTCATCCAATTGGTATAAGCGCGAATTCTGTATTCTCCAGATTTTACAGTAGCAGGAATCTTGATGGAACCATGTCCAATTCCATTTTCAATACTGGACATTACTTGCACCACCGGAATAGCATTATTGTCTACAATTTCAACATAAGCAATCTTACTTAAATCAAGGGGCGTGTGAAATACACCATCTACATTATAAATTTTAAACCAGCACAATTCATTGGACAAATAGCTAGACTTATCTGTATGTAAAAAAATCTTTTCTGGTAAATGATTGGAAGTGTACATTTCAAGCTTTTGAGCTAGCTCTGTTGTATTATTGGCTTGTGCTTTTGCCTGATGGGTCATGGCTACTAAAGTCATGAAGCCAGTCAAAGTAATAATTATCTTAAAGTTCTTTTTCATATTTATTTCTTATTTAGGCCAGTAGGACGGTTTGACATTAGTGCCATGAAGTATTCTGCAATCAACACATTCTGGGGTGCCGAAGTAATAAGACAATATGCCACCAAATGGACTAAATTTTGCAGCCGTACCTGGCAAAAGCGAGTTGTAGACTTTAGTGATCGAGTCTTCGTTGTTCTTGATCTCTGCAAGCACACAAGGAGAAGCATAATTCCAGTCTTTTAACTCTGTATTCTTAATAAATGATCTTTTAGATTGAACCATACTGGCATCCACAAATCCAATCACAATTTCACTTGGGTTACTTATAGAATGCACATTACCCACCAATTCAGAAGGTTGCGCATCAAATATAGAACCCGTAGATTCTGTATTCTTTTTCATTTTTTCTAGGTACCTATATTTGTTTTCGCTGATGCCATATTGGCGCGTAAGTACACTGTATACTTCCCCAATTTTAATGGATCCTACTGGAATATAATTTAAAGGATGATTGATCTTATTTTGAGTCAAATTAGAAGTAGAAGATAAGATGATGGTAGAGGATTCTTGTGTAGTAAAACATTTATATAGAGCCGAGTTAAAAGTAAGAAAAAGGGGATCGAAGTATTTTAATTGATAATAAGGGATGTTTGGATACCTGGTACCTGATTGATAGTATTGAAAATATTGTAACAAAGGAGAATGATATTCCCAGGTTTCCGTAAAGTCCCACTCATAAAATTGCGTAGCGTTGGCTAAATCATGTGTGTTGACATAAAATTGAACCCCATTGTTTTCTCTTTTCCAGTAAACACTATCAATGGTAGGTGTGGCCTGAACTGTAGAGAAATCTGATTGATATGTTTTTCCATCAGCGGTTTGAATGGCAATTTTGTATTTTGCTTTGTTGTTTAAAACAACAGTAGGTGCAGACAAGTATTTACCTGGACTAGCTTCGTTTAATGCTACGGTAGAATTATCGTCGCCCAAGACTGAAATCTTAGCCCCTTTTTCATAAATGATGGCAGGATTGTCTAAGGTAGACGTTCTGGTTAGAATAACTTGTGTTTGACCACCACCTGCATTGATCATGCCTTCCACGACTAAATAGCCAGTGGTGGGAGATACCACAGGGGAAACATACTTTTCTTTACAGCCAAAAGCAGTCAACAAAATGGTTAAATAGATAAATAGTTTTTTCATATTTTATTTGAACCTGATGTTTAAGTTAATGTAAGGGATGGCATTTCCAAAAATGGATAATTTATACCCATTCACTGCTCCATTTTCTGAAACATAATAAATAGAGTATGGATTTCTTCTTCCAGTCAAGTTGTACACCCCAATAGACCATGAATTGTGTAACAATTGTTTTACTTTATGATTGCCCTCAATATTCATAGAGAAATCTGTTCTAAAATAATCGGGAATGCGGTAAGCATTTCTGCCGGCATATAAAGTTCTGAAAGAGCCATCGTATTGATAAGTACCAATTGGTAAGGTGATAGGCCTTCCTGTACTGTAGTTGGAATTTATTGAAATACTAAAGCGATGACTAAACTTGTAATTGGCGATGATGGAGAAATCGTTAGGCTTATCATAATTCGCAGGGTATTCGATACCGCCATTGATTAACTCACCTGCTTTAGGATCGTTTTGTTGCAATAAAATTCTTGACCAAGTATAACTTATCCAACCATTCAATTTGCCTGATAATTTTTTCAATAAGAATTCTGCACCATAGGCCTTGCCCTTGGTGCCAATTACATCTGTTTCAATATGCGAGTTCATCACTAAAACAGCTCCACTCTTATAATCTAAATAGTTTTCGATGGTTTTATAGTACACTTCCATGGAAGCTTCGATGGTATTGGACCTAAGGTTTTTGTATAAGCCTAAGGAAACCTGGTTGCCCAATTGAGGTTTGATATTGGGATCACTTAATTTCCAAATATCAGTAGGGGCCATGGCCGTGGTATTGGATAATGAATGTATGTATTGTCTTTGAGAATTGAAACCACCTTTCAAGGACATGGTTTCATCAATCACATACCTAAATCCTAAACGGAATTCAGGGCCACCATAGCTTTTAGATACTTGACCACTGGTATAATTGGTGGCGTTAAGGATATTTTCTACAATACGTGGTGCACCCACTGCATAATTATTAAAGCTATTAGGCCCCATGGCATTAAACATAGAAGCTCTTATACCCGCATCAATTTTTAACTTACTAGTGACCGTATAATGATCACTAAAATACAAAGCACCCTCTAAACCTTGTTCTTGTTGTAAATGATTTTTTGCGATGATGGACTGAGGTCCTGCAGGATCATAATCGCCTGGGTGCAATAAATAATTGATGGCATTGACCCCAAAATCAAAACTGTGTTTATTGTTATAGAAATAATTAAAATGCGCTTTGAAATAAGTTTGTTGGATATCGAATCCAAGTTTGTAGGCATTCAAAGGCAATTTTTGACTATTGATCGCGTAGTTGTATTGGTCTACACCTGTGGTAAATACACTGTTTAGTTTGGAAGTGAAAATATGCTTCCATTTGACAGAAAGATTTTTATTGCCATAACTATAAGAAGTATCACTATTTAATTTAAATTGGTCCTTACTTATATAGGCAGTAAAATAAAGCGAATTGTTTTTATTAAGTTCGTGGGTGGTGATTAAATTTAAATCATAAAAATCGGCGCCACTGTTTTTGTATTCGTCTGGCAATTGTTTAAACAGCCAATTAGAATAAGTGGTTCTGCCTCCTAGGATGAAAGAAGATTTATCTTTTACAATAGGGCCTTCTAGATTTAAACGGCTGGTCAATAAGCCCAAACCTGCCGATCCAGTGAATTCTTTTTTATTTCCTTCTCTGCTATTGATGTCTAATACAGAAGACAATCTACCACCATAACTAGCAGGGATGCTGCTCTTGTATAATTCCACATTACTCACTAGCTCTGGATTGAAAGCAGAGAACATGCCAAAGAAGTGAGATGGGTTATAGATGGTGGCATCGTTGAATAAAATTAAATTTTGATCAGAAGATCCACCTCTTACATTTAATCCAGTACTTGCTTCACCCACGGTTTTGACACCAGGCAGGGTGGTGACTACTCTTAAGATATCTGGCTCTCCGAAAATGGCAGGTACTTGTTTGATGGTTTTGATGTCTAATCTTTGAACGCCCATTTGGGTACCTCTTACATTGCTTATTTTTTGAGAAGAAATGACTACTTTTTTCAAAGACATAATACTTTGTGTCATGTCTACATTCATCTTGCCATCATTGTATAAAACTACTTGGCGCTTGATGTCGCGCATTCCAATACTTTGAATGTTTAAAACATGTTTTCCTCTTGGCAGCGATAGGGTAAATCCACCATACTGATCGGTGTTCGCTCCAATTCTTGGATTGTCGATATTCACAGAAGCGCCAGCAATAGGTTCTCCAGTTTTAGCATCTTTCACAAAGCCTCCTAGGACGATTGTTTTTTTATTTCCTCCCGTATTTTTATCACCAATTTCATAAATGGTTTTATCAATCAAGGCTTCTTTAATGGAACTGGATTCGTCCTCATCGGCCAAAGCGTCGTTGCTATTTTGATTCACTTTAATGCCAGAAAAATAACGCTCCGTAAGTTGAATGTTTAATTGTTTTCCCTTGGTAAGGAACACATTGTCTTGATTGTCCAAACTATAGAAAATGGCTTGTTGTCCAAAGAGTTTAGCAAAAACAGAAGCAATTTTTTCATTGTTAAAATTGGGGCTAAACTGTTCTTTGGCAAATAAGATGGGGTTGTAGTAGAAGTGTAATTTTGTTTGTGCTTTTAATTGATTGGTCAATTCACTGATAGAAATTTTATTACCAGTAAGATTGATTCGTTTGGCACTGTCTAATTGGCCATAACCCTTATGAATAAAGGCCATCGCGGTAAGGATAAAAATAACTTTTAAATATTTTTGCACATCAGTTATTTAAAAGGTTATAGTAATTGACCACTTTTATAAGCATAGTTTCTTTGTCTTTGTTGTAGTTTAAACGCTCGGAATTAATATATTTTTTAAGTTCCTGACTTTTGTTATTGAGTATTTTGATGATTGCTTTTTTACCATCGATAAGGTATAAATTTTGTTTTTCTTTTACATAATAGTCTGTGGCCACATCTATTTGATAAAAAATTTCAGTACCTATGATACGCTCTCTAATTTTTTTTACTTCTTTTTTCAATAAACTAATGGGCCCTTCGGCCAAAGCTTGGTAATAACCTGAGGCGTATAAATTAGTAACATTGCTATCTACCCAAATATTGATAAACTTATCAGAACCAATGGTGAAAGATTTTAATTTTTCTTTGATCAATTGAATTTGATGGGTGCTATCATTTAGCAAAACAATATCGGCTACTTCGTCGTACATCAATCTTACTTGGTTATAATGCATGTTTTCGTAATCAATAGAACCTTCTTTAAATGCAGCTATGGCATAGTAGGGGTTCTTTTCAATGATTGCAGGCTTGTAACTAGGTGCTTGACTGCCATTAAATTTGCCTGCCTGGCTTCCAATACCCATTTCGTATAATTTTAATGCACTGGCCTTGCCATTTTTTATGAGCAGGCTGTCTTTTGCAGACAAGGTGGAAATGGCAGGCTGGCGAGTGGTTTGTGCTTTTGTGCTTAAAGCATGCAAGGCAAATAAGCAAAAAAAGAATATAATTCGACGATTTATGGATGGCATTTTGTTCAGCAAGGTTAAAAGTGAACACTCAATGTAGTGATTTTTAAGATTTAAAAAATGGCCTAGAATTAACATTTTATGAACGGCAAAATAGCATGGAAGCTTTGTTTAAGCATAAGGGGGTATTTATGTACCATTTTTCAACTTTTAGGCCCAATTTCAGCCCCAATAGAGCTGATCAACATCATTATATACCTTTTGTTTTTTTTCAATATTTCAGATACCTTCAATCGTTCCTTCTAAAGCTAAAAAATGAAATTTTTAACGATTAAATTAGTCAATTCAATGAGTACGAAAAAGTGGCAGTTAATAGGGCAAGTATTTCTATTGGGGCTATTATTACAGGCCTGTTCGGCTAAAAAAGCAGCAGAACTTGACCCAGTAAAAATGTTGATTGATAACGAGGATCAATTAACCCAGGTAATCATTTACGATGTATTTACGCCTCCAGTGGCCAGTAGAATTTATGTGTATTCTTCTATAGCTTCCTATGAAGCCATTCGTTTTTCAAAGCCAGGTTCGGTTTCGATTGCAGAAAGTTTAAATGGATTTGGAAAAATGCCACAGCCTGATAAGAGTAAAAAATACAATTTTAATTTAGCTGCTTCCAAAGCATTTTTTAAAGTGGCCAGAAATGTAAAAGTATTTTCGGTGGACTCCTTGACTGCCTATGAAAACAAGGTGTATGCTGCGTACAAAGATTTATTGGATGAGGCTACTTATATCGCCTCTATTGAATTTGGAGATACGGTAGGCGCTGCAGTCATGGCCAGGGCTAAAAAAGATGGTTATTTTAAATCCAGAGGTAAGGCCAAATATCTTGGCAGCACAGATCCTGGCAAATGGAGACCTACGCCTCCAGATTATTTAGATGGGGTGGAATGGTGTTGGAATACGATGTTACCCATGGTATTAGATTCTGCTTCAGAATTTAAGCCCAATCGTCCTCCAGTCTATGATACCAAACCAGGTTCTGTTTATTTTAAAATGATGAAGGAAGTATATGACATCAACAAAAATTTAACAGACGAACAAAAATTAATTGCCAAGTATTGGGATGACAATCCCTTTGTGTTAGAACACGATGGTCATTTAATGTATGGCAATAAAAAAATTACTCCAGGCGGACATTGGATGGGTATTGCTGCGCAAATTATTGAGCAATCTAAAGTAGATCCGGTAAAAGCTGCACAAACTTTTGCTTTAACTTCTATTGCCTTATTTGATGGGTTTATTTCTTGTTGGGACGAAAAGTACAGAAGTAGTTATGTACGACCTGTCACTGCTATCAATGAACTCATGGACAAAGGTTGGGCACCCTTATTACAAACGCCTCCTTTTCCAGAATACACCAGCGGACATAGTACCATTACGGCTTCTGCTGCAACGGTCTTGACTAAATTGTACGGAGACAATATTGCCTTTGAGGATTCAAGTGATTACCATTATATCGGCTTGAAAAGAAAATTTAATTCCTTCAATCAAGCAGCTGCAGAATGCTCTATGAGTAGGGTATACGGCGGTATTCATTATATTATAAGTGTGAATACAGGCGCTGAGATGGGCAAACAAGTAGGGGGATTAGTCATCAAAAAATTAATCAAGGACTAGCTAGAATTAAATTATTTTTTAAACAACATGAACACAGACCCAATTAAGGTTAATACAATAATTAGTTTTCTGTAATTTTTTTCCTGCACTCTGTCTACCAGTTTTAAACCTACTATAAATCCAATGGCTAGGGTAGGTAATAATACACTGTCTATTTGAAGACTTTCTAAACTTATGTTTTTCCAATAAAATACTTGGAAGGGCAATTTGAACAAGTTCATGAAAAGAAAAATCCATGCAGCGGTACCTATAAAATCATTTTTCTCAAAACGCATGGCCAAGAAATACAAATTAGAAAAGGCACCAGCCAAATTGCCCAGCATGGTGGTAATGCCAGCAGCTAAACCAGTGCTTGCTACAAACATTGGGTGGGTAGGTACTTTTTTTGATTTTCTAAACTCCATCCATAAAATAATAAGGATGGTAAATAAAATAATTACCGCCATTATTTTTCGGAACAAAGCTTCATTGATGTCTTTGCCAATAAAATTTCCAATGAGAATGCCTACAATCATCCAAGGTACAATTTTCCAAAAATGGTTCCATTTGGCATGACGATGGTAATAGCTCACGGCAGCAATATCCGATATACATAATAAAGGAAGTACAATGCCAGTAGAGGCCTTACTTCCAAATACAAAGGCCATGAGGGTGACACTCAACAAATCAATGCCTTTAAGGCCAGCCTTGGTGAGCCCTATAAAAAAAGAAGCGAGTAGCATAATGCCCCAGGTTTGTATAGAATATTGAGAGAGTAGGCCCATGCTTTTTGTTTAATGATCAATGAAAATAAAGGTTCCGAATCTTTTATGCAAATTAACTTTCTTCCGCCTGCATTTGGTCAAATATTTTTCGATCAATTGAATAAAATTGAACACGGTCTCCTGTTTGAAACAAGGCCAATTTACTGGGTTCGGGATCGAAAATTTTAATTGGG
>Ga0214919_10008172_pt1 | contig 13877 bp, 12 predicted proteins | sample LL1503_MetaG_FD_177994 | JGI IMG/M metagenome (GOLD analysis project Ga0214919, IMG submission 177994) | Freshwater microbial communities from Lake Lanier, Atlanta, Georgia, United States - LL-1503 | ecosystem: Environmental > Aquatic > Freshwater > Lake | place: USA: Georgia | collected...
ACCCTCGCGCTGACCATCCTCTGCCTCATCGGCGGAGTCGCCTTGGTCGCTCGGTTCTTCGCCTCGCCGGTCGCCCCCGCCGCCAAGCCGACCGCCGCCGCGGGCGGCGCCACCATCACCGCCGGCGGCGGCGACAACAAGCCTGGCACCGTCGTCCGGAGCGCCAAGACGCTCAAGCTCGACAAGAACGCCAACGTGATCCCCGACCTCGACAAGGAGGCGCGCACCCGCGACCTGACCGCGAAGGAGGCCCTGGAGTCCAAGTTCCGCAACTGGCGCGACGATGGCCGCAAGCAGTTCGAGGAGATCTTCCAAGGCGACCGCGAGCGCACGGGCGTCGTGATGCGGTCGCTATTCCAGAACGAGCAGTTCCGGGGCATGTTCCAGCAGTCGCGCGAGCTCGAGTCGAAGTGGCCGAAGGCGACCGACGAGGAGAAAGCCGCGATCATGACCCAGATGGAGGCGATCCGGACGCAAGGCCTCGCCATGGTCCGGGCCGAGGCGGCGCGCCAGACCGGGGGACCCGACGGCCAGGCCAACGTCCAGGTGCGGACCTTGGGCGGGGCGACGTTGGTGACCCCCAATCAACCCGTCCCGGCGCCGACCGCGCCGGCCGGCGCCCCGGCGCCCCCGACGGCGCCGGTCATCATCATGTGAACCCAGCGGTCGCCCCTGGCCGCGTTCGTCATGTCCCGTCCGTTCGCTCATCGATTCGTCCTCTGCTTCCTGGCCATCAGCCTGGGCGCCGCCGCGCTCTACTGGCTGACGCGACGCGTGCCGCCGTCCGCCGCGCCCGCCGGTCGCTCTGCCGCGACGCCCGCGGCGAACACCCCGATCGGCGCGGCCGGCAAGCCCGTCGGGACCGTGCGCAGCACCGCGGCGTTGCGCCTCGACCCGGGGACCAACGAGCTCCCCGACCACCGGACCGCCAAGGAGCAGAAGGACGCGGTCGTCAAGCACTGGGGGAATTTCATCGAAGGCGAGAAAGCCCGGCTCGGCGCGGCGACCTTCGACCCGGTCGCCCGGCGCTGGTTGGCGCGCCCGCGGGTTAGGCAGCTGCTCGAGGAATGGAAGGCGCTCGAGCAAGCCTGGCCGGAGCGCAGCGAAGAACAGCGCGCCGCCCAGCTTCCGCAGATCGAGGCGATGTGGCGGGAAGGCATGGCGGAACTGGCCGCCGAACTGACCGTCGCCGGCCACCCCACGGAACTGCCGCCGCCTAAGTAGGCCAGCCGGCGCGGGCCGCGAACGCCGCCAGCACCGGCTGGAGCGCGACCAGGTCGGCGCGCACGCGGCCGAAGCCCGCGTGCCGCTCGCCCGTGGCCTCGTCCATGTAGAGGTCGCGCCGCACCTCGACCATGATGGCCTGGCAGCGGGCGTCCCGGCCGAAGCACGCGTTCGGGACGAAGGCCCCCGTGAAGGGCGCGTCCACGGCGACCGCGTAGCCGCGCCCGCGGAAAAAACCCGCCAGGAGGTCGCGCAGCTCCGGACACGTGTGGCGGGGATCGGTCCCCAGCCCGATCTCCGGGCGACCGGCCGTCACCTCCGTCGGCAAGGGCGTCACCGGGTAGCTGTGAGCGTCCAGCACCAGGCATCGTCCCGCGGCGGCCAGCCGCTCGGCCGCGAGCCGGTCGGCTTCCGCGTGGTGGGGGATGTAGTAACTTTCCAATAACGCCTCGCGTCGCCCCGGGCTCAGGCAACGGAGCGCCCGCCCGTCGGCGGTGCGGACGTAGGTCGCCCCCATGCCGACCCGGGCGCAGGGTTCCCGGGCGTCGTCCGCGAAGCGCTCCACGTCGACGACCAGGCGGGAGACCTTCGCCGCCAGCACGGCGCCCGGCCAGACATCGGCGCCGAACAGCGCGTCGGTATGCGCATCGACCAGACGCAGACTTTCCGCGGCGAGCTCGCCGGCACCGAGCAGGAAGTCCGCCCGATCGGCCGGGGGAATCAGGCGGGAAGCGTGCGGAACATGCAGGAGAAGGGGCGACATTTCAGGCGAGCATGCCCAAATCCGCCGATAAGTCATTGATGGACAGTGTCATAAATCTACCAGTTTTAATCGAAACCTTCCGAGCGGGCGGGGGTTACATCTTCGAACCCTAATCCAATCACACCTATGAAACTCAAGTTCCCCCTCCTCCTGGCCCTGATCACCACGGCCGGTCTCATCGCGGCCGACGCCCCGGCCGGCGGCGAAGGCAAGAAACCCGAAGCCCCGAAGGGCAAGGGCGAAGGCAAGGGCAAGGGCGGCTTCCAGATCCCCGGCGTCTCCGCCGAAGACATGCAGAAGTATGGTGACGCCCGCAAGGCCGCCATGGAAGACGCCGAAATCAAGAAGCTCGCCGAAGCCGCGGCCGCCGCTCGCGCCAAGGGTGCCGAAGCCAAGGACGAAGACGCCAAGAAGGCCGCCCGCGAAGAAGGCATGAAGGCCTACAAGGCCCTGAACGATGCCGTCAACGCCGCCATCGTCAAGGCCCACCCCGAGCTCGCCGACGTCGTGAAGAAGGCCCAGGAAGCCATGGCCAATCGTGGCGGCAAGGGCGGCAAGGGCGGCGAAGGCAAGGGCAAGCCGGAAGGCAAGCCCGAGGCCAAGCCGGAAGCCAAGTAATCCTCGGATCACTGGCCCCAGACAGACCCCGGTTCGCCGGGGTCTTTTTTTGTCCCGGCGCGCCGAACTTCCGGCGCGGCACGGTGTTGTAAGGATGAAGATGAAGTCCCCGCTCCTCTCCCTGTTGTTCGCCGCCGCCTCCGTGTTCGCGGCCGAAACCGCCAACCCCTCCGCCAAGGCCGCGACGGCGCGCACACCGGCCGGCCGCGCCGCGCTCGAGCGGCTCATCCCGGACGTCGAAGGCGTGAGCAAGGAGGAGATGGCCAAGTTCCGCGCCGCCTCCCCGCAAGCCCAGCAGGACCCGGCGGTGGTCGAGGCCAAGGCCAAGATGGCCGAGTTGCGCAAGCGCGCCGAGTTCGCCGGCCAGGAGGAGAAACGGGAGCTGCGCGGCGAGTTCGAAGGTCTGGCCCAGCTCAACCGCGACGCGCTCAAGGCCGCCTACGCCAAGGCCGACCCCACCCTCTCCAAGGAGACCATCGAGAAGGTCATCGACGCCTTCGAGGACAAGGCCCGCGCCCGCCTGAAGGAGGCGGCGACCAAGGAAGCGAAGGCCGCCGCGACGCCGGCCAAACCCTTCCCCCTCGGTGACGACGCCAAGAAGGCCGACGCGACCACCCCGTCCGCGAAATCCGGCGAACCGAAGCGTCCCGCCCAGCCCAACCTCTCCGTCCTGCTGGCCGACGTCGACGGAGTCAGCGCGGAGGACATGACGAAGTTCCGCGCCGCGGCCATGAAGTCCTTCCGCGACCCGGCCGTCGTGGCCGCGCGGGAAAAACTCAAGGAACTGTCCACCAACACGCAGTTCCTCTCCCCCAAGGAGAAGGCGGACATGCGCGAGGAATTCGAGGCCGCCGCGGGCAAGGTCCGCGAAGCCACGCGGTCCGCCATCGCCAAGGCCGCGCCCGGCTTATCGGCCGAGACGATCGCCAAGATCAGCGAGACCGTCGAGGCCCGGATGCGCCCGCAAGGCCGTTGATGATCATGCGCCGGAAACTGTCCCGCTGCCTGAGCTTGCTGGCCCTCGCCACCGGCGCCTTCGCGGCGGCCCAGCCCGGCGCCACGCCCGCCAAGCCGACCGAAGCCGAGACGATGAAGCTGCAGGCGGCCTTCACCGCCGCCGCCGGCGCGGATTCGGTCAAAGCGGCCGAAGCCCGGATCAAGGAACTCCAGACGCAGGCCCAAGGCGCCCCGAAGGGCGATCAAGCCGGCCTCCGGATGAGCGCCAAAAGCGCCCAAGCTGACCTGCTCACCGCCTACCGCAACGCGATGCTCAAGGCGGATCCGGACCTTCCGTCCGCTTTCCTGGACGCCTTCATCCAGGGCGCCCGCAAGGCGGAGACCGAACCACCGGCCAAGCCGAGGACCAAGCCCAAGAAATGACCCCTCACCCAACCATGAAATCCACCCTCCTCTTCCTCCTCGCCGCCACGGTCGCGCTTCCCGCCGCGGACAGTCCCGAGGCCAAAACCGGCAAGCCGGCCAAAGCCGGACGCGCCGCGCTCGTCCCCGACATCGACGGCGTCGCCAAGGAGGACATGGCGAAATTCCGGGCCGCCTACCTCAAGGCCCAGCAGGATGACGCCGTCAAGGCCGCCCGCGAGAAGCAGCTCGAGAAGCGCAAGAGCCTGGAGTTCGCCACCGCGGCGGAGAAGAAGGACGCGCGCCCCGAACTCGAGGCCCTCGCCGAGGAAGGCCGCAAGGCGTTGCGCGCCGCCATCGCCAAGGCCGACCCCTCGCTCCCGAAGGAGACCATCGAGAAGATCACCGATGGCCTCGAGGACAAGCTGAAGGAGAAGGCCAAGGAGGCCGGCGCGGGCAAGAAAGGGGCTGAGGCCAAGACCCCGGCCAAGCCGTTCCCTTTCGGGGACAAGGCCAAGACCGAGGAGAAGAAGCCGGAGGCCGCCCCGGCCGCGAAATAAACGGCCGCGACGCCGCCGTCGAAGCCCCGGATCGCCGGGGCTTCTTCATGGGCGCGCGCCTACTTGCCGGCCGCGGCCGGCTCGGGACGAAGGGAGGCCATCACCGTGGCGAGTTCCTCGTCCTTGAGCGGGCGCGCCCAGAGCAGGAACCGGCCGATCTCACCGTCGAAAGACTCGAAGCCGGGGTGCTGCGTGGCGTCGCGCTCCTGGCCGATCGAGAGTTTCGAGGAGTCGGCTGCGGGATTCACGGGGAAGCGCCCGGCGGCCACGGCCTGAGGCTCGTTCACGAAGAGTTCGATCGCCACCTCGCCGGTGCCCGCGCCGAGCCGACCGGCGACGACGTAGCGGCGACCGACCTCGAGCTTCGGGCCGGCGACCTTCGGGTTGTTGACGTCGAACCGCCCGAAGGTCAGCCCGTTGCGGGCGCCCCACCACAGCGTGTTGTCGTCATCGAGGCAGCCCCAGATGCCTTCGTATTTCCCGCCGTTGCGGAGGTTGCCGAAGAACGAGTTCACATCCTTCAGGCCGCCCTTGGCCTGCGCGTAGGGCTTCAACACGACGACCCAGGTGCAACCGTCGCCCTTCACCAGACCGTCGAAGGCCTTCTCATCATGGCAGAGAAGCTCCTGCGCGCGGAACGCCAGCGCCGAAGCGGCGCCGTCCTTGACGACGGCCGGCAGGCCGGAGCCGGGCACCTTGCGTCCTTTGTCCTGGCCGACGAAATCGCGGGCCTCGGCCGGACCGGCTTGGTTCACCCACTTGGCGACGCGCCCCTGGGCGTCCAACGTCAGGCCCCGCGCGGCGTCCAGGTCGACGAGCAAGCCGGCGGGAGGCACGTTTTCGGCGAGCAGGGCGGCGGCGCCAAAACAGGCGAGCAGGGAGGCTTTCATGACCCCGAGGTAAGCGACCGACCGACCGGGGGGCAAACCCATCCCGCCCGGGATGCGAGGGGAATCGTGTCGCTGGCACCGCTTTCGGCTGGAAGTCGTCGGTCTTAAGATAAATCTAGAACCCATGTCCCTCCGCCTGCTCCCCCTGCTTGCCCTCGCCGGCCTGCTCGCCCTCCCGGGCCGCGCCGCGGAAAACGACGCCATCTTCGTCGAAGCCGAGTCGCTCGCCGCCCACGGCGGCTGGAAGCTCGACACGGCCTTCACCAACATCGTGGGTTCGCCCTACCTCCTCGCGCACGGCCTCGGGAAGCCCGTCGCCGACGCCACCGGGTCGGTTCGCATCCCCGCCGCCGGCGACTACCGCGTCTGGGTGCGCACCAAGGACTGGGTCGCGCATTGGAACGCCCCCGGGACCCCCGGCCGGTTCCAGCTGATCGTCAACGGCCAGCCCATCGCCACCGAGTTCGGCACCCAAGGGGCCGAGTGGCACTGGCAGGCCGGCGGCAAGGTCACCCTGCCCGCGGGCGAGGTGAAGCTCGCCCTGCATGACCTGACCGGCTTTGCCGGTCGCGCCGACGCCATCCTCTTCAGCAAGGATCCGTCCTTCACCCCGCCCGAAGGCGCGGCCCTCGCCGCCGCCCGCTCGCGCTGGAACAGCCCGCAGGGCCCCGAGGACCAAGGCGCCTTCGACCTCGTCGTCGTCGGCGGCGGCTACGGCGGACTCGGCGCGGCCCTCTCGGGCGCCCGCCAATCGCTCAAGGTGGCTTTCCTCCAGGACCGGTTCGTGCTAGGCGGCAATGGTAGTTCGGAGATCGGCGTCTGGGCGATGGGCGGGACCACCCGCGGCAAATACCCGCACCTCGGCGAGATCATCGAGGAGATCGCCGACCGCTCGCCCGACAGCCCGGGCCGGGTCGACAGCTTCGGCGACGAACTCAAGGAGAAGGTCGTCCGCGCCGAGAAGAACATCAGCCTCTTCCTCGGCCACTTCGCGACCGGCGTCGTCATGGACGGCGACCGCATCGCCGCGGTCAAGGCGATCGACGTCCGCACGGGCCGCGAGAAGGTCTTCCGCGCCAAGTTCGTCGCCGACACCACCGGCCACGGCTGGATCGGCGCCTATGCCGGGGCCGACTTCCGCCAGGAGCCGGACAAGCGGATGGGCATGTCCAACATGTGGTTCTACCAGGATGCCGACCAGCCGACGACCTGGCCCGCGACCCCCTGGGCCCTGCCGCTGGCGCTGGGCGACTTCCCCACGCTGCAGAAGTCGAAGTCGACCCTCGACGACAAGCCGTTCATGAAGGCCGAGTGGTTCTGGGAATCGGGCTTCGACAAGGATCCGATCAAGGACCTCGAGTACATCCGCGACTGGAACTTCCGCGCGATCTATGGCGCCTTCTCCGCCCTCAAGAACGGCCCCGACCACGCGAAATACGCCAAGGCCGACCTGAAGTGGGCCTCGCACGTCGGCGGGCCCCGCGAATCCCGCCTGCTCACGGGCGACATCATCCTGACCAAGGACGACATCGTGGCCCGCAAGGATTTCCCGGACGGCTGCGTGCCCACGACCTGGGACATCGACCTGCACTACGCCCGCGAGCAGTATGCGAAGAAGTTCCCGGACAACCCGTTCATCTCGCGCGCGGCCTTCGGCTACGTGGACCCGAGCGGCAAGCACGTCGTCGCCGTCGACCGCCGCAACGGCTACCCCCTGCCCTACCGGCTCTTCTACTCCAAGAACATCGCCAACCTGTTCATGGCCGGCCGCCATATCTCCGTCACGCACGAGGCCTTGGGGACCGTGCGGGTGATGCGCACCATCGGGATGATGGGCGAGGTCGTCGGCAAGGCCGCCTACCTGGCCGTGCGCGAGAACACCGACCCGCGCGGCGTCTACGCGAAGCACCTGCCCGAGCTCATCGGACTCATGGAGCAACCCGGCCGCATGCGCCGGACCGACCTCCGGAGCGAGCTCTTCCTCGACACCACCATCGCGGACTACAAGCAGCTGCCCGTCGGCCGGATGAACGCCGACCTCGGGAAGGCCGCCGGCGCGACGACCAAGCTCTCGGCCGAGGAGAAGGCCGAGCTCGCCAAGCTGCCGGGTCTCGTCGTCGACGACACCGAGGCCAAGTTGACGGGCCGCTGGTCGGCCGGGGAGAGCCTCGCCCACGTCGGCGCGGGCTACCACTACGCCCCGAAGGGCGACAGCGCGGCCGAATACGCCTTCGAGATCCCCAAGACCGGCCGCTACGAGGTCCGTGTCTACTGGGCCGGCCACGAGAACCGCGCCAGCAACGCCTCGGTGACCCTCAACCCGACCGGCGACAAGGCCGTGGCCGTCACGGTCAACCAGAAGACCCCCGCGGAAGGCGGCTTCCATGCGATCGGGACCTATGAGTTCGTCGAAGGCCGCCGCACGGTGACGATCGGCGCCAAGAACGCCAACGGCAACGTCCACGCCGACGCCGTCCAGCTGGTGCCCGCGAAGTAAGCGATGTCGCCGCGCGCGCAGACCTGGCTGCTCCGTGGCTGGCGGTTGGCCGCCCTCGCGCTCGCCGCGCTCCTGCTCCAGCGGGCCACGCCGCCGCGGGAAACCGCGCTCACCCGGCTGACCCTGGCCGACGTGCGGGCGTTCTTCCCGGAGGCCCGCCAGTTCAAGCCGGGGCCGCAGGAGAGCCTGCTCGCGCAGGACGAATACGGCAACCGCGTCGGGCGGTTGCTCACCACCTCCCCGGACGCCGACGCCATCCTGGGCTACTCCGGCCCGACGAACGTACTGGTCGCGCTCGACAACCAGGAGCGGATCGTCGGCACGCGCATCCTCGCGAGCGAGGACACCCCGGACCACGTGGACAAGCTGCGGGGGAACGCCGCGTTCGAACGCGGCTTCAAGGACTGGCGCCCGACCTCCCAGCCGGCGCCGAAGCTCGAGGGCTACGCGGGCTCGACCTTGACGGCGCTGGCGATCGAGGAGTCGATCCAGAAACGGCTCTCGGGCAACTACGCCTCGCTGCGCTTCCCCACCCCGCTGAAGCTCGCGGAGATCAAGGAGATCGGCTTCGCGGACGCCGTCGGCTTCGAGCCGAACAGCCCGCGGCTCGGCTGGAACCTCGTCCGCGGCCCCGGGAACGCGCACCTCGGCTACGTCGTGCGCACCTCGCCCTCGGGGGACGAGGTCAACGGCTACGCCGGCCCCACCGACTCGCTGATCGCGCTGGCGCCGGACGGCCTCACGCTGCGCAAGGTCGTCATCCGCGAGACCTACGACACCACGGACTACGTGGACCGCGTGCGCACCGACGAGGAATACCTGAAGCTCCTCACCCGCTGGACGGCGCGCGAATGGGCGACGCTCGACTTCGGCAAGGAGCGCCTGGAGGGCGTCGCGGGCGCGACGCTCACCAGTTTCGCGATGGCCGAGGGGATCAAGCGACGCTTCGCCGACGACGCGCGGAAATCGGGCGTCGACGCGCGGCGCCGCGCCGAATGGACCCGCGACGGCGCGCTGTGGCTCTTCCTGCTCGGCGGGCTGGTCATGACGTTCTCCCCCTGGCATGGCCGGCCGGCGCTCCGCCTGACGTGGCAAGTCCTCCTGGTGGGCGGGCTCGGGCTGTGGTTGGGTCAGCTGCTCTCGCTCTCCCTGCTTGCCGGCTGGGCCCGCCATGGCCCGGGCTGGAGCCAGACACCCGGCCTGGTCGCCCTCGGGGCCGTCGCGCTGCTCATCCCGTGGGGCGCCCGCCGCCAGCCTTACTGCCACCAGCTTTGCCCGCATGGGGCGGCCCAGGAATTACTCGGGCGGTTCCGCCGCCTGCACCTCGCCGTGCCCGCGCGCTGGCACGCGCGCCTTTCCGTCCTGCCTTTCCTGATCCTCGTGGCGGCCTTCCTGGCGGCGCTCGCCTGGCCGGGGATGAACCTCGGACGTTGGGAACCTTTCGACGCCTGGTCGCTGGGCGCCGCGGCCGCGCTCCCGCTGGCGCTGGCCGCCCTCAGCCTGGCCACCGCGCCCTTCGTACCCCAAGGCTTCTGCAAGTACGCCTGTCCCACCGGGGCCCTGCTCAAGCTCGTGCGTACGCCGAGCGAAAGCGACCGCTGGACGCGGCGGGACACCGGCATCGCGGCGGTGCTGGCGCTGGGCACGTCGCTCACGGTGGCCTTCCCCGCCGAGAACATCCACCTCGCGGTCGCCCCCGAGGCGCCGGTCACCGAGATCCACGGGGCCGCCTTCGGCACGACCTGGACCGTGAAGATCCGCGGAGCCAGCATCGACCGCGACCTCCTCAACCGCGAGATCGAGGCCGAATTGCAGCGCATCGAATCCTCGCTCTCGCACTGGCGGGAATCCTCCGTGACGAGCGAGTTCAACCGGGCGGACACCACCGCGCTCGTCGGGGTGACGCCGGAACTGCTGGAAGTGCTCGGCTTCGCCCGCTCGCTCAGCCTCAAGACCCACGGCGCCTACGACGTGACCGTCGCCCCGCTGACCTCCGCCTGGAGCTACGGCCCCGCCGGCCGCCGCGCCGCGCCGACCGACGCGGAGCTGGCGGCGCTCCTACCGCAGGTCGGGTGGGAGAAACTGACCTTGGACGTGGACCGGGCCCTGCTCGGCAAGTCCCACCCCAAACTGGCGCTCGACCTCGGCTCCGTCCTGCAAGGCTACGCCGACGACCAGGTGGCGGAGATCCTCCGCAAGCACGGCCAGCATGACTTCCTCATCGAGGTCGGCGGCGAACTCCTCGCCGCGGGCAGCTGGCCGGTCGGCATCGAGGACCCCTTCAACCCACGCAAGCTGCTGGCGAAGGTGACGCTGACCGACGCCTGCCTTTCCCCCTCCGGGCTATACCGGGCCAAGCGACTGGAAGCCGGCAAACCGGTCTCGCACATCCTCTCGCCCCGGACCGGTCGACCGGTCGAGCCGACCATCGAGCTCTGCTGCGTGTGGGACAAGGTCGGCCTGCACGCCGACGGTTGGGCCACCGCCCTGATGGCCGTGGGCTGGGAGGAAGCGAAGCGCCTGGCCGAGCAGGAGAACCTCGCCGTCTGGCTGGTCAGCCCGCAAGGCGAAGTCTGGAAGTCTTCCCGCGGCGGCAGGTAAGCCGCCTTACTTCAGCAGCGGCGTCAACGCCTCGGCCCAGCGCTGCGCGATCTTCCCGGCCCCGCGCTCGTTCGGGTGCACCCGGTCGGAGATCGTATCCGCGGCGACGTCGAATCCCGTGGCCAGGTCGACGGTCAGCACGCGTTGGGCCGGCCGGTCGAGTTCCTTGACCAAGGCCGCGAGGGCGAGGTTCAGCTCCGGGATATAGGCGTACTTGGGCAACTTGCCGGCCGGGATGACCTGGGCGATGACGACCACCGCCTTGGGATTCCGGGCACGGGCGGTGGCGACCATGGCGCGGGTGGCGGTCAGGATGCCCGGGATGGGCTTCTCTTCGGCGAAATGGTTATGCCCCGCTTGGATCATCACGATATCCGCGGGCGAGGCGGCCAGCTTCGCGTCGAGGATGCCGGCGAGGAACTCGGCGTTCTTGCCTCCGTAGCCCTCGTGCCGAAGCGGGCCCTCCGGCGTGCTGGTCACCTGGGAGCCGACGAACTCAAAACGCAGCCCGGCGGCGCGGAGTTTGGCCGCCAGGACCACCCGGTAGGTGGCGAAGGTCGCACCCCCGCCCTGCGTGATCGAATCGCCGACCGCCATGATCCGCGGGGGCGGCGGCGCTGCGGCGGAAGCGGCCAAGGTCGCCGCGAGAAGAGCGAGCAGACGGTGCATCAGCCGAGGCACTTGAGCACCTGCTCGGCCAGCAAGGCCATCGCCAAGCCGGAGAAGCCGATGAGGGTCTCGGTGATGGTCCATGTACGCAGGGTCTGCCCGACCGAGAGGCCGAGGCACTCCTTGACCATCCAGAAGCCGCTGTCGTTGAGGTGCGAGAGGAAGAGCGAGCCGCAGCCGATGGAGATCACCATGAGCTCAGGGCTGGTGCCGGGGTTCGCGGCCATCACCGGCGCGATGAAACCGGAGGCGACGGTGATCGCCACGGTGGCGGAACCGGTGGCCACGCGGATGAAGGCCGAGACCAGCCAGCCGTAGAGCAGCATGGGCAGGCCCGCGCCGGCGGCGAGACCCGCGAGCTGCTTGGCGACGCCGGCTTCCTTCATCACGAGGGCGAAGCCGCCGCCGGCGCCGACCAGGATGAGCGTCATGCCGATGCCGGCGACGCTGGCTTCGGAGAACTTGAGCAGCTCCGCGTTCGAACGGCCGCAGCGGGCGCCGAACGCCCACATCGCGAAGAGCACGGAAAGCAGCAGGGCCACGACCGGGTGGCCGAGGAACAACCCGACCTGCCCGATGGCGGTCGCCTTGGCGTCGAGCAGCTCGACCAAGGTGCCGAGCAGCAGGAGCAGGACCGGCAACAAGACGGTGAAGAGCGTGAGGCCGAAGCCGGGGAGCGTCTGCCCCGCGGAGACGGAAGGGGCGTAGTCGGGCGTGGCCACCGCGACCCGCTTCACGGCGAGGCGAGCGAAGAACGGCCCGGCGATGGCGGCCACGGGGATGCCGAGGACCAGCGCCCAGAGGATGACCTTGCCCATGCTGGCATGGAGCGCCTCGATCGCGATGACCGGCCCCGGGTGCGGCGGCATCAGCCCGTGCATCACGGAGAGGAACGAGAGCATCGGCAGCACCAGCAGGAGGAAGGGCTTCCCCGTCTCCTTCGCCAACGTGATCACGATGGGCAGGATGAGCAGGAGTCCGACGGCGAACCAGGTCGTCATGCCCACGCAGAGCGCGAGCAGGATGATGCATAGCCCGATGCGCCCGGGCCCGAGCACCTCGATGAAACGCTTGGCCAGCACGCCGGCGCCGCCCGACTCCGCGAGGAGTTTCCCGAACACGACCCCGAGCACGATGATGGAGCCGGTGCTCGCCAAGGTGTTGCCGAAACCGGCCTGGAAGAACTTGAGCACGCCGAAGATCGTCATCGGCTCGCCGGTGGAGACCACGGTCGCGCCGCCGGCCGCCACCACCATCGCGCCCAAGGCGAGCGAGCTGAGCAGGAGCGCGAGGAAGGGGTTGAGCTTCAGCCAGGTGACGAGGCCGACCAGGACGGCGATGGCGAGGAGGGCGAAGAGCATGCGGGGAGATCAGGCCTTGGGCGGGGCGACCGTGGCGCGGGTGGCGCCGGTGCTGATGCCGCCGTCGACGAGCAAGGTCTGGCCGGTGACATAACGGCTCTCCTCGGAGGCCAGGAAGACGACCGGACCGGCGAGGTCCCCCGCGGCGCCGGGGCGCTTGAGCGGAATCCGGTCGCACAGGTACTCGACCCATTCCTTCTGCTCGTAGAGCACCGCGTTCTGCGCGGTCTTGAACCAACCCGGGGCGAGGCAGTTGACGGTGACGCCGTGGCGGCCCCAGTCATCGGCGAGGCTCATCGTGAGCTGCTTCACGCCGCCGCGGCTCGCGCCGTAGGGGGCGAGGCCGGCGTATCCGGCGACACAGGTCACCGAGCCGATGTTGATGATCCGGCCGTAGCCGCGGGCGATCATCCCCGGCGCGACGGCCTGGGACGTGAAGAACGTCCCGCGGAGGTTGGTGTCGAGGATGGTGTTCCAGTCCTCCCAGCTGACCTCGAGGGCGGGCTTGCGGATATTGCAGCCGGCGTTGTTCACCAGGATGTCGATCCGGCCCATCTGTCGCTCCACCTCGGCGACGCCGGCCTTGATGCTGGCGCCATCGCGGACGTCGAGGGCGACGGCGCAGGTGCGGCGGCCGAGCGCCTCGATCTCCTTCCGGAACGCGTCGAGCTTGGTGACGTCGCGGCTCGACAGGGCGATGTCGGCGCCGGCCTGCGCGAGGGCGCGGGCGAAATGCTGGCCCAGGCCGCGGCTGGTGCCGGTGACGAAGGCGACCTTGCCGGCGAGGCTGAAGAAGGGGGAGGACATCAGGCGTTGGGGGCGAGGATGACTTTCATGACGCCGGGGGCGCCGGCATGGAGTTTGGCGAACCAATCGGCGCCCTGCTCGAGCGGGGCGACGGCGGAGATGATCCGGTCGACCTTGATCTGCTTGGTCGCGAGGAGCTCGATGCAACGGGGAATCTCGCCGGCGGAGGCGCAGGAGCCCTGGAGGCGCAGCTGGCGGGTGACGACGACCTGGAGCGGGAGCTCGGTCTTCGGGGAAAGGTTGCCGACCAAGGTGACGGTGCCGCCCTTGCGGACCACGTGGATGGCGGACAGCACCGTGGCGTTGAGGCCGACGCACTCGAAGGCGGCGTCGGCGCCCTGCCCCTTCGTCAGGCCCTTGACGAATTCGGCGAGGTCACCCCCGGTCTTGGCGTTGAAGCTGTGCGTCGCGCCCAGTTCGCGGGCGACGGCGAGGCGGGACTCCTCGGTGTCGACGGCGATGACCTGGGCGAAGCCGGCGATCTTGGCGGCCTGCAGGGTGAGCAAGCCGATCATCCCGGTGCCCACG
>Ga0214919_10008173_pt1 | contig 13877 bp, 21 predicted proteins | sample LL1503_MetaG_FD_177994 | JGI IMG/M metagenome (GOLD analysis project Ga0214919, IMG submission 177994) | Freshwater microbial communities from Lake Lanier, Atlanta, Georgia, United States - LL-1503 | ecosystem: Environmental > Aquatic > Freshwater > Lake | place: USA: Georgia | collected...
ACTTAACAGAATTTAGACCTATTACGGAGGTTTTATGGTTTAATTCTACTGATTATGATGGAATCAATAAATTTAATTATGGGAATGTGAATTCCGTATCTTCATTTACTATTAACTTCGCAACATCAAGTATTGTTCAAAATATAAAATATTGTATTTTAGGTGATGTGAATCTTTCTCATTCTTCTCAATAGAATAGTATTTATATAAAAAAACTTTACATGGCTCTGTTGAATGAATTAGATAGGATTAAAAATGTGATGGGTATAATTTCTGAGGAAAAAGGTGTCACAGGTAGAAGAATGAATGTTAATTTAGGAAAAACTGTAGACATCCTTAATTATCTGAAATTATATAATCAAAAAATAGAGAATATGCTTCAAGCTATTACTATTTTAGCTCAATCACAAATTATTGATTTTGGAATGTTGGAAAGAGGACTTAGAAAAATTTTATTAAAAAAGGGCGACAAACAGAGTAATGTAGAAAACTACTTAGCAAAAATTATTGGTTCCTTGAAATTTAGAGAAAGAGGTGGTTATGGTACTGAACCTGAAAGTGAAGACTATGAATTTGAATTTGATGAACCTTCAATTGTACCAAAAAAAGTTTATAAAAAAGAATTATATGAATTACAGGTTGAACTTTTAAGGATGCAAGAATGGTTAAAGAAAACAGGGAAAACAGTAATTATTGTTTTTGAAGGGAGAGATTCAGCCGGAAAAGGGTCAACAATAAAAAAGTTTGTTGAAAATTTAAATCCAAGATACTATAATGTGATTGCTTTAGGCATACCTACACCAGAAGACAGAAAAGATTGGTGGAACAGATACCGTAGTCAGATAAAACCAGGAATGATTAATTTGTTTGATAGAAGTTGGTATAATAGAGGTTTGATTGAACCTGTAATGGGTTATGGGTCACCCGAAGAATATGAAGATTTTATGGAAAATGTGGAAAACTTTGAAAATGATTTGGTTAAAGACGGTGATTACCTTTTTAAATTGTGGTTCTCAATAGATAAAGATACACAAAAGAGAAGATTTGATATCAGACAAAAATCACCACTCAAATATTGGAAATATTCACCAAATGATGAAAAAATGCAGGATTTGTGGGATAGGTTTACAGAATTTAAAGAAAAATTATTTGACAAAACATCAACAATAAATCACCCTTGGGTCATAGTAGATGCTGAGGATAAAAGAGTTTCGGGACTTAACGCTATAAGATACGTTTTACAAAACATACCTTATGAACCCAAAAATGAAGCGGTATTGGATAAAGAGTTCCCCGAAGTAATTACAGTTTTAAAACCTGAAAACAATGAGTAACTTACGTGATATAATCAGAGAAGCACTTGAACAACATTTGGATAAATCTTTGATTTTAAAAGAAGAAACTAATGTTTCTGATGCCTTGAAATACCACATTGATAACAATCTTACATTAACAAACAATATATTCAGAGTTTATTCCGAGGGATATTTTGATTTGGTTAATGAAGTAAGAGAATTATGGAATGAGGGTAAAATTGATTTGAACGAAGAAGACAAATTTATGGTTGAATCTGATTTAGGAATCAAAGTCAAGATAGGTAAAGAATATGTTTATCTTGATGCACCTTATATTTCAGAAACTGAAACAGAGGAGGATATATTAGCCGAAGCTAAACACCATGGAAAAAATGTACATTTGGGTAAACCATTCAGAACACCAGGAGGTCCTAAGAAATTTGCTGTATATGTAAGAAAACCCGGTGGTGGAATCAAAAAAGTTACATTTGGTGACCCGAAATTGAAGGTTAGAAATAGAAACAAAAAAGCAGCTAAATCTTTCAGAGCTCGTCACAAATGTTCTCAAAAGAAAGACAGAACAACAGCAGGGTATTGGTCTTGTCATGTTGGTAGATACTCTAAACAACTTGGACTGTCATCTTCAAATTCTTGGTGATGGAAGTAGAATCAATAAAAAAATATTTACAAAACTATCTTGATTTTGTTTTAAATGAAAGATATAGTAAAAAACGGGAAGAAATTGGATTAAGCCCAATTGAATTCCAAGTTTATGATATAATAAAAGGGAGCTACCAACCACCGATTATTCATGTGTTTTTGGATTCAGAACCAGAAATGAAAAGAAGCTTTGCTAACAAACCATGGGCTAAAATGTTCATGAATGAAGTTGAAAAAGATATTGAAAACTTTATGAAGTCAGTTTCAATCAGATTCAAAATAAAAGTCCATTGGAACAAAAGACCAATCTTTAAAAATGACTCCCTACACACAACAGATTAACGAGGGTAAAATCTATAGAACATTCAGTCCTGATGTTGATTCAGACGAATTGAAATGGCATCAAGATTTAAAAGATAGAAAAGTCACAATAATTGAAAATGGAGGTTGGTCATTTCAAATGGATAATTCCATGCCAAACAAATTGTCAAACGCCCAACAACTTTTCATTCCGAAATTTGTTTGGCACAGAGTCATAAGAGGTGAGGGCAAACTTATTGTTGAAATTGAAGAATTTTAGTACAATTGGTCCAAGTCAAATTTCTTAACAAATGCGGGGAATGCTTCTTTGTAAGATTTTTCAGATTCATCGGTGATTTTATTTGTAAATTGCCAATTCCAATAAAAAGTATCATTTGGTTTGAAGCCATAGAATGTGTGAACTCTTTTTTGAGTATCAACAACATCCATACCTTTCCAGTTTTGTCCAGTACAAATAAATCCACTTTGGATACCCTCAACAATATTTGATTCACCCAAAGTTGTATGTCTGTTCTCAATCCATGTTAATCTTTCAATTAATTTTTGGTAGAACATATTGGCTTGACCCCATCTCACAGAAGTAAAAAATATAACAGCATTTGAATCAAATAATTCTTTGGATATTTTCCAAAGTTCATCACTTTTATCATTGAAACTTGCCCAACATCTATGATATCCTGTAGGATTTTTATCTTTGTCTTTCAATTTAGACTTCATTAATCCACAAGAGTTACCATCTTTCCTTGAAACATTACCTTCACAAGGAATAATGTTTAATTCGGGTACATCAATCAAAACAGATTTGTCATTCAGATATTCATTTATCACCATCGCAAGAATTGTGGATTTAGGAATATCAACATCATTCGGGTCCCAATTGTATCTGTTAGAACATGGTAATAGTAATACCTTATCCAACTTTTTTAGTTCAGATATTGTCTTTTCAAGTTTTTTCAGGTTACCAGTAGAATTGTTTTTTTCGGTAACATTATACTTGTCAAATATTTCTTGCAATCTATTATCCATCAACTATAAATACTTTGAAATACATAATAAAAAACCCACCATAAAGGTGGGTTTAAATTATGCTCTTTGTGTTGGGGTCAATTCTTCCGCCATTCTATCTCTTCTTAAATTATATTCTAGTTGAGTTATCAATGGCTGAGGTTCTGCGGCCATTGTCATTGGTCTTTCTTGATTTGGTGGGTAAACCTGCGGAATTTCCATTTCCTCAAGTAACTCACGTATTGTGTTCACTTCTCTTTCATAATTTGCCGGTACTGTTTGGTCCACCATTGGCTCTTGAACAAATTCAACTCTCATTTTTTCATGTGCGGTTAAACATTCATTATGAACTTGTTCTTGGATTTCATTTGATGACAAATTCTTGTTAGTTGATTGAGATTTGAAAATTTTTCTAACAATCGGAAACAAATAATCATCAACATCAAGTTCAAGATAATCGGTTCTTGAATCTTCAGCATTCCAAAAACTGAATTCATTATCACCGTCTAAACCTTTGAACCCAGCAAATTTATATCCTGTTAATTTATTAATGAAATACACTAAAATACCTCTTCTCCAATATTTTTCAAAATATTGTTTTTCTTTTTGGTAAGTGGTACACCATCTTGTTGAAGCACCGTATTTAACAGATGATGCAAATGTTAAAGGTCTTAATGCAACCCACTTTTCATCTTCAAATTCTTTAATTATTTGACCTTCAAGTTCTTTATTTAATTCTTTCATTGATGCTAAAGTTACTGCACCTCTTAAGTCATCAAGATTTTGATAGGTAGACACATCTTTATTCTCAATTTGACCTTTGTCCATGTAATCCATAAATTCTCTCAAAGTTGTGTATGTATCTAAACTGAAATGTTCTGCAATGTAATGTGCAATATAATACATTTGACTATCAGTAAGGCCATCAGTTGAAATTCCTTTATTCATCAACATAGATTGAACTTCCATCATATTTGTCAAATAATCATTTCTATCACCCCAATTTTTTTTTGTATTAAATTTTTGACCAAATATTTTACAAAATAATGGAAGATACTTGTAGGTTTTAGAAGTATCTATTCTTGTCAACATATCAAAAATGGTGACATTTAACTCTGGGTATTGTTTTTTCAATTCATTTAACCGAGACATATTTAACTTTTTTTAAAAATATAAATGAAATAAAAATTTAAGTCAAAAAAAAACACTCAGTATTTGTACTGAATGTTTATAATTTTTGCTGTTAGGGTAGGAGTCGAACCTACAAACGGAGATTCAATAAGTAACATAAGTGCTTGCAAGCTGGTGGTCTACCCCAGTATTACTTATCTATTTCTTAATCCGTACCCTCGGGACTGAAGGGTGTGTTTGCCAAGTCATAACTGAGATGACTAATTTCACCACCTAACAATGTGTTAGGAACCCCTCATAAACCTAACTCCGTGTTCTATGACAACTCACGGTAACCGCCATAGATAGAGGGATTTTTGCGGAGAGGAAGGGAATCGAACCCCCAAAGCTTTTACACCCAGCCGATTTCAAGTCGGTGTCCTCGTCCATTCGGACCCTCTCCATTTATTTTTTTTTAACGGTATAACCAAAATTTATTAAAACATCTTTACAAAGTCCAATAAATTCATCTACTGTTAAATCGCTTTTTGCTCTATTTGCTTCAGGTCTCGCAACACCTAAATTACTAAAAGAACTTTCTCCACCTAACATTCTCGGAACAATATGGTCAAACTCGTAGGTATTGAAATCTTCAATATCTATTGGTCTACCCGTTAAATAACATTTATCAATTGAAGATAGATATTCTTTTATCTTCTTTCTATCAAAATCACCTCTTTTGTTATATGTGATTTTTTTTCCATCATACTCGGTTATAAACTTTTCTGTCTTGTGTAACCAAGGGTTTAATTTTCTTTGTTTTTTAACCCTATCATACGCCTTCTCTTTTTGTTTATCACCTAAATGATATGATATCGTAGATTTACTACATCCTAAAGTTTTCTGAATTTGTTGGTAAGAATACCCCTTATCCTTCAACTTAAATATTTCTTCTTTCAATGACATATATCTTATAAATATATGTTCGTATCAAAAAAGATTAGAACCTATCTTTTCGTAATTGTTACAAATTTAGTATATTTGCACAATGAAAACAATAATTATCACAACTTTTTTACTTTTTACAACGGTTTGTGTAAAAAGTCAAACAACTGATTTGATGTATGTTCCTGACCAAAAAAGCTTGGTTGCAACATATAATAGTAACTATTCCCCAATTGGATTTTATGTCGGAGGTTATTTTACAACCTCATTTCCTCAACCATATCTATATACAACTCCATTAACTATTGTGAATAGAATTGGACTTAGTTTTTCAAATGGTCAGGTTGGAATTATGTTAGGTGCAAATTTAAAATCTTATGTAGATAGCTTGGCGATGGGTCCTGACATTTGGTTTAAAGTCTATCCTTTGAGAATATTAACAAAAACTAAACATGGATTTGATTTTACTTTAGGTATCAATTGTGCTGACAAAGTTAGATATGGTATCGGATTATCAATACCTTTTGGTATTTATTGATAATGAATGAAGTTGATGAAATAAGGAAAGGGATATCAAATACCAACAAATACTTAAAGGATTATGTCTTTGATGTTTATTATTTGCCCGATGCCAATGGAAACCTTAGAATCCCAACAAATGTTAAAGTAAAACTTACAGGTCTAAAACATTATGTTGATATGGGACATTCTAAACCATTTGTCCAATTTACAGCATATATTCTACCTTCAAATTCAGAATCAGATTTATTCAACTCTATATTGACCGCACATTTTGGTAAAGAAACCGAAATTAAAACCTATGATTATGGTAAGTATCAACAATTCGGATGGGTCATACAAAAAAAATTATCTGAATTTTTGAAATATTTTTCATTACCTGATGCAATACTTACTAAAGTAGTTAATGAAGTAAAACCGATGAAATTGAATGAAAGTTTAATAACAGAAGCCAGATTTGATAATGCAGTAAGAACTGTTGTAAAAGATGTGATTTCTTTTTTCAAGTATCAGAGAGAGGGAGATTTTGGTTTACCTGAGGATTTAAGACCTGACCAACTGACTTACAGTTTCCCTGATATGCAAACAGAATTTTCAGTTTTTTTAGATTTGCAAATAGATGAAAATATACAAGAAATTGATGTTGATGCTGACTATTACAGAGATGATGATTTGATTTATTTAACAATTATTTCTCCGCCAATACAGAAAGCTGGTTATAAAGATTTACAAAAGCTGACTAGTGAGTTGAACGAAGTTTTAAGACACGAATTTGAACATATCAAACAATTGGAACAAGGTTATAAATTTCCAAAAAAAGAACCTGCCGACCCATACAAATATTACACACAACCACACGAATTAGAGGCTCAAAAAGCAGGATTTAGAAGAAGAGCTAAGGGAGAAAAATTAGATTTTGAAACCGTTGTAAGAAATTGGTTTGAAAAAAATCCTCACAAACACAATTTAAATCCTGAACAAAAAGAAAAAGTCATACAAAAAATTATTCAAAAGTAATGAATGAATTGAAAATATTTCGTAAGGTACTGATGGAGCATTCATTCAATAAAGATGGATATGAATACCATTTTTTATCGGTGGAACTTGATGAAAAAGGATGGAGTTATGATATTGTGGTGAATGTTATTTTACCCGTCAAAGGCCAGTCATATGCAATTCCTGTCTTCAGCGGACACATTCATGAAATATTATCAAATATTTGGAAATATGTGGGAAGTTCTTTCTCTTATTCAGAAAAAATATTAGTTGATGGTAAAGAACCAATTGATAAAGGTATTTTTGTTTCCGAAGAAAAACAAAAAGAAGTTTTGACCACAATGAGAGAAGAAATTAAAGAAATAACTCTCAGAACTGCATTAGGGCATTTAACATTTGAAATATTTTGGAAACCACAAAAAAAATTTTATTTTCTAGATGATGTATATATTGATTTCATTTTTAACATTGAAATATCCAATTTTAAATTGAATGGTCTTTATGCGAAACCTAATTTGAAAATTGCTGATGATGTCGCTGGTTCTATTTTGAATGTCATGTATGACTCAGATGGATTAAGGGATGAACTCAATAATATAATCTATGATGTGATGAGTGATGAAATCAATATTACAAATATTGATGACTTATATTATCAAGTTCTTTTCTATATCACCAAGTTGGATGGTTTTGAAGTTAGTGGAATGTGGAGTAATCACTATGATTTGGAACCTGATATGTTTACTTAAATTTTCTGATGATTTTCTTAAGGACTGTACCTAAAATATCCTTACTCAAAATTATAACTCCAGAAGCAATTAATCTTTCAGCAATTAACATGGCTGCATCACTAACATTATTATAGTCCATAGCGATGGAATAGATGTCAGCGATTATCGGTATCAAAAAACTGTAGGCCACCATATCCAAAACAGCACCACTAGTAACTCTACATGATTTTAAGAAGTTAACAAAGGAGTTTTTCAATGATTGGCCTTGATTTAAAACCACTTCAAATTCTTTTTCTAAACCCTCATCTTTGATTTTTTTCATCAGGCTTATAATTCCTCTTTTGTTTTCAAAAAAAATAGTAAAAGCCACTCCTGCCAAAACTAATGCGATTTCTTTTTCTGATAAGTGGAAACCTTGTTTTCTTATAAAATTATCCAAAGGCATAACCAAACCACCCACAGATGCACCCCATGTTAATAACATTTTCAAATTGAGTCCATAATTTTTCATGACTCTGTTGACCATGTTATTTGTAAAAGATTTCAATTGTTTCATATTACTTGAAAAATTTGATTCATTTTGTTCAAGTAATATTGTTTGAAGTTGAGATTCAGTTATTAAAAAGTCCATATGTTATATAAATACTTGTAATATATTTATAATCATGAAAGGTAAACTAAATCCTGAGTTGAAAGTCGGAAATAGAATAATGTGTCTTCACATGGAAGGAGAGACAGGAGTACCTCCGGGTACTTTGGGAACTGTCAGGAGAATATCAAGAGACCCTTTTGAATCTCCTGATGAAAATATCATCAATGTTAATTGGGACAATGGGAGTACCCTCGCATTGATTTCATCAACAGATGCATGGAAATTTGCGCCTGAGGAATCAATCCAAGAAAGTACTAATTCTAATTCAGAATGGGATTTTATTGTAAAAAATGAAGATGTACTTGAAAATTTTGATTGGAGATGGTTGCGTGAATTTTTGTATAAAATAAGAGAAAGTGGAATTATAAATATGTTTGGAGCTTCTCCACTTTTATATGCCGGTAAGGAACATATTGATAGGTACTATGGTGAAGGTAGAGAGGATGATGAAAACTTTCAAGCTGTTTTGGATGATGCTGATGAAGCAAGAAACAAAATTGTCCAAGGTGTAATGAAATACATGGAAAAAAATAACAAGGATTTAGATAACTTAAACCAAGTAAATGCCTTTGCAAGAAACTTTTCACAGAAAATTATAGGTCTCTATATTATTTTTTCAAAATACCGTAAAGAACCTTAATTACTCAATGGAGCCTTGATTGGAGGTTGACACAAATAATTCATTAACTCAATTTTGGACACATCTATTTTACCCCATTCAACAACATAACCGTCCCAATAAGTGTAGTCAAAATTTAATTCTACCCAAGGTAATTCAAAGGATTTTCTAGATTTTTGTTCTATTGCTTGTTCAACATGATTGAGATATAAATGTGTATCTCCGAGATTTCCAATAAGCTCATCAGGAATCATGTTAACTTCTTTTGCTATCAAACTTAATAAAAGTCCGTAAGATGCAATATTGAATGGTAGACCTAAGAATGTATCCACAGAACGTTGATTCCACATTAATGAGATTGCTCGTTTAGGAATATTCCCTTCATCAAATTTACTATGTAACCATTCTCTATCCTCTATTGTCATATCACTATTTTCAATATTATCTTCAATATTAAAACTACCATGTATATCATAAAAAATATCTGGGTTTGGGTGTTGCTTTGCTCGTTCATCTAAACTCAACTCTCTTGTATAAACTTGAAATCCATAATGACAAGGTGGCAAAACCATTTGGTCTAATTCGGCAACATTCCAAGCAGAGACCATCAATCTTCTTGAATCAGGTTCAGTTTTTAACATATAAATCAATCTTTGGATTTGGTCAAACCAAAGTGAGCCCATTCCTTCATCCTTATAATCCATCCAACCCTGCCATTGTCTCCACTGTTTACCGTAGATTGGTCCCAAGTCGCCCCAATGTTCTGCGAATCTCTTATCAGTTTTTATTTTTGAAATAAATTCCTCTTGAGATAAATTGAAATGTGGGTGACCAGACATTGCTGTATTCAATTCAAACTCTCTTTTTGTCTGCCTCAAATAGTTTTTATAAGCGTCACCATCCCAAATATGACAACCATTATCAACAAGGTATTTGATGTTTGTAGAACCTTGAAGGAACCACAATAGTTCCGTAACCATTGTTTTCCAAGCCATTTTTTTTGTGGTCAACAATGGAAAACCTTCAGACATTTTGTGTCGGATTTGGCGTCCGAACACAGACTTTGTTCCTGTACCGGTTCTATCTGTTTTGACAACTCCGTTATCTAAAATATCTTGTAATAATTCCTGATATTGATTATCTAAATTATTCATTTAATACCCTTTTTGAATTATGAAACCATACGCCCAACTCAGCCAACTGATTTGAAAACCTAACGCAGGACTAGTAACCCCTGTTTCAAGGAAATAATCTGAGTCATACCAAATTGAGATACAAGGGATGAACCATATTTTGTTTCTAAATCTAACAAATTTGTTTTGTACAACGAACCATTTTGAATTCATTTCACTAAGATTTTAGATGATTGAATGACAGTTCTATAGATTCTACCAAAGTCATTTTGGGATTCATATCCCTTAACTTTTTAGATAAATCTAATACTTGTTCTCTAATTTTCAGTTCAGACGCTTCATGTAAAATTTCTTCAATTATTTCTTCATTACTCATAGTAAACCTGCGTGTTTTTTCCAACCTTCTTCCATATGTTCTCTTGAGGAGTTGTATTTTCCAAAGTCTCCCCAATTCTCCAAAAGTTCCAAGAATGCGGTTTTAAGTTTATTATAATTTTCTATATTTTCTTCTTTACCTAACATGAAAGATTGATACATACAACTATCTATGGCATGTTTAGATAAAAATGCTGAATGTGGTATGGTGTTTTGATATATTTCTTCTAATTTATCCTTCATGATTCATAATTTTAATCCCATTTAATCATGGGGCAAACTTTGTTTTTTACTGAATATATCATTCCCTTAATTATACCCCAAGTGTCTGTCTCAAAGAAATTAACTATACCAAAAACGGTGAATATACCTATTCCTGTTGCTCCTATCCAAGCAAAGATATAAACAAGTCCCATCCAAGCCCCTTTTTCTTTGAATAATTGAATTAGCCCAACAACAATTAAGAACAAAAACATCAATCCTAAAAAACCAAAATAAATTCTACCAAACCATTTATCAATATTCGGTCCTTTTTTTTCATACCATTTGAAAAATTTATTTGGTCCTTTATCAGAGCTACTATTAATGGTTTTTTTAATTGGTTTTATGGCTATCGCTCCGAAAACTTTCCATAACAGAATTACTGGTGATAGTAAAATGAAACTTACTATTGTCCAAAAATATGGACAAAGACTTTTGAATTCATAAGTAGGATAATATCCTTTGACAAAATTGTAATACTTGGAGTGCCAAGAGTTTTTACTAAGATTTACTAACATATATTTTTATTTTTTAATTAACATGTTTGTGTTCGCAATTGGAAAACGAGCTACGGGAACTCTTTTTTCTTCTACTGAAGTCCCATCTACTTGCATTACTTGATAGAAATTTTCTTCAATTTTCACGGTTGGGACATCATTATAAAGGTATAAGATTTCAGAACTTTCTGCTTTACCTTCATAAAGTTTAGCCGATTTGGTTGATGTGTTGAATACTAATGTTTGCATTTTTTGTTTTTTTTATTGTGTTTATAATCTTTCAAAATTTATTGTATCATCTTTGCCGATGTCATCAAACGGTCTCCACAAAGTAAATTTACCTCCGACTCTTGGTAATGTGTGATGTTCTCTATGTCCGCACCATTGACACTCTCTCACAACTACACGGATGAATTCTCTATCATTTGGGTGACCCTCAACTTTGTGTTTTTCCCTTCGGTATTCCCAATTATGTGCTCCTATATAACAAAAAGGGTTAATCATTTCTTATCTATTTTCTATATTATTATGTATATTCCAAATATTAAAATAATCAAATTCATCTTCTTTTTCCCAACCATGTAATCTCATACTGATTTCATTTCTGGTTTCCAAAGATAACGCTTTTGCAATAATTTCTCTACTCACAGGATGAATCATTTGAACCATATTTACAAAATTTGACCCCTCATTCTTCAAATCCTTAATTCGGTCAATTTTGGATTGAACATACTCTTTTTCCAATTGTTCTTGTTTTTCATCCCACATATGTAATTCAGGAAATGAACTCCAAAAACGGGTACAAACCGTCTTCAATTCCTCAAAACATTCATTTTTTGGAGCAGTATAAAATAATTCTACTGAAGTCATTACTTATCCGAATTTAGCAATCTTTCAACATGGTGGTCACCTGGCATTTCAGATAATTGTTCTCTGTGTCTCAACAAAGGTACAACTTCTCTGTAAAGGTTATATGGTCTGAATTCAGGGTGACCATCCATACCCACATCCATTCTTTGACCTCTACCAAACCTCATGTGAGTTGGAAGATGACAGTGACCGTGTAAGTGCATAACACCTTTATTAAGACCATCCCAGGAACTTATGGGATAGTGCATCAAACGGAATTTAAATTGTCCCAATTCAACTGTATTGTAGTGAGAGACGGATTTAAATAATCCTTGACAACCATCCCTATTATTTTCTATGTGGTGGTCGTGATTTCCCAAGACCAAGTGAATATTTTTGCAAACAAGTCTATTCCAAAATTCGCGTATTTGTTCAAATCCACCAAATGACCAATCACCCAAGTGTATCAATATATCATCTTGTCCAACATGTTCATTTATGTTGTCAACAATTGATGAATTCATTTTTTCTAAAGTTGTGAAATCGCGTGTTTGTGATATGGGAATTTCACCATCTTGAGTTCTCCAATTAGTGGTTCCCCGACATATGTTTTTGTGTGAAAAGTGGGTATCGGAAGTTATCCATACATCCACATCAGGGACATTTTTTGTATTTACGGGTATTTTTATCATAACTGTACAAAGGTAAGAAAGTTTGGGTATTTTACAAAAAAAAACAAGAGAGTTCAAAATAAGGCGAAAGTAAATTACCAAGATACTATCAAGAATATGATGAACTCTTCTTGTGTTCCAAAATTATAAAGAAGTTCAATTTGAATGTCAAACAAAAAAATTGAAAAAACAAAACTATTTATAAGAAAAATAATATTATGAGTGGATATTTTGCTGCTGGTAGATTGACACAAGAAGAAAAGGAAAACATCCTTAGTCAACACAGGCATGTTTATGACGGTTACAGAACAATGCAACCTGAAGTTAATAATCAACAACCCTTATATGTACAAGACTTTGCAAAAGACAAAGTGGGAGCCGTAATTAACAACAAAGGTGTTGTTAAAGGTTATACAAATATGGGAATAAATGAATCAAAAGAAACCAAAGAAGTGTGTGATGAATGTGGTGCAATGATGATGGAAGGAGAATGTTCTGAATGTGGATGGAAAGGAGAAGTTGGTGCCATGGAAGAAAGTGATTCAAATGAACCAAGTTTTATGGATAAAGCTCTTGACACAGCAAAAGATGTAGGAATGTTTGTTGTATCCAACCCCGAAATACTTGCGGCACTTGAAGAAGATACTGATGAAGATGTTTGTGAGTGTGGTGGTATTGTGAGAGAAGGAGAATGTTCTGAATGTGGTTGGAAAAGTGAAATGGAAGAGAAATATGAAACAGGTCATTTAGATGACATATATGATGAACAAGATTTGGACCCTAATGCAGAGTTTGATTATGTAAAAGGAGCATCAAACAAAACAAATGCATTCCATGTGAAAGAAGGGGCTGATGACTATATTGATAACTTTGAAGACCCAGATAATGAAGATGACGGGTTTGAAGATATCAATGCATCAGAGGTAACAGATGAAGTTAAAGAACAAGGTGGAAATGCTCCCGATTTTGACATCAGTAATGTTGATGATGCTTATAATTTTGAAAGTAACGGACCAATGGCTGGTGGTGATGTTTACCCTGTATACGAAGACACAGATGAAGATTGTGATGAATGTTGGGAAAAAATGGAATCAGCTTGGGCTGAAGAAGTAGAAGAACAAGATATCTCAGGAGTCCAAGGAATCTACGGTGATATGGAACCAGCATTTGATTTTGATAGTGAAGGACCAGGTAAAGCGGGACCTTACCAACATTCAAGTTGGGGAGGAGGTTCAACT
>Ga0214919_10008174_pt1 | contig 13875 bp, 22 predicted proteins | sample LL1503_MetaG_FD_177994 | JGI IMG/M metagenome (GOLD analysis project Ga0214919, IMG submission 177994) | Freshwater microbial communities from Lake Lanier, Atlanta, Georgia, United States - LL-1503 | ecosystem: Environmental > Aquatic > Freshwater > Lake | place: USA: Georgia | collected...
AAGTCTTGTCTATCCCAACCAGCCCTAACCAGCCAGGATTGGCGGTAACTGGCCGTAGTCAGCCGAGATTGGAAACGTCGAGGCCAGACCATGTGGGTTCGTTCGCGCCGCAAGTTAGGGAATGGGCCAGCGAGCACATGGGCGTGCAACTTATGGATTGGCAGTACACCGCGCTTGACGGTCAGCTGCTTTATGACCAAAATTTTGAGTTGGTGAACCGTGTGTCGTTGGTTTCTACGGCTCGCCAGTGCGGTAAGACAACAGCTTTAATGGCGTTGGTTGGTTGGTGGCTTACAGAGATGCCTAAAGTGCGTGGCAAAAAACAGACCGTACTTTCCACTGCTCACCGGCTGGATTTGGCGGTAATGCTGTTTGACGAGCTGGCACCTATTTTGGAAAGCCGTTTTAACGCCACACTAATGAAGTCGTATGGTCGTAATCGAGTGACAATGCCAGACGGTTCTACTTGGTTGGTGCGTGCAGCCAACAATTCTGTGGGTCACGGCACGTCACCGTCACTGGTCGTGGCTGACGAAATGTGGGATATTTCGCGCGAAGTAATTGACGGCGGTTTGTTGCCGGCTCAACGTGCACAAGTTTCACCGTTGCTCTCGATGTGGTCTACAGCCGGCACGGAAGCCAGCACCGCAATGTTGCGTTGGCGTGAACAAGGACTACGGGCAATTGACACAGGCCGTAACGCGTCGTTTTATTTTGCGGAATGGTCACCACCGCCAGAGCTTGACCCGATGAGCCCAGCCGCATGGGCATACGGCAACCCTGCTCTGGGCATCACTTTAACCGCTGCCACGTTGCAAGCCGAGTCAGAAAACCCTGACCGCGCCGCATTCTTACGGGCATCATGCAACTTGTGGGTTGCCAGCGACAAGTCATGGATACAGCCGGGTCAATGGCCAGCGTTGCTGTATGACGGAGAGCTGCCAGACGGCGGCACCGTAGCCATAGAAACCAGTTTGGATGACACACGGTATTTTGCTGTCAGATGTGTAGCCCTAACAGACCGCCGCACAGTGGCAACCGTTGAGTTTGTCGCAGACACATTTAGCGAAATGTTAAGCCACGTCGAGCGCCTATGCGCTAACCCTGCAATCAAATTTGCTATCACACCGACCGTAGACAATCACTGGCCGCTATCCCTAGAGCGTCGGCGCGTCATTGTCGGTTACGGCGAAATCCTAAAATTTACGCCATCAGTCAGAAACATGATAAACGAAAAACTGTTATGGCACGACGGGTCAAACCAACTTGCCGAACACGTCGCACGCGCAGTAGCTGTACGCAGCCAAAACAGTATTGCGCTATCCAGCCAACGCTCACCGGGCCCTATTGAGTTGGCGCGCTGCATGGTTTGGTCTGCAGCAATGACCAGTCGCCCAACATCATCTGGTAAACCAATGCTCGTTGTCGTATAACCACTATGCTCATGTTGGCGTCGGCTCGATGGCCTGCTTATCGTCGGGATACCGCACTGCATACCGGGCCGATGCCACCACAAACCCCACAGACTGTGACACACTAAGAACATGGCATTTTTTAACAAAGTAACTAAAGCCGCTATTTCACCGCCAGTTGGCAAGGGCGCTGCAGCGTTTGGTGGCAATGTCAGCAACTCGTTAAATCAGTTTTACAATTACACCGAGTCAAACGCGCGTAACGCGGCCATGTCGGTTCCAACGGTCAGCCGTGCAAGAGACCTGATCGCATCCGTTATTGCGTGTATGCCATTGCAAATGTATAGCGAAATGTGGAATGGCGACTCGATGGAAAAAGTGCCGATGGCGCCGCGCACATGGTTACGCCGAATTTCTAAAGAAGTCACCAACAATTTTATTTTGGCGTTCACATTTGATGACCTATTTTTTACTGGTCGAGCAATGTGGTACATCACCGAGCGAACAGCGGACGGTTTCCCATCAGCATTTAAGTGGCTACCACAGGGCTCAATTTCCACGACCGACATGGACGGCCCTATCTGGTACGGGCCATCAAAAGAAATCTATTTCAACGGCACACAACTAGACCCAAACAATGTTGTGCAATTTTTGTCGCCTATTCAAGGCATCACGTCAATGTCAAAACAATCGGTAGCAACAGCACTCAAATTGGAAGCTGCACGTTACCGAAATTCGAGCAGCGCCATTCCAGCCGGCATTCTTAAACAAACTGGCGGCGAACCGCTATCTGGACAGGAATTAGCCGATTTGGCATCAGCGTTTAACGCAGCACGCGCCACCAACCAAACGGCAGCACTAAACGAGTATTTGACATACACCGAAACCGCTACCAGCCCAGACAAAATGTTGTTAATTGACTCGGCAGAATTTCAAGCGAAAGAAATGGCACGCATTTGCAACGTGCCGTTTTACTTGGTTGGCTGTGACGTCGGCTCATATTCTTATGTCAGCAACGAAGGCGCCAGAGCAGACTTGTGGACATTTGGTGCACGCGCTTACGCCGATTGCATCAGCGCCACATTAAGCCAAAACAATGTGTTACCAAACGGCACATACGTTGAATTTGATTACGAAGGATATTTGATGGGCGACTATCACGCCGAAATGAACCCTGCAAACGAAATGTCACCAACACGACCAGCAAATGGAGTAGCGTCACCATCATGATTAGACTTATCCCAGAAACCACGTTCACTGTTGACGCTGCAGCTGGCGACGCCCCACGACGCCAGATAAGCGGTGTGGCAATCGAATATGGCAAAACAGCCACCGTTTCAGACGGCACACAAGTGCGTTTTATGCCCGGCTCATTATCGGCCGAAGGCAAAAACCCAAAGCTTTACATGCAACATGACTCAACCCAAATCATTGGCCAAGTCACCGAACGCCTAGACACGCCAGACGCAATGCTGTTCGTGGCAAAAGTATCGGCAACCCGTTTGGGCGATGAAGCAATGATTTTGGCTAGTGACGGCACCATTGACGCAGTATCGGTAGGCGTCCAACCAGTCAAATGGCACGACGACAACGGCGTCATGGTTATCGAGTCAGCCAAATGGCAAGAGCTATCGCTCGTCAGCCAACCAGCGTTTGAAGGAAGCGTCATCACGCAAGTGGCGGCGAGTATCCACGAAAATGAACCAGAAGTGAGTAATGTTGAACCAGAACCCATAGAGGAGAAACAAGACATGTCAATCATCGAAACACCAGCACCAGAAGTCATCACCGCAACTGCACCAGTATTTGCTGCAGCAAAACGCGAACCACGCATTCCTAATTCATGGGAATACATGGCCGCATTCCACAAGGGCGGCGACGATTGGGTTAACGCGCAAAAAGTTTTTGCCGATTACACCGCATATCACAAGTCACCGTTGCAAGCTGCCGCTGGCGATGAATTTTTAACAAGCGTGCCGGGTCTCTTAACTCAAGTGACGATGGGCCCAGTGTTTCAAGACATCAACTTCATGCGTCCAGTTGTCGCTGCACTCGGCGCACGCGCGATGCCACAAACACCGTCATCGACGTTTAACCGTCCAACGATTACAACTCACCAAGCAACAGCAACAGCACAAACCGAAGGTAGTGCAGTAGCAACGGCAACTGGCGTGATTGCAAACAACACGGTGACAAAAAAGACATTTGCGAACAGTGCCAACATTTCTTACCAGACATTGGATTTCACAGACCCAGCCGCACTACAAATTGTTATTAACGATTTGATTGGTGGCTACATGGTGGGAACCGACAACGAAGCCGCAGACAACTTGCTTACAGCTGCAACATCAGCCGGTGTGTGGGACTTGACTGTTGCCGACTTGTACAAGTCAATTTATGATGCTGCAATTGTTACGCTTGCTGCAACCAACATGTTGCCAACACACATGTTTGTTGACCCAGCAACATATTCGTTGCTCATGCAACTTGCCGACACAACCGGACGACCACTGTTCGCAAACTTGGGCGGCGGTCTGCAAGGCAACAACGCAATCGGCGTAGGCAACGCAACATCAGCATCGAGCGAAGGACGCAACGACCAGGGCCCACTTGGCTTGAAACTCGTTGTTGACAACAACTTTGCTGCCAAAACAATGGTCATCATGAAAGACATTGGCTTTGAAATCTACGAGGACTGGAAAGGCATCTTGTCAGTAGATGCACCAACCACGTTGACACGTGCAGTATCCACACACGGATATTTCTGCACATTCAAGGCCAACGCCAGCATGATACAAAAAATCACACAGGCTTAATCGGAGGGCGGCTTAACCGCCATGTCGTATTACACCACAGCTAGTAAACAACTGATTTCTAACTACGCGTGCATCAGCACGTTAGAACCAACAGAAATTACCATTGGCGAAAACATCACCGTCAGCGCATTGGTTTCGCCGTTCAACGGCACATTTAAAGTGCTTGACTTACCGCAATACGAATTCACTGGCGTTGACTCAACTACAGGCGAATTTTTGTTTGATGTCAACGTGCCAAGACCCAACCAAATTATTTATGCGGCTACCGGGTCAAATGTTCAATATGTTGTTACTTACGACGGGTCAGTGGAATACACACAAACCTGCACATGGATTACCGTTGCCGCTTTAATCACATTTTTGGGCGTAACTATCAGTAATCCGTCAGACGATTATACGTTGGCCACACAAGCCACGAACGCAGCAAACTTGTTTTGTTATCGTCGCAGGCAAGAGTCTGGCTACCACGATGCATTGAGCACATCGCCTGGCGCTGATGCCACACTGGGAACGCTTATGTATGGTGCAGCACTGTGGCGTAGTCGAGGGTCAATAGAAACCGCGTTTGCAGCATTTGACACAATGGGCACACCAACCCAACAGTCATTGACACCGATAGTTAAACAATTGTTGGGCATCCCTCGACCAGCGGTTGCCTAATGGCGTACACCGATTTACTCAACGAAACGATTGACGATGTAGCTGCCACATTGGCGGCGGTATCTGGTATCCGTTGCGTAACCGACCCAACCAAATTGGTGCCCAATTGTGTGTTTATCCTTGCACCAAGTTTTACGACATACGCTGGCAACGGCAACATTGTGACAATGGATTTCCCAATTAAAGTTGTTGGCTCTGGGCCTGCAGGGTTGCCAGTGTTGCGCGAAATTTTAAACATTGTGGCATTAGTGCTGGCATCATCGGTCATTGTGCTATCTGGTCAACCCGGCTCATTAGACATCGGTGGGGCGTCATATCCGTGTTATGACTTAACAGTGAAAGTGCAGGCACAAACCGCATGACATATACAATCGCATCCAGCAAACTAGGCATCATCGGCGACCCGTTTGTGCCAGTTGACGGCATTAACGTGGCAGCGCTACTGTCTGGCGGTTTCATTGTTGAGCAATCCACACCTAAACCCAAAAAACCTGCTAAAACTAGTACAGACACCAACGAGGAGATTTAACCCACATGGCCACTAGCACTTACCTATCTAACCCGACAGTCACAATTAACTCTGTTGACGTGACAGACCAATGCAGCTCTGCCAATTTGACCCGTGTTATCGAGGCGCTAGAAAGCACATCGTTTGGCAAAACCGCACGCGTTTATGTTGGCGGCCTAGAAAACAGCACGTTAACACTCACAATGTATAATTCTTTTGCGGCAAGTGAGACTTACAGCACTTTGTCGGCACTCGTCGGCACTTCGACAACAATCACAATCAAACCAACGAGCGCGGCTACTAGCGCCACAAATCCAATTTCAACTTTGACCGGCTGTTACTTGGAAACTTTGCCAATCGTCAACGCCGCATTAGGCGCACTTGACACCATTGACATCGTTCTAACTGGTGGCGTGTACTCAGTCGCAACGTCTTAATTAGCGCCGGCAACGGCCCGACACGAAAGCAGGCACATGAAAGTCAAATTAGAATTAGATTTACAAGACGGGCGCGGCAAACGCACCATGACCACAAATATGTTTGTGGTATGTGAATGGGAAAAAACAGAAAACCGTAAAGTGTCTGATGGTAAAGGCATCGGCTACAGCGACATTGCTTGCTGGGCATATCATCTGTGCAAACTTGCTGGCGACCCAGTACCAGACAACTGGCGTGAATGGGTCAAACAGCATCCTGACATGGATTTAACGTCAGTTGATGAGACAAACCCAAACCCTACGGCGTTGGCACCTACCGACGACAACTAGCCGAAATGCTTGTTGCAGTAGGATGGTGGCCAACGCACATCGAGTTTGACACACGCGACCTCACTACGGTGATTAGTGTTATAGAAAAGAACAACAAGAACAGGTGAGTTTCTATGACAGTCAACACGACAATTGAGGTCGCTGGCGTAAAAGAAACTATTAACGCACTCAAAAAGATTGACCCACAACTGCAAAAAGACTTTAGGGCTAAAGCCAAAGAGATTGCAGATCCAGCTATCAAAGCGGCACAAGATATGTATACACAAGTGCCGTTGTCTGGTATGAAATACAAGTGGTCTAGTCGAGACCGTCAATTGTTCCCGTTCACTGTGGCTAAAGCCAAAAAAGGTGTGCAGTTGCGTATTGACACACGCAAAAATGCTGTAGGCGTAATCTTGATTGAGCAAAAAGACCCGGCAACAGCAATTTTTGAGACTGCAGGCCGTGCCAACGCAAACCGTTTAGGCGATCAGTTAGGTTTTGTTGGCGCTGGTCGCACTCGACTTATTGGGCCTGCCGTTTATAAAGCGCGGCGAGGCATTGAGGCTGAAATGGAAAAGATGATTTTAGATACTGCACGCACAGTTAGGCAGGCAATGTAATGCTGTCTATACCAATTATTTCAGAGTTTGACGGCAAAGGCATTGACAAAGCCATTAAAGAGTTTAAGCAGTTAGAGACTGTTGGCGAGAAAGCACAGTTTGCTATTAAGAAAGCGGCAGTGCCAGCCGCTGCCGCTTTAGCAGCGGTTACTGCGGAAATGACTTTGGCTGTTAAAGCGGCCATTGAGGATGAACAGCAACAAGCACAATTAGCGTTGGTATTAAACAACGTAACTAAAGCAACTGACAAACAAGTTAAATCAACCGAAGACATTATTGGCGCAATGTCAAGGGCTACTGGCACGGCTGACAGCGAACTACGCCCGGCACTAGCTACGTTAGTTATTGGCACAAAAGACATTTCCACAGCTTTGGACGCGCTTGCATTGGCACAAGACATTTCTGCAGGTTCTGGTCTGTCACTTGCGTCAGTGTCAGATGCATTGGCTGCTGCTTACGGCGGAAATATGAAAGCACTTGGGGCATTATCGCCTGGTATTAAGGCAATGATTAAAGATGGCGCTTCACTTGATGATGTTTTTAACATACTTAGCGGCACGTTTGGTGGCGCAGCTGCTACATCAGCCAATACCGCTGCAGGCAAGTTTAAGATATTAAAAAACTCGTTAGACGAAACCCAAGAGTCAATTGGTGCAGCATTGTTGCCAGTAGTACAAAAGGTGTTGCCAGTGCTACAAAAGTTTGCTGATTGGGCACAAAATAACCCACAAGCATTTTTGGCTATTGCCGGCGCAATTACCGCAATATCGGTAGCAATCTTGGCAGTTAACTTTGCTATGGCTCTTAACCCGTTTACCGCTATTGCCGCAGGTGTCGCAGCTCTCGTAGTTGGCATCATTTACGCTTACAACAAGTTTGAGACATTTCGCACAATTGTTAACGGTGTTCTTAACGGCTTAATTAGCGGTTTTGAGATTTTTGCTAATGCTTGGATTAGCACAATAAATCTCATTATTCGAGGCATGAACCTTATTAACCCGTTCACAGACATTCCATCGTTGCCAACACTTAATTTAGGCAGCATTGGTGGCGGTGGTAGCAGTGGTGCAGCGGTTGGCTCTGGCGCAGCGCGTGAAGGCGGTGTCGGTCAAGTTTTGGCAGGTTTACAAACAATGCCAGCCATGCCCAGCCTTGCAGCACCAATGTCTAGCGGCGGTGGCGGTAGCGGTGGCGGTAGCGGTGGCGGTAACGGCAAAACAAGTCAAGGGCCAAGTTATGCCAAAGGTGTAAGCGGCAATCAGTTTGGCGGCGGTGTTGATGTAAGTAGCGGATTTAATTTTATGCCGGGCGATTTAGAAGCGGCGTTTGCATCTGCTAACGCAAGAGGCGCAGAAGTAACTATTAACGTGGCTGGCGGTATTTCATCTGCAGCCGACATTGGGCGCAGCGTGGTCGACGCATTGACCCAGTACTCGCAAGTGTACGGACCACTTAACTTGGCGATTAGGTAATGGCTGGCTCGGCTGTCATCACTGGCGGCGATTACCTATTAGAGCTGTCAACAGGCTTTGACTCGTCAGCGTTTTACTTAGACGACTCGCTACTTAACGGCACAGACGTGCTCGACGGCGATGGCATAGATTTTATTGACATTACGCCCGTAGTGCAAAACATCAGCATCCAGCGTGGCCGTCACAAACCGTTAGATGTGTTTGGGCCCGGCACAATGTCTGTGTCAATTAGCGTGCCCAACACGAACCGTGCCTATGACCCACTAAACACCGCCAGCGCCTACTACAACGATTTAACAGAGCAACCGGGTCTAGCGCCATTGCGTGCAATTCGTTTAAGCCGCAACGGCTCATATTTGTTTACTGGTCGAGTAACGACATACAACCAGCAATACACAATGGCAGGTTTAACCAATTACCAGATTTTTGCTGCCGATGACATTTATGTGCTCTCACAAGGCAGTTTGCCGTCTACCGCTACTAGCGCCCAAACCTCGTCAGCACGCATTACAGCCGTTTTAACAGCCGCAGCGTACACAGGCACTACAAGTCTTACAGCCACGCCCACAGCGACGCTAGGGGCTTATACCATCGCATCTGGCACAAACGTCAACGCCTACATGAACCGCATTCAAGACGCTGAACAGGGGCGCATATTCTGCAGCCGCACTAACGTGCTAACAGCTCAAGCCCGTATCGGTCAAACATTGGCCACACCAACCGTAGTTTTTAGCGATAGCGGCAACACACCGTATGACAACATCGTAGTTGAGTTTGACCAGCAAACCGTTATCAACAATGCCAACGTCACTATTGAAGGCGGCGCGCTACAAAACGCCAGCAACGCATCAAGCATTGCCACATATTTCACTCAAACCGAAGCCATTACCGACAGCCTGCTAAGTACCAACGCGCAAGCTTTAACCCTTGCCAGTTACTTGCTGTATCCGTTGCCGCAACCACGTTTCACCAGCGTGTCAACCACGTTTGCCAGTCTTACCGATGCCCAAAAAACGGCGTTAGCGCCTATAGAAATTGGTGACACCGTCAGCGCCACTAAATCATTTCAAAGCGGTAGCCCACTTGCCGTTCAACAGAACCTTGCAGTCGAGGGCATAGACCACGTTATTGACGTAAACACCGGGCACAGAATGACTTTGTGGACATCGCCAACAGTCATTGTTTACGCCTTTGTATTGGATGACCCTACGTTTGGTTTGCTTGACGGCCTAAATGTGCTCGGATGATGTAAAGTAAAACTATGGCCGCAGTCACCACACTTCCAGCAGCGTTCGTCGCTAACACCGTTTTAACTGCCGCGCAATTAAATGATTTGCGTGGTGCGTTTCGCGTTTTGCAGGTAGTCACCGCTACAACATCAACGCTGGTATCAAATTCTACCAATACGTATGTTGACACAGGATTAACCGCAACTATTACGCCGTCATCGTCATCAAGCAAAGTTTTGGTTTTTGTGTCGCAAAACGGTGTTCAGAAAAGCGACGCAAACGCTGGCAATCGCGTGGATATTCAATTGGTAAGAGGTGCAACTCAAATTTTATTAGTTTGTTCAGATGTTTGTTATACAAATACGGCTATGCAATTGTCGGTTCCGTCGGCTACAGCAACATTTTTAGATAGCCCCGCAACTACTTCGGCAACAACATACAAAACACAATTTAAAAACTCGGCTGGTGCGGCTACAATTTCTGTGCAATTTAACAACACAAACACTTCAACAATTACATTAATGGAAATTTCGGCATGATAGAACAAACAGAACATTCATTGCTCATTCAAAAACTGTTAGACGCAGGATTTGACACAGGTTGGGCATTAAACGGCACAGAACTTGTTTTGTGGGAACATGACGAAAACCCACCAGCACCACTAACACGCCCGAAAGCGTAACAATGCAAGCGTTATGGGTTGCACTAGTCGCAGGCGGCTTTACTGTCTTGGTCGCAATAATTAACCGCGCCGACAAAACATCACGCAAAGAACACGCAGACACATACAAAGCATTAGGCCGCATAGAACAAAAAATAGATGGGCACGTTGTAAACCATGAAAAATCTTAAAGCGCTTGCATCAAGTTACGGACGTTCAGCATTAAGCGCCGTGCTAGCCGTGTACATGACAGGCAATACAGACCCGTCAGATTTGGCTAAGGCTGGCATTGCAGCATTACTGCCACCATTGTTGCGTTGGCTCAATCCGAAAGACCAAGCATTTGGCCGTACTACCAGCCAACCCTAAAGTCATTGGGTCTAAACCGTACACGGGCAACAGTGACGGTGCATCGGCAGGCCCACGTGCCGGCATGGATGAATGGATACGTTGCGCAATTCACTACGGCAATGGCGCGTATTGGAATAATGGCAGTTGGGGCATTCGACAGCAACATGGCCATGATGACCAATTGAGCGTGCACGCCACTGGTCGAGCAGTTGACTTGTCGTACAGGCCGTCAGAGAAACACCCAGACGCAAACCGTAAAGGCACTATTTCGTTTATTAACATTGTGTTAGCCAACGCCAATGCGTTAGGCGTTGAGTGTGTGCTGGACTATTTTCCGAAAGCATTTGGGCGCGGTTGGCGTTGCGACCGTCAAGCGTGGAAGTCGTACAGCAAGCCAGAAATACAGGGCGCACCCGGCGGTGATTGGCTGCACGTGGAGATAAATCCACAGATGGCAGACCAGCCAAACCTTGTAAAACAAGCGTTTCAGAGAGTATTCACCGAATTGCCACAATGATGCTCTATGGTCGTTGTACCGACGATTGGAGACGCAAATGGCAGACGCCAAAACTTATGTGTACGAGGTTTACACCACACATTTAGACACCGAACAGATGGTGCTCGTACAGATATTCCGTGACCCTGAAACAGACAAAGTGCTACACGCGCAAATTGCGTTTAAAAATGCGATTGGCGACAGCTGGGGCACCCCATACCAATTGGAGAAAAAATGACGTTTTTAAGCATCAAAATAGGCGCATGGTTTATTACTGGCTTAGCAGCGTTTACGTTGCTCTGGGATGCTAGTAAGCCGTCTGAGAGCCATCTACAGACCACAGGACAAATAACCATTGTGCTAAACAGCGTTGTGCCCACGTTGCCAACCGTTGCACCAACCACCACGTTGCCATACAAGGGTTGCATGGAATACTTGAACGATGCCATTTTGGCTGGTTGGCCAATAAGTGAGTCACCAATGATTTTGCGTGTCATGCAACGCGAAAGCCGGTGCACACCAACAGCTCTAAACGCAGCTGACAGTAATGGCGGTAGTCGAGGATTATTTCAAATAAACGGCGTACACAAATCATGGTTAATCAGCAACGGTTACATTACCAAACTTGATGATTTATATAACCCAGATGTGAATATCCGTGCCGCGTTACACCTATGGCGTACAGTTGGCTGGTCAGCGTGGAAAATGCCAACACCATGACAGAAATACCATATCCCGAACCCGGCATCACAGAGGAGACCCGACAAATGTATCCAGATAACTACAGCGACAAATTAGGCAAAGTGTTTACAAACATGATTGACGAAATCGTGCGCCCAAATCATCTACCACGCCCAGAGCCAGTAGACCACAGCATTTTGCTTGACGAATTAGAGCTACTGCACGAAGCCCACATCACCGTTGGTGGCCAACAAAACAGGTTTAACGCATCAGTAATACGAGCGGCCATAAATGTTATTACAGCGCTGTAAAAAATGCGGTTTAATGATGCGCGGCACTCGACACGCAACAAATATAAATAAAGTTTTGTGGTGCCATCCGCAACTCATGGCCTGTGCTAAAGTCAAACCAATAAACCCGACCAAAGGAAACCCGACATGAATGACCAATTAGAAATGTTTACGACCACGCTGGGATTAGGTGGACAAAAAACGCAGGTAGCGTTAAACCATCCGAGTGTTGCCATAGCGCGCAACGCACCGGACACGTCACGCGAAGCAGGCGAAGCAGCCAAACCACACGCAGGCAAACAACGCGAAGTAGTGCATTTTTGGATTAAATGGGCAGGCCGCACAGAGGCTAAAGGCATGACCGCAGACGAAATAAGCGTGCTATTAGAACTACCTGCACAGTCTGTGTCAGCGCGCATCAACGGCTTGCATCGAGATGCTTACATTGTGGACAGTGGCATTAGGCGCAAAACACGGTATGGCCGTAACGCCATAGTTTGGGTAGCCTGCTAATGGCACACTTTGACTTAAGCCTGTACGAGACAGTTGCCCAACGCTTAGTACGTTGGTGGGCAGAATTTCCAGACGGCCGCATCATCACGTCAATACATCACTACGACGGGTCAACCATCATCATGCGTGCAGAGTGCTACAACAACGATGACAAACTCATTGCCACAGGATACGCAGAGGAAGTGTTTGGCAACAGTCCAGTCAACAAAACATCATTCTTAGAGAATTGTGAAACGAGCGCAATTGGGCGTGCAATTAGCAATAGTCGCATTGGGCACACAGGCGAACGCGCATCGTCTACAGAGATGGAGAAAGTTAACCGGGTTAACAGCACACCTCGACCAGACAGTCATGGCAGCGCCACACCTAAACAGATTGGGTTTCTTAAATCGTTGGCGCGCGGTAAAGGTTGGGATGATGTGCAGCTGCTTGAATACATACATCGTTTATTACAAGTAGATGACGTTGTAGTTGAAACTTTGACCGCTGGGCAATGCTCGGCCGTGATAGATGGGCTAAAGAAATGACCCGTTACAACAGCAACTACGGCAGCCATGACCAGTTACAAGATTTACGCCGAGCAAACATGGTCGCGTTGCGTGAGGTTGACCAACTCAAACTGGAAGTACAACGTCTCACTGATGAATTGTATTTAGCGCATGAAGCGTTAAAGCGCGAATTTGTACGCAATGAAATAAAAGAGATAACAGAATGAGTCGCACAGTTTGGCTTGCATTAGCGCTCACAGCGTTATGCACAATCTTGATGGCGTTGTCTGATAGAAAGTAAATCCTTTACAACTGGCTAGTAGCACGGGCTGTATCATTGTCGCAAATGACGGGGCTAATCGACGGGAACGTCGTTTGACCGACGCGCACAAAACCTGTTACACGAAAGGCAATGTGTTAAGCGTCGGGGCGAGTCGTAAACATAATCGACTAGATGGTGCATGGTAATCGGATTGAGGCAGCCCGATGGGAGAGCATCATCACTCTGTCTTGAATTACAATGTGGCCTGATATACAATCTAAAAACCGAACGAAAGCCCAAGCCCACCTTGCAACCTGATGCAAAACAAATGAGAGCAAGCGCGCCAGCGCGCGGTAGCAATGTCTAAAGAACACTCCAACCCCGAATACAAACGCAACCGGGCAATCATCATGCAAGGCAAACCCAACTGCAACTACTGTGGCAAACCAGCCAACACAGTCGACCACATCGTTGCGTTAATGAACGGCGGCGACCACTCGCTCGACAACTTGACACCATGCTGTGCAAAATGCAACAACATAAAAGGACACAAAGAAGTCAAACAACGCAACGCAACAACAACACACGCACGCGCCGAAGCAATGCGAAATCACGGAATAGAAATCCCAAAATCAAAAGAGTTTTTTTACACAAAAAAAATATTCAC
>Ga0214919_10008175_pt1 | contig 13874 bp, 12 predicted proteins | sample LL1503_MetaG_FD_177994 | JGI IMG/M metagenome (GOLD analysis project Ga0214919, IMG submission 177994) | Freshwater microbial communities from Lake Lanier, Atlanta, Georgia, United States - LL-1503 | ecosystem: Environmental > Aquatic > Freshwater > Lake | place: USA: Georgia | collected...
GTATTCGACGACCAGCGGTGTTTTTATCCGCTCGCCGAGGTAGCCGCGCAGCATCCGCGCCTGGCGTTCGGTGTGCGCGCGCAGGGGCGAGCCGTCAGGGCCCCAGACCTGCGCGTAGCGCTCAGCTGAGCGCTTGGGCCGGAACGGCAGGATGATCAAATTCAGTATCAACCACCACAGCGGCCGCGGAATTTCGACCACGCGCGGATCGGACAGGAATTCACGCAGGTAACGGCGCACCGCCGGCGCGGTCGGCGCATCGGGCGTGCCGAGGTTGATCAGCAGGATGCCGCATTTCGGCGCGCTGCCGTGAGTGTAGGCGGGTTCGGGGAGGTAACGCGGCATGGCGCTCTAGCGCGGAGAGGCGAGAGGCGAGAGACGAGAGGCGATCGCGAGAACGCGCGCCGGGTTTTCGCCTCTCGTCTCTCGCCTCTGGTCTTTCGCTTCCCGGGCGCTAGCCATGCGACAGCGCGCTGCTCAGCAGCTTTGCGGTAATATCGACGATCGGAATCACGCGTTCGTAGGCCATACGCGTCGGGCCGATCACGCCGAGCGTGCCGACGACCTGGCCGTCGACCGAGTAGGGCGCGGTGACGATGCTGCATTCGTCGAGCGGCACGAGGCCGGATTCGCCGCCGATGAAGATCTGCACGCCGTGCGCGCGGCTCGAGACGTCGAGCAATTGCAGCAGGCTGGTTTTTTGCTCGAACAGATCGAACAGCTTGCGCAGGCTTGCCATGTTGCCGGAGAGGTCATGCACCTGCAGCAGGTTACGTTCGCCTGAGATGACGACATCATCGGAGGCATCCTGCATGGCCTGACTGCCGACTTCCAGCGCCGCCGCCATCAGTTGCGACATGTTCTCGCGCAGTTGCTTCAGTTCGTCGCGGATGCGACGGTGGATTTCCTCGAACGAGCAGCCGGCGTAGTTCTGGTTGAGCATGTTAGCCGCTTCGACCAGTTCCGACGGCGTATAACTGCGGTCAAGCGTAAAGATGCGGTTCTGCACGTCGCCTTCGGGCGACACGATGATAATCAGTATGCGTTTGTCCGACAGGCTGACGAATTCGATCTGGCGGAACATGGCGGCGCGGCGCGGTGTCATGACAACGCCGGCAAAGCGCGTGAGGTCGGACAGCAGTTGCGAGGTCGACGACACGATGCGCTGCCGGTTTTCGGTGTGCAGCTGGCCTTCGAGCTGGTGGATCTCGACGTTATCGAGCGGCTTGATGGTGAGCAGGGTGTCGACGAAAAAACGATAGCCGCGAGGCGTCGGAATGCGGCCGGCGGACGTGTGCGGGCTGGCGATAAAGCCCATCTCTTCGAGGTCCGCCATCACGTTGCGGATGCTGGCGGGCGACAGGTCGAGGCCCGAGACGCGCGACAGCGCGCGTGAACCCACAGGCTGGCCATCGGCTATATAGCGTTCGACCAGCGCTTTGAGCAGCGTTTGCGCGCGCTCGTTCAGGTTGGGCGTGTCATGGGCCATCGATTTATTCTACACAAATAGGCCGGCGCGGGGTGAGTAACTCAGAAGCGCGCGCCGGGGACGCCGGCAAGAACGCGCGGAAGCGCGCCTGACATTCACATATAATGAGTCCATGAATCCGTCATTCAAGACCGTCGGCCTGATCGGCAAGTACAAAAGCCCGGAAATCGCAGCACCCCTGCTGCAGCTCGGCGAATACCTTGCGCAGCGCGGCGTCAGGGTGCTGATCGACCGCCTGACCGCATCGCACATCGGCGACAGCAAATACCCGGTGCTGGTGCTGGAGGACATCGGCCGCGAGGCCGATCTCGCGATCGTGCTGGGCGGCGACGGCACCATGCTCAACATCGCGCGCACGCTGGCGCCGTTCGACGTCGCGCTGGTCGGCATCAATCAGGGGCGGCTCGGTTTTCTCACCGATATCTCGCTCGGCACCATGATAGAGACCATAGGCAATATTCTCGACGGTGATTACGTGACCGAAGAGCGCATGCTGCTGGCGGCCGAAGTTTTCGACAGCAAAGAGCGCGTATTCGACGTGCTCGCGTTCAACGAAGCGGTGGTGTCGAAAGGCATCAAGGGCAGCATGATAGAGCTCGAGACGCGCATCGACGGAAAGTTTCTTTATGCGCTGCGCGCCGATGGCCTGATCGTTGCCACGCCGACGGGATCGACGGCGTACGCGCTGTCTTCGGGAGGACCCATCATTCATCCTTCACTCTCCGCGATGGCGCTGGTGCCGATCTGCCCGCACACGTTCTCCAGCCGGCCGATCGTGATCAGCAGCGACAGCGAGGTCGAAATCGTCATCAGGAGCGCGGCCGATGCGCGCGCCCACTTCGACAGCCATTCGCGCTTCGATCTGCGCGAGGGCTATCGCGTCGTGGTGCGCCGCTGCGCCCACACCATACGCCTGCTGCATCCCGTGGGGCACGATTACTACAACATGCTGCGCGCGAAGCTGCATTGGACGGAATTTTATTAAACGTGAAGCGTGAGGCGATAGGCGAGGGGCGGGCAAACGCGCTTGTCACCGTGCGCGTGTCGCGCGCTGCCTTACTCCGCACTCCTCTCGCCTCACGCCCCTCGGCCTCCTGATGCTGCGCGCGCTGAACATCACAGATTTCGTCATCGTCGATCGCGCCGAGCTCGAGTTCGGCACGGGCTTTACCGCGCTGACGGGCGAAACCGGCGCCGGAAAATCCATCCTGATCGACGCGCTGGCGCTGGTTATGGGCGAGCGCGGCGACGCCTCGGTGATTCGTCAGGGCGCGGAGAAAGCCGAGATCAGCGCCGAATTCGATATCGCCAAGTTAAAGCCGCTGCAGCGCTGGCTCGCCGAACACGAACTTGCCGGCGAGGACGACGCGTACCTGGTGCGGCGCGTCATCGACAGCGGCGGCCGCTCACGCGCTTTTATCAACGGCCGCAGCGTGACCGCCGCGCAATTGCGCGAAGCGGGCGAGCACCTGGTCGATGTGCATGGCCAGCACGAACATCAATCGCTCATGCGCGGCGCAGCGCAGCGCGGGTTGCTCGATGCTTATGCCGGGCTGGAAGATGCCGCAGCCACGGTCGCCACGGCGTGGCGGCGGTGGCAGGAAATACGCGGACAGCTTGCCAAGCTCGAAACCAACGCCGCTGCGTTCGCGGCCGAGCGTGAAGAACTCGAATGGCAGGTGCGTGAACTCGATGCGCTCAAATTCGGCGCCGCAGAATGGCAGGAAATCAATGCCGAGCATGCGCGGCTAGCGCACGCGCAAAGCCTGATCGAGGGCGCGCAGTTTGCGATGGATGCATTATCCGACGCGGACAACTCGAGCGTCACCCAGTTAAGCGCGGTGTCGGCGAAGCTCGATCATTTGCTCGCCTACGACGCGCGCCTGAAAGACATTATCGAGGTCGTTGCGTCGGCGCAGGCGCAGGCGCAGGAAGCGGTGTATATGCTGCGCGATTACCAGCAGCGGCTCGATCTCGATCCGAAGCGCTTCAAGGAAATCGAACAGCGGCTGGATGCGGTGCACGCCAGCGCGCGCAAATACCGCGCGACTCCCGACACTTTGCCGGACACCCTGGCGCGGGCACGCGAACGCCTCGAGCAGTTGGGCGGCAACCTCGACGTCGAGTCAGTACGCAAGCGCGAGAGTGAGGCGCACGACGCTTATCTCGATGTGGCGAAAAAGCTCAGCGCAGGGCGCAAGAAAGCGGCGAAGAAGCTGGCGGAGAAAGTCACTGCGGCGATGCAAACGCTCGCAATGGCTGGCGGCAGTTTCGAGATTGCATTGACGGCACTGGAAGAAGGCAATTCGAACGGGCTCGAACAGGTCGAATTTCTGGTTTCCGCGCACAAGGGCATAGCGCCGCGTGCGCTGGCGAAAGTCGCGTCCGGCGGCGAGCTGTCGCGCATCAGTCTGGCCATCCAGACGGTGGCGAGTGAAATCGCGCAGGTGCCGACGCTCATTTTCGACGAAGTCGACGCGGGGATAGGCGGGCGCGTCGCCGAGATTGTCGGCCAGATGCTGCAGAAGCTGGGCACCAGGCACCAGGTGATGTGCGTGACCCATTTGCCGCAGGTGGCGGCGTCGGCAGACCAGCAATGGCAGGTGACCAAGACAACGGCAAACGGGAAGGTGGCGAGCCGTGTCAACGTGCTGGCCAGCGCCGGCCGCGTCGAGGAGATTGCGCGCATGCTGGGCGGGGTTAAAATAACCGAGACGACGCGCAAGCATGCGGCGGAAATGCTCGGTATCAAGATCTGAACTTTAGGAGGGGCAAGCGATGAGCAAAGTAAAACTGGTGGTACCGGAAGCGCCGGTGCCCGCGACCGCGGAGGCCGGGGTGCAGCGCAAGTTCGCGCAGGGCGGGCTGCGGCTGGGCATACTCGACAACAGCAAGGGCAATGCCGACCACCTGCTGAAGTTTATCGTGGACGGTATCAAGGCACAGGTGGCGGTCGCTTCGGTCGTCATCCTGCGCAAGGGCAGTGTGAGTCTGCCGGCGCCCAAGGAAATACTCGACCAACTCGCCGCGGAGGCTGACTTCGTCGTCAGCGCAATGGGCGATTGAGGGTCCTGCACGTCGTGGAGTGTCCACGACATGTCAGAGTTGCGCAAACGCGGGCTCGCCACCACCGTGATCGTTTCCGATCCGTTCATCAAGCTCGGCACCACGCAGGCCAAGGTGCTCGGCACGCCGGACCTGCCGCTGGTCAAGATTCCGCATCCGCTGGGCGGGCTGTCGCTCGAGCACGTTGAAGGGCGCTCCCTGGTCGCGGTGCCGCAGATAGTCAAACTCATCAAGGAGCACGTGAAATGAGCGATCTCGCCGAATTGCTCAAGGCCAAGGACGCGAGCATCGATGTCGACGACGATTTCGACGCGATCAACAAGCTGTACCTGGAGCGCGGCTGGGGTGACGGACTGCCGATCATCCCGCCGACTGCGGAGCGCGTCGAAAAAATGCTGGAATATTGCGACCGGCCATGGAACGAGCCGATCGCCAAGATAGCGCCGCGCTACGGCGAAGCGACGCCGCTGCGGCTCGCCGCGAACGCAGTGATGGCCGGCTGCGCGCCGAACTACTTTCCTTTGTTCATGCTCGCGATCGAAGCGATGTGCGAAGAGCCGTTCAATCTGTACGGCGTGCAGGCGACCACGCATTTATGCGCGCCGCTGGTCATCGTCAACGGGCCGGTGGTGGCGGAGCTGGGCATCAACTCCGGCCATAACGCGTTCGGGCCGGGCACGCGCAGCAACGCGGCCATCGGCCGCGCGATCCGGCTGGCGCTGGTCAACATCGGCGGCGCAATTCCGACCCTGGGCGACATGTCGACTTTCGGTGCGCCCTCGAAATTCAGCTATTTTGTCGCCGAGAACGAAGCCAACAGCCCGTGGGAGCCGCTGAGCGTAGAGCGCGGTTTTGCGAAAGAGGCGAGCACGGTGACGGTCGTCGGCGCGGAATGCCCGCACAACATCAACGACCACGAAAGCCTGACCGGCCTGGGGCTGCTCACCACCATTGCCGGCACCATGGCCATCACCGGTTCGAACGATACTTATTATTTGGCCCAGCCGGTGATCGTGATGGGCCCCGAGCATGCGAAGGCAATCGCGAACGATGGTTATAGCAAGGCCGACGCCAAGCGTTTCCTGCAGGAGCACGCGACCCTGCCGCTCGGCAAGTTCTCTAAGGAGAACATCGAGCGGCGTTTTCGCGTGACGTTCAAGGACAAATATGCGAACGCGGGATTGGACGCGCCGGTGTTCGCAATACAGAAAGCCGACGACATCATCATCGTGGTGATCGGCGGCGCCGGCAAGCATTCAGCGTACATTCCGACCTTCGGCGCGACCAGGGCAGTCACCCGCGCCTTGAAGCGCAAGGACGGTCAGCTGGCGAAGTCGGTGGAGGAGTTCCGCAAAAGCTGATCAGCTTTTGGCCTTGTGCGGGCAGTTCGGCTTGGTGCAATCGACGTATAAATGCAGCGAATGCTCGTGGATGGTGTAGCCGCGGTCCTTGGCCACCGCGATCTGGCGCTTTTCAATCGCTTCGTCGTAAAACTCCTCGACGCGCCCGCATTGCATGCACACCAGGTGGTCGTGGTGGCTACCGCGGTTCAGCTCAAAGACCGCCTTGCCGCTTTCAAAGTGATGGCGCACCAGCAGGCCGGCCTGCTCGAACTGGGTCAGCACGCGGTAGACGGTGGCAAGCCCCGTGTCGGTGCCTTCTTTCAGCAGGATTTTGTAGACTTCCTCGGCGGTCAGGTGCCGTACGTCGCTTTTCTCGAACAATTCGAGGATGCGCAGCCGCGGCAGTGTGGCTTTGAGGCCGATGGTCTTTAAGTCGGTAGGGGAACTCACGCGGTGGCCTGACGTCAGATGACTACGTTATCATACCGGCTTTTTAATGAATACCGCGCGCGTTTCCGGCGCGTCACGGCCGTCAGGCCGGGATCGGGCAGATGCGAATACTAATCTTATTGTTGGCGGCGCTGGCGTTGGCGGCATGCAAGCAGAATCCCGAATTGCCGGCGATGATTTCGCCGTACAAGATCGACATTCAGCAGGGCAACGTGGTGACGCAGGAAATGGTCGACAAGCTGAAGGCCGGCCAGACCCGTTCGCAAGTCCGCTTCGTGCTCGGCTCGCCGCTGGTGGTCGACATGTTTCGCGACGACCGCTGGGATTACATCTACCTGCTGCAGCGGCAGGGCAAGCCCGACGAGCGGCGCCGCCTGACGGTGCTTTTCGACGGCGACAAATTGCTGCGCATCGAAGGCGATGTCGTGGCTACCGACCAGGCGCTGGAACCGCCGCCCGCGCCCAAGCCGGCACCCAAACCAGTCGCGGTGACTCCGCCGCCGCCCAAGCCAGAAGCGGCAAAGCCAATTGAAAAGCCGCCGGTCGCAGTCAAGCCGGTGGAAAAAACGCCTGTTGCAGCAACGCCCGTGGCGAAGCCGCAAGCGGCCGCGCCGGCCGCCGCAGTGAAGCCGGAACCGGCGAAATCCGAAGCTGCGTCGACGCCCGCGCCCAGTGCAAAGCCTGATGCAGCAAAAGCCGAAGTGAAACCGGAACCGGCGAAGCCCGACGCCGCAAAAGCGGATGCGGCAAAAACCGATACGGCGACAGCCGACGATAAAAAAGATCCGCCCAAGCGCGGATTGTTTGGCAGGATGCTCGACAAGATCGGTTTTTGACTGGAGTCGACATGGCGAATATGAAAATCGCAGTGGCCGGAAGCGCGGGACGCATGGGCCGCGCGCTGCTCGAAGCGGTACTCGGCAGTGCCGACCTTCAACTCGGTGCTGCGCTCGAAGTCGCGGATAGCGCGAGCCTCGGCAAAGATGCCGGCGAACTCGTCGGCGCGCCATGCCGCGTATTGATCAGCGCCGATGTTGAAAAGAGCCTTGCCGGATGCGGTGCGCTGATCGATTTCACGCGGCCCGAAGGCACGCTCGCGCATCTCGCGGCATGCCGCAAGCTCGGCGTCAATATGGTGATAGGCACCACCGGTTTTTCCGATGCCGGGAAAAAATCCATCGCGGACGCGGCGCGCGATATCGCCATCGTCATGGCGCCGAACATGAGTATCGGCACCAACCTCGTATTCAAGCTGGCCGACGTGGCGGCGCGCGTGCTGAATGAAGGATACGACGTCGAGATCATCGAGGCGCATCATCGCCACAAGATCGATGCGCCGTCGGGCACCGCGTTGCATATCGGCGGCATCGTCGCCAACGCGCTGGGGCGCAAGCTCGACGAATGCGCGGTGTATGGACGCGAAGGCGTGACTGGCGAAAGAAAAGCATCGACCATCGGTTTTGCCACTGTGCGCGGCGGCGACATCGTCGGCGAGCACACGGTGATGTTTGCCGGCCCCGGCGAGCGTGTCGAAATCGTGGTGCGCTCCAACAGTCGAGCTACTTATGCACAGGGCGCCCTGCGTGCCGCCAGATTTCTTGCGGGAAAGGAAAATGGCCTATTCGACATGCAGGACGTCTTAGGATTGCGTTAGAGCGGCACGTTCGTTCCACCGGCCGCGTGGTTTGATTGTGCCGCACGGTTCCTCGCCACGAAGAAACAAGGTTTGTTCGACATGCAGGACGTCTTGGGGTTACGTTAGGCGGTGCGTTTGTTCAAACGGCGGCGTGCTTTGATTCGCAACCCGGTTTGTTGCCGGCAAGAAGAGCGGGTTGCTCGATATGCAGGACGTTCCGGGTTTGCGTTAACGCAGGTGTTCGTAAAACCGGGCGGAGTGCGTTTTTAACGTCGAATCAGGGCGTTGATATGGCGTTTACGCGTTGAAGGCGACCTGCCTTTAGCGTATAATTGCAACATTGAAGCGGGACGGGTCTCATGACCTGTCCCGCTTTCCATATCTACTCCCGGGAGTTCGACTTGTCGCATCGTGAACCAGCCATCCTTGTCCTTAAAGATGGCACGGTTTTTCGCGGCACATCGATCGGCGCGGCCGGCCTGTCGGCGGGTGAAGTCGTGTTCAACACGGCGATGACCGGTTACCAGGAAATCCTCACCGATCCCTCGTACTGCCGCCAGATCGTCACCCTTACGTATCCGCATATCGGCAACACCGGCACCAATCCCGAAGACGTCGAGTCGGACAAGGTTTACGCGGCTGGCCTCGTGATTCGCGATCTGCCGCTGGTTGCCAGCAACTGGCGCAGCACGCAGGACCTCCCGTCATATCTGCGCGAGCAAAACGTGGTCGCGATCGCCGACATCGACACGCGCAAGCTGACGCGCATTCTGCGCGAAAAGGGCGCGCAGGAAGGCTGCGTGATGGCGGGCAAGATTGATGAGAAGGCCGCGCTCAAAGCGGCACGCACATTTCCCGGCTTGGCGGGCATGGATCTCGCCAAAGTCGTGAGCTGCACCAAACCCTATGCGTGGACGGAATCGACGTGGAAGCTCGGCCACGGTTACGGGCAGCAGACCGCGCCGAAGTTTCATGTGGTCGCCTACGACTACGGCATCAAACGCAATATTCTGCGCATGCTGGCGGCGCGCGGCTGCAAGCTCACGGTGCTGCCCGCGCAAAGTTCGGCGCAGGATGCGCTCGCGTTGAAGCCCGACGGCATATTTTTGTCGAACGGCCCCGGCGATCCCGAACCTTGCGATTACGCGATACGCGCGATCGGCGAACTGGTTGCGAAGGGCGTCCCGGTATTCGGCATTTGTCTCGGCCACCAGCTGCTTGGTCTCGCCAGCGGTGCGAAGACGCTGAAAATGAAATTCGGCCATCACGGCGCCAACCACCCGGTGCAGGATCTCGACAGCGGGCGCGTGATGATCACGAGCCAGAACCACGGTTTTGCGGTCGATGCGGCGACACTGCCGTCCAACGTGCGTGTCACGCATAAATCTTTGTTCGACGGCACGCTGCAGGGTTTTGCGCGCACCGACCGGCCGGCGTTCTGTTTCCAGGGACACCCGGAGGCGAGCCCGGGACCGCACGATGTGGGATATTTATTTGATCGTTTCGTGAAATTGATGGAACAACCAAGTGCTTAGCCGCAAAGACGCGAAGGCGCAAAGATGACACGAAGATTTTTCCTTCAGTTTTCCTTTGCGTCTTTGCGCCTCTGCGGCTGATTTAACATGCCTAAAAGAACGGACATCAAAAGCATCCTGATCATCGGCGCCGGCCCGATCGTCATCGGCCAGGCGTGCGAGTTCGATTATTCCGGCGCGCAGGCCTGCAAGGCTCTGCGCGAAGAGGGTTATCGCGTGGTGCTCGTCAATTCGAATCCGGCGACGATCATGACCGACCCCAACATGGCGGACGCGACTTACATCGAGCCGGTCACCTGGCAGATGGTCGAAAAAGTCATCGCGATCGAACGGCCCGACGCATTGCTGCCGACGATGGGTGGGCAGACAGCGTTGAATTGCGCGCTCGATCTTGCAAAGCACGGTGTGCTCGATAAGTACAACGTCGAAATGATAGGCGCGAAAAAAGAAGCGATCGACAAGGCCGAGGACCGCGAAAAGTTCAAGGTCGCGATGGCCAAGATCGGACTGGCAAGCGCGCGTTCGGCGATTGCGCACAGCCTCGAAGAAGCGTTGCAGGTGCAGGCAATGGTGGGCTTTCCGACCGTTATCCGGCCGTCATTCACGCTGGGCGGCGCGGGCGGCGGCATCGCCTACAACAGGGAAGAGTTCGTCGCCATCGTCGAACGCGGTCTGGATGCGAGCCCGACCAAGGAAGTGCTGATCGAAGAATCCGTGCTCGGCTGGAAAGAGTACGAGATGGAGGTGGTGCGCGACTGCAAGGACAACTGCATTATCATCTGCTCGATCGAAAACCTCGACCCGATGGGCGTGCATACCGGTGATTCGATCACGGTGGCGCCGGCGCAGACGCTGACCGACAAGGAATACCAGATCATGCGCGACGCGTCGATCGCGTGCCTGCGCGAAATCGGCGTCGATACCGGCGGCTCCAATGTGCAGTTCGCGGTCAATCCCGACGACGGCCGCCTCTTAATCATCGAAATGAATCCGCGCGTGTCGCGCTCAAGCGCGCTGGCGTCGAAAGCGACGGGCTTTCCGATCGCCAAGATCGCGGCCAAGCTGGCGGTCGGCTACACGCTCGACGAACTGCGCAACGACATCACCGGGGGTGCTACGCCCGCGTCGTTCGAGCCGACCATCGATTACGTCGTCACCAAGGTGCCGCGTTTCGCATTCGAGAAATTCCCGCAAGCGAACGACCGCCTGACGACGCAGATGAAGTCGGTGGGTGAAGTGATGGCGATAGGCCGCACTTTCCAGGAATCATTCCAGAAAGCCCTGCGCGGGCTCGAAGTCGGCGCCGACGGCCTCAATCAGAAAACGACCGACCGCGAGACCATCGAAAAAGAACTCGGCGAGCCGGGGCCTGAGCGCATCTGGTATGTTGGCGACGCGTTCGAGAACGGGTTTACGCTCGAAGAGGTTTATCAGCTCACCAAAATAGACCGCTGGTTCCTGGTGCAGATCAAGGAAATCGTCGATCTCGAAATGGAACTCGACGACCGGAAAATCGGCGACCTCGGCGCCGAAGAATTGCGCGGGTTGAAGCGCAAAGGTTTCTCCGATCGCCGCCTGGCCTACCTCATGAAGTCGACCGAAACCGAGATGCGGAATCATCGTCACGCGCTCGGCATACGCCCGGTCTACAAGCGTGTCGACACCTGCGCGGCGGAATTCGCCACCAACACCGCGTATATGTATTCGACCTACGAGGAAGAGTGCGAGGCGCAACCGACCGACCGCAAGAAGGTGATCGTGCTGGGCGGCGGGCCGAATCGCATCGGGCAGGGCATCGAATTCGACTATTGCTGCGTGCATGCAGCACTCGCGCTGCGCGAAGACGGTTTCGAGACCATCATGGTCAATTGCAACCCGGAGACGGTATCGACCGACTACGATGCGTCCGACCGGCTGTATTTCGAGCCGCTGACGCTCGAAGATGTGCTTGAAATCGTGCACGTCGAAAAGCCGTACGGCGTAATCGTGCAGTACGGAGGGCAAACGCCGCTGAAACTCGCGCGCGATCTCGAAGCCAATGGCGTGCCCATCATTGGCACCTCGCCAGACTCTATCGACATTGCGGAAGACCGCGAGCGTTTCCAGAAACTGATTCACAAGCTGAAATTGAAGCAACCGCCGAACCGCACTGCGCGCAGTGCGCAGAAAGCTTTGGCGCTCGCGGCAGAGATCGGCTATCCACTGGTGGTGCGCCCGTCGTATGTGCTGGGCGGGCGGGCGATGGAGATTGTCCACGAGCAGAGCGACCTCGAGCGCTATATGCGCGAAGCGGTAAAAGTTTCGAACGATTCGCCGGTGCTGCTCGACCGCTTTCTGAACGACGCGACCGAGGTCGACGTCGATGCGATCTGCGACGGCAAGGCGGTGCTGATCGGCGGCATCATGGAGCACATCGAGCAGGCCGGCGTGCACTCCGGCGATTCGGCGTGCTCGCTGCCGCCCTTCAGCCTGACGCCGGAACTCCAGGACGAATTGCGCAAGCAAACCGTCGCCATGGCGCACGCGTTGAAAGTCGTCGGGCTGATGAACGTGCAGTTCGCGATCCAGAACGGCGTCATCTACGTGCTCGAAGTCAATCCGCGCGCGTCGCGCACCGTGCCTTTCGTGTCGAAAGCGACCGGCTTGGCGCTGGCCAAGATCGCGGCGCGCTGCATGATCGGTACCTCACTGGCGGCGCAAAACAGCACGCAGGAAGTGGTGCCGCCGTATTATTCGGTCAAGGAAGCGGTATTCCCCTTCATCAAGTTCCCGGGTGCGGACACCATACTTGGTCCGGAAATGAAATCGACCGGTGAAGTGATGGGGGTTGGCGCGAGCTTCGGCGAAGCTTTCGTGAAATCGCAACTGGCGGCCGGCGACCGCCTGCCGGAATCCGGCAAGGTTTTCGTCAGTGTGCGCGACGCCGACAAGCCGGCGGCGGTGGCGATTGCGCGCGATCTCGTGGCGCTGGGTTTCCAGCTTGTCGCGACACGCGGCACCGCTGCGGCGCTGGCGGCGGACGGACTGGCGGTGATGCCGCTCAACAAGGTCGCGGAGGGGCGTCCGCACGTGGTCGACATGATCAAGAACGGCGATATAGTGCTGATCGTGAATACCGTCGAGGAGTCGCGGACCGCGGTACGCGACTCCTACGTGATTCGCCGCGCGGCGCTGCAGGCGCGGATCACCCTTTACACGACTCTTGCCGGCGCGCGCGCCGCCTGCACGGGTATGCAACAATCGCGTGAAATGACGGCCTACGACGTGCAGGGCTTGCACCGCCGTATTCTGGCAACCGCGCCGGCCGCTTAAAAACAAGGCAGGTAGTTATGAGCAAAACTCCATTGACGGTGGTTGGCGCCGATAAACTGCGCGCCGAATTGCACGAGCTGAAAACAGTCCAGCGGCCCTCCATCATCGCGGCCATTGCGGAAGCGCGCGCTCACGGCGATCTCTCGGAAAACGCCGAATATGCGGCGGCCAAGGAACGCCAGAGTTTCATCGAGGGGCGCATCGCTGAAGTCGAGAGCAAGTTGTCCAACGCGCAGATCATCGATCCCGCGCTGATCGACGCTGACGGCGGCTGCGTGTTCGGCGCCACCATTGAACTCGAAGACATGAGCAGCAGCGAAACCGTCACTTATCAGATCGTCGGCGACGACGAAGCCGACATCAAGAAGGGCAAGATCTCGATCAGTTCGCCCATCGCGCGCGCGCTGATCGGCAAGCACCCGGGCGACGTGGCCGAAGTGAAAGCGCCCGGCGGCGTGCGCGAATACGAGATTCTGGACGTAAAGTATATTTAAAGCGGGCGGAACAAGGGGCGGGCGGCCTTGTCTATTCCCCAGTGCAAAGGAAGCCGCGATTCAATGACAATACCTGATTCCCGCGCTGTCACGCGATGACTGCCCTTACCGAAGCGATATATGCAATCGCGCTGACGTTGTGGATTGGCGGCTTGTGGGCGATCGGCTATATCGTGGCGCCGACACTGTTCTACTCGGTGCCTGACCGTGCGCTTGCCGGCGCATTGGCCGGCAAGCTTTTTACGCTGATCGCTTATGTCGGGATCGGCTGCGCGATTTATCTCGTGCTGTTCCGGCTGGTGCGTTTCGGTGGCGCGTGCGCGAAGCACAGCATATTCTGGATCGTTCTCGCCATGCTGGCGCTCACCCTCGCGGGCGAATTCGGCGTGCAGCCGATATTGGCCAGCCTGAAAGACCAGGCGATGCCCAAAGGCGTGATGGAAAGCGTGTTTCGCGACCGTTTCGCGGCGTGGCACGGTGTGGCCAGCGTGCTGTACCTGATACAAACAGTGCTGGGCGTGCTGCTGGTCTGGCTGCACGCACGCAAAC
>Ga0214919_10008176_pt1 | contig 13874 bp, 2 predicted proteins | sample LL1503_MetaG_FD_177994 | JGI IMG/M metagenome (GOLD analysis project Ga0214919, IMG submission 177994) | Freshwater microbial communities from Lake Lanier, Atlanta, Georgia, United States - LL-1503 | ecosystem: Environmental > Aquatic > Freshwater > Lake | place: USA: Georgia | collected 2015-03-15
CTACAGTTCCTTCGGTCAATGTTTCCACAGGTTCATTGGTGATTTCTGGGGGTATCGGCATCGGTGGTAACACTTATGTCGGCGGTAATTTAACTATTGTTGCGAATACGATTGCAAATTCCATTACTTCAGGTGCACTCATTGTTGGTGGTGGTATTGGTGTGAGTGGAAATGTCTTTTTGAAAGGCGGCGTTTTTGTAAGTGGTGGTGGATTTGCTAATAATTCAGCCGTACGCATTAGTACTTTCACAGGAGATGTCAGTTACAACGCTGGTAATATATTCATCAATAATACAACTCCGTCCGTTTCGACTGGTAGCGGCGCACTCGTCGTGGCTGGTGGAGTAGGAATTGGTGGTAATATCTTTATTACAGGTAACACATTTATCGGTGGTAATACATCTTCCAGTTCTGCTTCAACTGGCACTCTGATTGTGGCGGGTGGTGTGGGTATTAGCGGTAACGCATTTGTGGGTGGTAATATTTATGTTATTGCGAATACTGTTTCCAATTCAGCTACTTCTGGCGCTTTGGTAGTTACAGGTGGTGTTGGAATTGGAGGTAATTTGTATGTTACTGGAAATATCTTTATGAATGGTATCTTGGTAGGTACTGGAGGAAGTGCTGTAAGTTCGAATTTTGGTACTAATTCCATTACCGCAGGAATTATTAATGCTAACGGATTAAATTTACAAACATTCACTGGATATGGCGCAATTACAGCTGGAACAATTGCTTGCGGTCCTTATTTCACTCTTGGTGGAATGACTACAAATTCCATATATATTCCTTCTGCATCTATAGCCAACAACACTAATACAGGTGCGCTTGTAGTTGCTGGAGGCGTTGGTATTGGTGGAAACACTTATATCGGTGGTAATTTAATTGTTTCCAGTAACATCGCGTCATCGTCTATTACTTCCGGTTCAGTTATAGTGACAGGTGGGGTTGGTGTGAGTGGAAATGTCTTTTTAAAGGGAGGTGTCTTTGTAAGTGGAGGCGGGTTTGCCAGTAATTCCGGTGTTCGCATCAGTACTTTCACAGGAGATGTCAGTTACAATGCTGGTAATATCTTCATTAATAATACAACTCCGTCTATTTCGACTGGTAGCGGCGCACTCGTCGTGGCTGGTGGAGTAGGAATTGGTGGTAATACTTTTATTTCAGGTAACACATTTATCGGTGGTAATGCAGCTTCCAGTTCTATCTCAACGGGAGCATTAGTTGTTGTTGGAGGTGTTGGTATTAGTGGCAATACATTCGTAGGCGGCAATACATTCATTGGCGGTAATCTTTTTGTTTCAGGTAATATCTTTATTAATGGAGTTCTAATATCAGCTAATGTTACTACCGGTTCAATCACTGTTACATCTAATTTGGGTACTAATGCATTCACTGCTGGTAATATTATGGCTTCAAGTTTGAATTTGACTACCAATGGCATTCTTACTGTGGGAACAATTGCTACCAATGTAACTATATCAGGCAATGCATTAGTAGGTGGTAATTTGATTGTCAGTGCGAATACATCGGCATCTTCCATTACAAGTGGAGCATTGATTGTAGGTGGTGGTGTAGGCGTCAGTGGCAATGTGTTTTTAAAAGGCGGTATCTTTGTAAGTGGTGGAGGGTTTGCCAGTAATTCAGCAGTTCGCGTCAGCACTTTTACAGGCGATGTCAGTTATAATATCGGTAATATCTACATCAATAGCACAACCACATCTACATCGACTACAAATGGTGCTTTAATAGTAGCAGGTGGTGTTGGTGTTGGTGGTAATTTGTATTTAGGCGGTAATGCTACTATTTATGGAAATACTTCCATTTTAGGTAATACATTTATTGGTGGTAATTTACTTGTAGGTGGTAACATTTTTATCAATGGTATTCAGATTAATACAGGCACAATTGGATCCAATTTGGGCACAAATTCTTTCACTGCAGGAACAATTACAGTTTCTGGTTTGAGTGTTGGTGTTATTACGGTTGGTACAATTTCTGCAGGTACAATTTCTGCAAATATTTATCTTACTACTTCGGTTTCGACAGGTTCTCTCGTCGTATCAGGTGGCGTCGGAATCGGTGGTAATGTCACTATTGTTGCGAATACAGTAGCTTCTTCTATCACAAGTGGAGCACTCATTGTAGGTGGTGGTGTTGGTGTGTCTGGTAATGTGTTTTTGAATGGTGGTGTCTTCGTGAGTGGTGGTGGATTTACCAGCAATTCAGCTGTCCGTATTAGTACTTTTACAGGAGATGTCAGTTACAATGCCGGTAATATTTACATTAATAACACAACCGCGTCCACATCGACAATGAATGGTGCTTTAATCGTAGCAGGTGGTGTTGGTGTTGGCGGTAATTTGTATTTGGGTGGTAATTTATTTATAAACGGTGTTGCAATAAACGGTTCTACATTCGCTTCTAATTTGGGAACGAACCCATTCACCGCTGGAGCTATCACTACTACATCGTTGAATATGACAAATTCAAATATATTGACGATCGGAACAGCGAATACTGTAGGCACCGTGTCCATTCTTTCAACCTACGCTTCCAGTAACATTAATAGCGGCGCTATGGTTGTCGGTGGTGGTATTGGGGTAGCTGGTAATTTGTATGTAGGGGGTGGTATTTACATGAATGGAACTTTGGTGGGCACTGGAACAAGCGGGTCGAATAATTCTAATTTTGGAACGAATACGCTCACAGCCGGTGCTATTACTGCAGCATCACTCAATACGAGTGATATAACCACGAACTCAATAGCTGGTAATGTGACAATGAATGGTAATGTCATCATTGGTGGCAACACGGTCACAACATCCCTCAGTTCTGGTGCATTGATTGTGAATGGCGGTGTAGGTGTGTCTGGTAATGTATTTTTGAAAGGAGGTGTGTTTGTCAGTGGTGGTGGATTCGCCAGCAATACTGCGGTTCGTATTAGTACTTTTACAGGAGATGTCAGTTACAATGCCGGTAATATTTACATTAATAACACAACCACATCTACATCCATTAGCAGCGGTGCATTGGTCGTGGGTGGTGGAGCAGGTATTGGAGGTAATTTATTTATTGGAGGAAATACATTTATTTATGGCAATACTTTTATCGGCGTTAATACAGCTTCTATTTCGTCTTCAACTGGTGCTTTGGTTGTCAATGGTGGTGTAGGTATTGGTGGTAATACATTTGTTGGTGGTAATTTGTATGTTACTGGAAATATTTATATCAACGGTGTTCTTGTCGGAACCAGTTCTTTGTCTAACAATTATGGTACGAATTCTTTTACTGTGGGTAACATCACTGCATCAAGTTTGAATTTAACCACCTCTGGGGTTCTCACTGTTGGAACAATTGCTACCAATGTCGTTATATCTGGCAATGCAATCGTCGGAGGCAATGTGGTTATTTCTGCCAATATTGTTGCATCTTCCATTACTTCAGGCGCACTTATTGTGGGCGGTGGTGTGGGTGTCAGTGGTAATGTATTTTTAAAGGGTGGTGTCTTTGTAAGTGGAGGTGGATTTGCGAGTAATTCAGCCGTTCGTATCAGTACTTTCAATGGAGATATCAGCTACAACATCGGTAACATCTATATTAATAATATCACATCATCCAGTTCTGTATCGAGCGGTGCATTTGTGGTCGCAGGAGGTGTTGGTATTGGTGGTAATTTATATCTGGGGGGTAATGCTTATATGGGTAATATGAATATTACTAGTTCATTGCCTTCCACGAACAGTAGCACAGGTGCATTAGTTGTGTCTGGGGGTGTTGGTATTGGTGGTAATACTTTTATTGGTGGCAATTTGTTTGTTGGAGGTAATATATTTATCAATGGCGTTTCAATTAACACAGGCACAATTGGTTCTAACTTAGGTACAAACGCTTTTACATCCGGTTCTATTGCAGCCAATAGTTTGAATTTAACTACAGTAGGAATACTTACCGTTGGCACTTTTTCTATAGGTCCTACATTCACCCTTGGCACAATATCGACAAATACTATCTTTATTCCTTCAGCATCTGTTTCCAATAATACAACTAGCGGTGCCTTGGTTATTTCTGGCGGTGTTGGTATCGGTGGAAATGTGTATTTGGGTGGTAATTTGACTATTAACTCTAATGTTGTTGCCAATTCCATCACTTCTGGGTCACTCATTGTAGGTGGCGGTGTTGGTGTGTCTGGTAATGTTTTCTTGAAGGGTGGTGTATTTGTCAGTGGTGGTGGATATGCAAACAATTCTGCTGTTCGTGTCATCAGTGCATTTTCTGGTGATGTCAATTATAATTCAGGTAATGTTTACATTAATAATACAACATTGTCGTCTTCGACGAGTAATGGCGCACTCATCGTTGCTGGAGGCGTTGGAATTGGAGGTAATACTTATGTTGGTGGTAATTTATTCGTCACAGGTAATATTTTTATGAATGGAATTCTCATTGGTACTGGTTCTGGTTCTGGTTCTGGTTCTGGTTCGTCGACGAGTTCATTTATTACTGCCAATTTGGGTACAAATCCATTAACAGCAGGTACAGCTTCAATAAACACTTTATACATTTCCACAACAGGAACTATTATTACTAATTCTATTGCTTCTGCAACGGATTTAAACATCACTATGAATAACACAAATTCTGTTACCATATCATCTTCTTATTTATCGAATAATTATACTACAGGCGCATTAGTTGTTGCCGGTGGTGTTGGTGTCGGTGGTAATTTAAATGTTGCTAGTAGTGTTGGTATTGGAGGCAATTTAAATGTTGCTGGCAATTTATATTCACAAAATTTGAATTTGAGAACAACAGGTGTTCTAACTGTTGGTACTATTTCTACAGGATTGAATTTAAATATTGGTTCATCCTCTACAATTGTGTCCATTCCTTCTACATATGCATCAAGTAATTTGAATAGTGGTGCATTGGTTGTCGCTGGTGGCATTGGTGTTAGTGGTAATTTGTATGTTGGAGGCGGTATTTATATGAATGGATTTTTGGTTGGTTCTGGAACATATGGTTCTGTTGGTTCTAATTTTCAGACGAATGCATTGACCGCTGGCGTAATTAATGCTAGTAATTTAATACTTCCAACCAACGGATTCATCACAGTAGGAACAATTTCTACAGGTAACAATTTAACTATTGGTAGTAGTTCTACAACTTCGATCATTATTCCTTCAATTACTACATCAAGCAATATTACTAGTGGTTCGTTGATAGTAGGCGGAGGCGTCGGTGTGTCGGGTAGTATAAATGTTTTCGGAAGCATAACATCCAATAATAATATAATTTCACAAGGCATTTCCACAGGTTATATTACTTCTGGGTCATTGTCCGTCGGTAACATTACCGTAGGTTCTCTTACAGCCAGCAACATTACTGTCGCCAACAATATTACTTCTGGGTCATTGTCCGTCGGTAACATTACCGTAGGTTCTCTTACAGCCAGCAACATTACTGTCACCAACAATATTACTTCTGGGTCATTGTCCGTCGGTAACATTACCGTAGGTTCTCTTATTGCTACTGGATTAGTATCACCTTTACAAATTATTGAAACCATCGCATCATTGACTTATGGTTCTACATTGACAGCTGGATTCCTTTCTGGAATGATTTTTAATGTAAGTGGCGGTACACCTTCTACAATTACTGGTTTAGCATTAACAAATGTCCCTACTACTTCAAATCGTGCTTATAGTTTTACTTTTATTATGAATACCACAAATTCCAATTATTATATTTCCACAGGCACAATTTCTGTCAATGGCTCTTCAGTTACTTTGGGCGGAACTATTACATCAACTACACCCAGTTATTACATCATTCAACAGATCAATTTATTTAATGTTGGTGGCACATTTAGTACTGCAGTCACCACTGCAAGCTTCTTTTAATAATAAATAATCCCATAATACCTTTACATCAAATATAAATAAATTATTTGATGTAATTTTAACCTATTCATTGTATATAATGTGGAAACAATATGGTGGTTTATTACAAACTGATACTTTAAATAATATATCTACCGAAAATATTAATACTAATAATTTAACAGTTCAAAACTCTTCGATTACCTATATTGATAATACTATATTTAATGGCAATACCATTACAACTATATCATTAACTTCTGGAAATTTGTTTGTAGGTAATACAGTTTCTGATAATATTACTGCTACAAACATAAGCGTCCAATATTTTGTTTCTAACACTATTACCAGTGGAAATATAATTACTGGTAACATTATATCTGGTTCCATCACTGGAGGAAATATCATTGCTAACAGTGTTGTGTGTAGTAATATTACTACCACAAATATTGCTGTAACATCATTAATTTTAGCGAACAATTTAATTAATTTGACACAAAATGGTATTATCACAACTGGTAAAATTTCTTCAGGTAACGGAATAACAATGAGTGACAGTGTGACTATATTAGGGAATACAATCATTCAAGGGAATACAACCATTCAAGGGAATACAACTATTCAAGGGAAAACAACTATTCAAGGGAATATAATTATAAATGGTACTATTCAAAATGTTAATGGAACGAATAGTGTTATTATGGGAAATGTTTATATTGGTAACATCATTACTAACAGTATTAATAGTACTACAATTATCGGTAATACGATTATTTTACCTTTAAATAGTAGTATTAATGTTAGTAATATTAACACCCCAAATGATTTGACATTTACTGCGAGTACCGGCGGAAATATTTTTTTAAAATCGAGTTCGAATTCGATTGCAAAAATAACTTCAACTAATCTTCAGGTATTGTCTACTTTAAATACAAGCAATGAGACAACCGGTTCATTTACTGTAAGTGGAGGTGTTGGTATTGCTGGTGATTTGCGTGTTGGAGGTGGTATTTTCATGAGCGGAATTTTAGTAGGCACTGGTAGTGGCACTGGTGGGGGAGGATTTTCCAGTTTAAATTTTCAAACCAATTCACTTACTGCTGGAACCACAAATGTTACTGGATTAATTATTCAATCAGGTGGAGTTGTTTCGGCTACTCTTTCTTCTGGGTCATTATTCTTGTCGCAAAATTTAACAGCCGGAAATATTGTTGCTACAGGGAATATTATTGTTGGTAATATTTACGCTGGAACAATTATAACAACAAATTTAAATATAGCTACTTCAGGCACAATTACTGTAGGAACTATCACTGCTGCGTCTAATATGTTTGCATCGTCATTAATATTATCGCAAAATTTGACAGCTGGAACTGTTAAAGTGACTGGAAATGTTATTGCTGGCAATGTTATTACAGGAACTGTTATCGTTGGGAATATAAACATAACTAGTTCTGGGGTTATTACAGCAGGTTCTATTTTGGTAACTGGTAATATTATTGCTGGAACTATGTCATCAGGAACAATCATAACTGGAAATATAAATCTTACTAATTCTGGTTCTTTCACTGCTGGTTCTATTAATTCTGGAAATATTTTTACTATTAATACAACTACAACCGGTTCAGTTGTTGTTTCATCAAGTCGTTCTTCTGATAATACAGTGTCTGGTGCATTGGTTGTAGCTGGAGGCATTGGTGTTACTGGTAACCTGTTTGTAGGAGGTGGTATTTATATGAACGGGTTTTTAGTTGGAAGCTCCAGTGGTGGTGGTGGTGGTGGTTCTAATTTTCAGACTAATTCATTGACTGCTGGTACAATTACTGCAACTGGTATAGTTATGAAAAATTTAGGTTCTATTACTTCAGGTTCTGTAAATTTTACTGGTTCTGCAACAATTACTTCTTCTATTAATTCCTATAATATTACTAGTGGTGCATTGGTTGTTTCAGGTGGTGCTGGTATTAGTGGTAATACATATATTAACGGTAATATAAGTGTTATCGGTAATTTGGCGATTTCTGGTATTTCTACTTATTATCTTAATACTAGTTTATTATATTCTGACATTGCTTCTGTCGGAACAATTTATGCCAATATATTCTCATCCAGTACCTTTTCTTCAGATAATATAACTACCAGTAACCTTTCTGTCGGAACTATCACTTCAGGTCAAGTTATAGTAGGATATGTGACTTCTGCTGGTTTATACGCTAATTTGATAAATGGTATTAATCATACAACAGGTGCTCTGTCTGCAAATAATATTACGGTTAATAATATTACAGCTGGTTCAATGAATATTACTACGGTTTCTGTTACCAATATTACAACTGGAACCATTTCGACTGGTTCCATTTCATCAGGTAATATTAATACCGGGTATTTGACCGCTGTAAGTATCGGTGTTTCAAGTATAAGTGTTGGAACTGTGACTACGACTACTATTTCTAATACAGCAGGCAGTATAAACACTGGAACCATTACAGCTACTTCTATTAATTTGTTGGGTGCGAATTCATTGACTGCTGGTGCAATTTCTGTAGGTTCTGTTATTTCTGGAACTCATAACATGTCATCTAATGCATTGACGGCTGGGGCAATTTCTGTGGGTTCTATTATTTCTGGAACTCATAATATGTCATCTAATGCATTGACTGCAGGTAATGTTTATGTGGGAAATGTTATTTCTTATAGTGTTTCTACTGGTTTTCTTACTGCAAGTAATATTTTTGTAGGTTCTATTATATCCACCACTATCAGTTCTAGCGCTATTACTTCCACTACTATCAATGCAGGTACGAATTCTTTAACTGCCGGTGCATTGTCTGTAGGCGCTATTACTTCAACTACTATCAATGCGGGTACGAATCCATTCACTGCTGGTGCATTGTCTGTTGGTGCTATTATATCCACCACTATCAGTTCTGGCGCTATTACTTCCACTACTATCAATGCGGGTACGAATCCATTCACTGCTGGTGCATTGTCTGTTGGTGCTATCACATCTACCACACTTAACATGTCCACGAATCCATTAACTGCAGGTGCATTGTCTATAGGCGCTATTACTTCCACTACCATCAATACGGGAACAAATTCACTAACTGCTGGTAATATTACCGTCGCCAACAATATTACTTCTGGTTCCATGTCCATCGGTAACATTACAGTAGGTTCTCTTACTGCCAGTAACATCACTGTCGCCAACAATATTACTTCTGGTTCCATGTCCATCGGTAACATTACAGTAGGTTCTCTTACTGCCAGTAACATCACCGTCGCCAACAATATTACTTCAGGATCCATGTCTATCGGTAACATTACAGTAGGTTCTCTTATATCAACCAGCATCAATTTAAGCACTAATTCATTCACTTCAGGTAATGTTTATGTAGGAAATATTATTGCCTACAGCATTTCTCCTGCACAATATGTTGAAACAATTGTTCCTTTGACATATGCTGCCAATGTTACTGCTGGATTTTTATCCAGTACTTTATTTTCAATTGCTAGTGTTACTGGTGCAATTACTGGTTTAGCCATTACTGGTATCCCTTTAACATCTTATCGCAGTTATACAATGAGTTTTATTTTAGCAACTACCAGTTCTTCTGGTTATATTTCCGCTGGTAGTATAACCGTAAACGGAACTGCTGTTAATCTCAAAGGCACAATCAATGCATCAACACCTACTACTTATGTCGTGCAACAAGTTTCTATATTTAACATAAACGGCACATTTACTGCTGTTACCAGTGCCTCATTTTTTTAGAATTACTTTAATCTCTGTTCTGAGCTAAGTCCCCCGCAAAGCTGTAAGGGTATCCTAACCCAGAATAGAGATTAAGCTATATTTAGTCATAACTGTTATGAACCAATTTATTTCACCATGAATTAATCATGGTGAAATAAACATTATATTATATATAATCATTTTATAAAATGGCTCAATACAATCCTACCAATTATTATACTACATTGGGCGATTATACAAATGTATATGTAGACATGGGTACGGTTTATGTTGACTTGAGTTACAATCAAACAATTCAAGGTGTGAAATCTTATGGAACTGCACCTATGACAAATTATGCAAATGCGCCCTATCAATTTGTTAATAAACAATATATTGATGATAATTACAATCCTATCAATTACAAAGTAACCATGCCCATTGTGAATAATAATAATAATGTTACCAACGTTACTAATCAACCATTTGGCACGATAACACCAAATGCTTTCACCAAAAAATCATTCACGCCTTTTCAGAATTTTACAACCATCCAAAAAAAAATGATAAACACACAAATTGATGCACCTGCGAATCAAGATACCTATTATACTTTTGGAGCCTCAAGACCTAGCATGTGGTTGGCAGGCGGTACAAGCGCTGTCAATGGTAATTCTCTCGCTTACAGTTATGACGGGTTAAATTGGTCTGGAATTGCGTCCACAGATATATCTGGTGTTAGAGCTTTGGCATACAATGGTTCTATTTGGGTAGCTGGATGCGGAGGTTACGCTACTAACGGTTCAGATAGTTACGGTGGTGTTGCTGCGAGAACCACTTTAGCTTATTCTTACAATGGATTTAACTGGACTCCTAATTATTATACTAATAATATTTTTTTCCAAAGTGTAAATGGATTGGCATGGAATGGTTCCATTTTTGTTGCAGCAGGTTGTGGCGGAAATTCGCTAGCTTATTCATATGATGGTATTCGCTGGCTTCCTGCACAAACACAAGTTTTTACGGGATTTGCAACATCTGTTGCTTGGAACGGCAGTTTATGGGTTGCAACTGGAACTGGCGGTCCCACTACGTGTTATTCTTACAATGGTATCATTTGGTCCGCATCAACGGTAGCGAATACGCCTTTTAATGCTATTGGTAATTGTGTTGCATATGATGGTACCCGTTGGATAGCTGGAGGTGCTACCAATCCTAATTTATACACTTCATATAACGGACAAGCTTGGATTTCTATGGGGCAACAAGCGCAAATTACATCATCAGTATTAGGTCTGGGTTGGAACGGTATTATGTGGATTGCTGTAGGGACTGGTAGTAATGCAATTAGTTATTCATACGATGGTAATAATTGGACTGCAGTACAGGGTAACGGCAGTATATTCTATACCACTGCACAATCGGGTAGTAAATGTGTGGCTTGGAATGGTTACATGTGGATCATTGGAGGTACAAGAGATACTGGTAACGGAGGTACACTCGCCTATTCATATAACGGTATTCAATGGTATTATATGGGTACGAGTGTATTTTCAGGCTCTTGTAATGCTGTTATTTGGTGCGGTCGACGAGAAAATATTATTTATTACCCACAAAATCGCACATTACTTCTTGGTTCCACTGCTGGTTTTGCCGGTCCGACAATTCAATATTCTCAACCTTATGTCCCATATGTAAATGCAGTTAACTATGCATCCTGCGGGAACGTAGCGAATTCCTTTGAATTCGCTACTGCTAATTATATTACAGGCCTAAGTTGGATAGAACAGGGGCTGGGACAGGCACTGCCGTCAAATAACACCATTTTTGCGCAAGCGAACGGTGCGGCTTGGAACGGTTACAAATGGATTGCAGTGGGGCAATATGCTCTTGCTACTACGGGCGGAATAGGGGCTTATGCTTATGGTTATGGCAATACCATGGCATTCTCTACAATTATCGGTAATACCAACATAGGTAATGCGGGCAATGTTTGGATTGGAATGCAGAATCGTATTTTTGGAATTGCAGGAATGAATATTGCATATAATGGTAATATTTGGGCTGCAGTAGGTCAAGGTGGCAATTCTATTGCATGGTCTTCTGATGGTAATTCTTGGTTCGGTTTAGGCACCGGTATTTTCTCGAATTACGGACAGACTATTGCTTGGAACGGTAGTTATTGGTTGGCAGGTGGTTCGGGAGTAGGTAATACAATGGCGTTTTCTTACGATGGTATTGTATGGAGTGGGCTTGGTAATGGTATTTTCAACATTCAGTGTAACGGACTTGCTTGGAACGGTTCATTATGGGTTGCGGTGGGTAATGGAACAGTAAACACAATGGCTTACTCACAAGACGGATTTAATTGGAACGGTTTGAACAAGGTATCATTCACAGCTCAAGGTAATGATGTTGCAGCAAGTTCAAGTTCTGGTCTTTGGGTCGCAACTGGTGCTGGTGGTAATACCATTGTAAATTCGACTGATGGTATAAATTGGTATAAAACGACCACGAATTCTACTACATTATTTTCGACAGTTTGTAATTCGGTAACATGGAACGGAAAATACTGGATGGCTTCGGGTGCAGGCACCAATACGAATGCTTGGTCGTTTGATGCAATGACATGGACAGGTTTAGTCGTATTTGGCGGTTCAGGGGGTCAACGCGCAGTCTGGAATCAAGGAATAGGCTCCACTTACATTAAAAACAACTATTTAGTTAAATCCAATTTGAATACCACTTCCAATTTGACCATTTTCTTCGGACAAAAATCCACACTCTATTATTCTACCAATGGTATCGTATGGAATAGTAAAGTACAGCCCTATGTTTATGATATGGTTGTCGGTATTGCTTATAATGGCAAAGTATGGGCGGCAACTACCAACATTGCCACTTCATTGTACGCTTTTATTTATTCGATCGATGGCATCAATTGGAATTATTCTAAAACCACGATTGTTGATAACTTGGGACCTGTTTATACCAACGGAACCGTCTTTGTTGCAGGTTCTACCATAGGTAACTTTCAATATTTCTCTTATGATGCCATCAATTGGTCTGTCGGATATAATCAAAGCTTGACCACTATATTAAATGTTTTTGTCTGGAACGGTAACAATCATTTTTGGATAGGTATGGGTGGTTCAGGGGCTTATAGTACAAATGGTGCAGTAACGACTAACAGTGTTGCTTACTCGGTAGATGGCGTTGGATGGTTCAATATGCCGAATTGCAATTTGAATAATTTTGTTTGTCGCAGTTTAGCTTGGAACGGTATGCAATTTGTTGCAGTTGGCGCTCCTTCGGTAACTGGAAATCCTATACCAAGTTCATCATTGACAGGGGCTTATGCTTCTTTATGGGCTTCCAATGACGGACAAAGATGGTATTGTGGTATTTTATCTAATCCTGTTACAAATGTTCCATTATCGTCATTGATCTCTGGTGATATCTTTTCAAATACGGGCACTGGATATACACAAAAAAGTAATAGTGGGAGAGGTGTAGCATGGAACGGTCGGTTATGGGTTGCTTGTGGAACTGGACTACAAAATGGTTGTAACAATTCCGTTGTATATTCTTATGATGGGTTCATTTGGTTTAATCAACCATTCAACACTGACCCCTTCGGAGCTACTGGCACTGCCAATAATATTTTCTGGAATGGATTTATGTTTGTATGTAATGGTCTATCCAGTAGTGGGTGCAGCCAACTTGCATATTCTTATAATGGTTTAAATTGGTTTATTTCTCCTTATAATACCAATGGCACTGTTTCTTTACAAAATAATGGTACAAGTACTTTTATGTCTAACAGCATGAACAACATTAACAAGGTGCAATTAAATTTTAATGGACCAACTCAATCCAAGACATTGGATATTGTCGCTGACAATTATTACACTACAGGTTATACTAAAACCTCATTTTTCGCTTAATCTCTGTTCTGGGATAGGGTGCCCTATCAAGACAGTGAATTTATTGCTTGTTTAGGTCGGTTATATATATTATTAATCAACGATTATTTTATATAATCGTTAATATATAGCAATGTCCAATTTTTTTATTACTGGTTTTGACACTACAATGGGTGATACCATTAATTATGTCGATTTGGGACAGGTATTTATGGATAATGTTAACAACCAAAATATCAATGGATTTGTGTCTTATCAAATTAATCCTATTAATCGTTTAACATTCAATAACCCGAATCAGTTTGTTAATAAGCTCTATGTTGATAACAG
>Ga0214919_10008177_pt1 | contig 13873 bp, 17 predicted proteins | sample LL1503_MetaG_FD_177994 | JGI IMG/M metagenome (GOLD analysis project Ga0214919, IMG submission 177994) | Freshwater microbial communities from Lake Lanier, Atlanta, Georgia, United States - LL-1503 | ecosystem: Environmental > Aquatic > Freshwater > Lake | place: USA: Georgia | collected...
TATCTCCAAAAACATATTTTAAAGAGTTAGAGGTAAATTTAAAACTATCTAACGAAGCGGCTTTTCCCCTGGCCTGAATTACCTTATTTAGATATTGTAGAATATCAAACAGGGAAGAAAGCTCGTCGTGCAGCCTATCTTCATTATGAACTAAGAGATAGTACTTGATTGGTAGATCAGAGCGAAGCTTCAGAATCATCGTTTAGTTCTCCTAATTCTTCATTTTCTAATAAATCGATTTCGGCTTGTGTTTCAGGAAACTTGAAGGTTGGTTTAATTATTTTTTCATCGAGTTCATGTAGCACAGTATCCGTAAAGAGTCGAGCTGAAAAAAATTCTCTAACCGGGACCTCGTCTCCATTGTGGCGAATAATATAGTTTTTTGCCTGTATACTTGGTTTAACATACCAAACCACGTCTTCTACTTCAAATATATGACACTTTGTTTGGTCTTCAGGTTTAAGCTTTGCAAATTCCTTTTCAGTTAATTTAGAACCGCGAACAACACCGCAGTTTTCCCAATTAACAAATTGTTCAAGACCAACATATTGATTCATGCCCTTGTGAAAAGAAATATGAAATTCAATATCGATTGGCTTGGCCAGACGATTTTTTCTGGTCTTTGAGCGAACAATAATTCCAGTAGTTGTCTTGTTTTCATCACGCAGTGTGCCTTTGCTTAACATTAAAATGATTGATGCCGAGAACTCTGGACCTCCTCCGCCAGACATGCCCTTTGGAGTATATTGATCCATCGAGGCGTAAGTATGGTTCGTGAAAATAAATGGCACCTTAAGATTAGAGAGGTCAAGTGTAAATGATTTGAAGAGGGCACGCAATTCTTTGGACCGCAATCCCATATCGGCTGCATTCTTACCAGCATCCATGTCACGTTTACTCTTATCAGTATCAAGCATTCCAACTGAATCGACAAAGATTGCTGCTTTCATGCCTGGATTCTCCTTCATCGTATCGATAAAATCGTTGATAAAGAATTTAACATCGCTGATAAGCCCCATTCGTAGATATTTTAGCTTATCAAGGTCGACTCCAAACTTTATGTAATCGGAACGATCGATTGCGCCTTCAGTGTCGATGTAGAAAACAAAATAATTGTTCTTTTGTAGTTCGCGAACGGCATTAAGACACAGGAATGTTTTTCCAGCGCCAGAATCGCCTGCAATACCGATACTTCGAGTATTAGGATATCCTCCAAAGACAGAGCCCGACATTTGGGCATTGAGCAAGTAGTTACCTGTCGGAATAAACTCATCAATATCGGAAAATCCCATTAGGGAGACCTTTGTCTTGAGTTTCTTCTCTAGGAGGTCATTGAATTTATTGAATGCAGAGAGTGCATCTTTTGTATTTGCCATGAAAAATTATGATTTGTTACTATTTTACTAAAAAATAGAGGATAGTTTCTAATCGTTAAGATAAGAAAGTAATAAAAGAGAGCAGGAAAGAACTAACGAGTCAGCAATCTCTCCCTTAACTAGGCGAGTAAATCTCACCTTTTCAATAGAGGAAATGTTTGGATTTGGATTGAGCCCAGAGATCACAAAGTCCCCAGGATCTGCAAAACGGCTAAGATTTAGTCCATAACAGCGAAACTGCTTTGAAAAAGGCAGTCCATGGTTTACTCTACCAAGCAAGTAGACGTCGTCTACCTCGATTTGCTGGAGACCCATTTCTTTTTTGATACAGGCGGAAATTGCATCGAGGTAAGTATCAGTCTCATTTTGATCGACGGTATCGGTAATACAGGTAAAGGCCGATTTGTCAGATAAGTAATCTTGATACTTTGCCACATAGATATTTTTGACCTGATTGTGTTCATTTAGATCAAACGGCAAAATACAAATCGATTCCTGTTCGCAGGAGAGTCTCTTTATCTTAGCGCCACCCTCTTTAGCAAAGGAGTAGACTGAATATTTGCCATCTGTATATTCTTGAACTTTTTGTAGGTCTCGACTAGTTGGTTCCATCGACTTCGGTTAAATTTATGGTTGCTTTCTCCCTCTTAGGAAGAGGAGGAGCGAGTATGGCTTGGATTGAATTCTTTACCACTTGTTTATTTATCATTGCATGCAAGTGATCGGCAAGTTCGCTCACAAACTGTTCTTTATTTTCCGCGTTTTGATACATCAGCTTAAGTAACTTTCTCTCTGGGATACGTACCTGCATATTTAAAGTAAGAGTTGCCTCCTCGCTGTTGAATATGGCAAACATATTTTGCCTTTTTGGCTCGACCACAGGCTGAGAATTTTTCTCTGGAGGAGCGGTATGCGCAGTAGATATTGGAACAGCAATTGTCTGCACAGGAACCTTTGGTTCAGGTCGTACTTTTTGACCATAGATCGATTCGACCTCGGCTCTAGTAAGAGGCTGACTGTCTCCATGAATCATTAATAGGTTTAAATTTAGTTTTGTACTGTCGATCTTTGAACCATCATCAAATATTATGATAAAGCGACCGTCGGGTAAGGCATCAACGTCCTTACATTTTACAACTTTAGCCAAGAGTTCAGGTCGATCTGGTTTGATCCATTGGAACTTTTGGCCCGTAAAGTTTTGTTTTAGGGAAATAAGTCTGTCCGTATTCATTTGGGTTTCCTTTTTTTTAATTGGTTGAAATGTCTTCCATGGTAGAAGCATTTTTATTTTTTTCAACTTCTCTAATAAATTCTTCATTTAATTGGTTGGTTGGAGTGGTGAATGTATTATAGTAGGCAGAGTCCCACAGAGGAACGATTGCCGATTTCACATCTTTATGATAGGATGCGATACGTTTTCTAATTTCCCGAATTTGTCCGGGTTCAAGTCGATTTTTGCTAGCGTCAAGGTAACCTTCAAGCCAGTTGATAAATTTGTCAGCTGTTTCCATTTTATTCTTTATTTTTTTTGATGATTTCGTCTGCGATACTCGATAGGTCGACTTGAGGTCGCTCTTTAAGGAGGAGCTCAATCTCTTCACGAGTTTTGGTAATTAGGTCAGCAAGTTGTGCGTCGTCTGCATCAGTTGCATTCAGGACTTTAAAATCTATATCAGTCAGGCCCTGTGCTCTATATGTAAGCACGTGATATTCTTCTCCAAGCTTGTAATCAAGGTCCTTGTATACTTGTCCAATCGAGTCTGGATCTGCATTCGGCGGAAAGCCGACAATAAATATTGGTTTTGCCATCTTAGTTTAAATTTTTTAGGGCTTTTATTTTACCTTGAGTGGAAATACGTTCGTCATAGAGTCGAGTAAGGATAATTCGAGCAACAGAATCTGATTCGCTAGAGAAGAGAGTATCGTTCTTTGTGTGAATTTCAGTGCCTTTGACCTTGACAGTATCTTTTTTACCAAGATATGTATCGGGAGAAATATTGAACTGGATTTGGATATTTGGATACATTGAGGAAAAGTCATAACAGGAAACATAGTTATAGTAACCAGGTACTGGCTTTTTCACGTAGGCGCCTTCATAGGTACCATCAGAGTCATTTGATGCACCCCAAGGTAATTTCATCATCTTTAGGTTCTTATTTAAGAATTCACGGCACATCAAGATTTCGGCAATATACACCGGACTAAATACTTTGTTTACCTCGACCTGGGCAACGTTTGCAATCGAATAGGCAACGTCTAGTAGAGAAAGCTTGTCCTCTATAAGCTTTACGAGCACAACATCGATCACGTTATATAGGGTAAAGAGATAGGTGTCTTTTTGAAACGAAAGAAAAGTAGGATATTTGTGCTTTAATTTTGCTACTCCTAATACTAGGTTGGCAATGTAATCAAGTTTGTAGTTTTCGACAACTTTATATGGCTTAAGCTTTTCAAAAACCTGCATATAGTCTAGAACGCCTAAGTGAGCTGGAATCTTGTTCTTTGAGATAAGACTGCGAGAAGGTAGGTTCAGGGTAGAATCAACTTTCATGTTTTTAGCACGATTCATCAAGTATTTCCAGTCAAATTCAGTTACGTTCCATCCGGTTACAAAAGAAAACTTGGGCACAATATTCTTAAAGTAGAACTCGAGCAATTCAGTTTCAGTAGAGAAGAACTTGTACTTGATCTTGAATTCCTGCTGAAAGAGAGCAGCGTCTTGCGGACGAAGAGGAGTGGTCTTTCTAAAGTATTCATTGACCTCTTTTTCCATTCGAACTATATCATCTGAAGAGAGACCTTCAGGCTTACCATCATCATGTAGTATAGAGAGAATATAGGTAATATTGTCTTCATTACAGAAGGAGATAAGACCGACTGGCATCCTGGCACGTTCTGGATCGGGAAAAGAGTCGTCAATCAGCTTGATCTCAATATCAAGATAGGTTTTCTTTGGAATGTGGTCAAAGCTATAGATCATTTCAAGCTCATCGGAGGTAAGTTTTTCCTGAATAAGCTCTTGTACTCTAAACTGATTGATATATCGACCTTCTGACCTGCTCTTTTTTGTATATTTTCCATCCCAATTCTTGGTTGCAGTAGGAGTAGCCGACTCTACCCAATTGTAGAGTTCATGATCAAGTAATCTCTTCTTAATAAAAGAGATTCTACCTTCTGGATCGTAATAAGAGATGGTTAGCGTATTGTCGTCTAGTACTTCTGCTCCGATTATCATATTTTAGGTTTAAAAAGTTCATTAATATTTCCACATGCTGCACAGGCAATAACTTGCAAGGGCACAATTGAGTCTTGTGAGCCGCCTGTCATGAATTTAGATACTTTTTTTAGCATCATACGTTCTTCAAAAACTTGACCGTTGCACTTTTCACACTCAATATAAGGTGCATCTGCTAGGTGGATGTTAAGTTGTGATTGGCCTCTATCTGGGCCACCTCCTGGGATTATGTCCATTCTTTATTGGTTTTTTTATTAATATCCGCGTTTTTGACGTTCGCGATTGTGTTTGTTCTTGCTCATGTACATGTTATACATTTCCTGTGGAGTCATGCCGATTGAGATTGCATAATTCATGAAAAAATGGAGCATATCAACAATCTCAAACTTACACTCAAGTTGATCCGCCGAAGAAAGATCGGAAAATTTCATAAAGCCGTATCGGGTAAAGTCTTTTTTCCAATACTTCCAGATCGCGTTTCCGCTACCGTCTTTGACTCCTCCAAGGGCATCAGTTGCCTCATGGATCTCGTCGACCAATGCGTGTGAGTTAACATGCCAGAAATTCATTATTTCTCTAAGGCTCATGTTTTCAAAGTTCCAGCCGTAAACTGTTGCTTGTGTGTCTTTTTGAAGTGACATTATGTCACCTAGTGTGTCTTTGCTTTTGGAATAGAGGTCATCTATCGGTAGGTCCGAACACTGATTATCGAAGTTTGCCATTTGTAAGTGCTTTATCTATTATACTAGTTGCGAAATTGGTGGATCTCTATTTTTGCTCTTTTTTAGATTTATTAGACTTTGTTTGGATAAATAATTAAAAATATTAGTACAGAAATGGCCGAACAAAGAATTAACTTAAATAATTTTAAGTCTAGTGGAGTTTACACTGTCGAGATCGATCAGAGCGAAAACGTAGTGCTTCCTCTTACCACTGGCAGACTTGTCGTAGGTTCCAGCCGAGTAGGTCCCTTCAACACAGTTGTGTTGATTAACGACCTCAGAACCCTAAAAGCAGTATATGGAGAAATTGACCCTAAGCTAGAAAAAGCTGGAGGTTACTTTCACAGATCAATCGAAGTAGCGCTTCGTGAAGGACCAGTATACGCACTTAATGTTGTTCCATTGGATGACACGTTGGATCTTGGTTACTTTACAACATTTAACACAGAAGCTGCATCAAATAATGATGTAACAACCGTTCCTACAACCAGCGCAATCTCTAATTTCTTTAATAAGCAAAGATTTTGGATTGCGGAAGCCGACCAGCTGAACAAATACAAAAACCTTGAGCTTGGAGATGACTATATTGCCAATCCAGGAGGATTTGGAGTAACTGCAAGCGAAGCAAACAAGATTCTTTCTTTTGTTAACTTAGGAAACTCAAATGCTACTATTTGGGTAAGAAAAGCCTCTGTCACCGGATTTGACTTGACTGCAAAAGAATGGTATAGCACAATTGCTGGAGCTGAGACCGAATTTCCTGTGTTTGTACACCCTGATGATTTTATCTCTGATTATTTTGTAGAGGTGATTGCAGTAAACGGAGAATGGTCAAACTATTTGAAATTGTCAAAGGATCCAGTATACAAAGTGTATTTTGATGAAGCCGGTTTGAAAACTTCTAGAGCATCTGACTTTTTTGCTCTTAGAGAAATTACAGTAATTAATAGAACAATTGGCTGCTTGATTCCTGATTTTAGAGATCAACGCGGACAAACTGTTTCAATAGATCGTTTGGTTAATAGATTGTTTCCAACTACTGGACTCTTGTGTGCACTAGATGTTAAGAAATTAGATTTGATTGACCTAACGGAAGGCTCTTTCGTTGATTCAGATGTACTGAGTCACCGTGTGGATATCATTGGCCATGGATACGACGATCTTGATACACAAGCAGTATATGGAGCAGACGACGGAGGTTATGCCTCAGATGGAACAACACAAGTTGAAGTGACTCCATTAATTGATGTAATTTCTTATGCCAAGCCAGCAGATGCTGTACTTGTTTTTAAGATTAACAATAATCCATCCAATACTCCAGGAAACGTAGTTACTGAAACTAATTTCTTGGCAGGTTGGCAAGACAATGCAACGTCAGTTTCTGCAGCTCAAGGAGAAGCTTATCTAGTTGAGCCTGCGATTGGAGACAATTACCTAGTAGCTATGCAAGGAAGCACTCTTTATAGTGCATATACAAAAGGTTTTTTGAAAACTGGAGACACGGCATTTGACGGAGCAACTACCTACCATTTGAAGGTGGTAGATTCTAATTTTTCAGTGACTGTTGCTGGACCGTTGGTTATTCCTTATGTAAAGATCCAGATTTTCCAAGATATTTTCTTATCTAATCAGGAATCATTTGATTTTTCTGTTATACAAGGAGGATATACTGGATTGGACGGAGATGATTATATTGAAGTTACTCTAGATACTGGTGCTGATTTTAAACACATCTTTGACTTGACAACTGACTTTACAAGTTATGATGTGCAACAACCAAACGTATTGGTGTTGGGAATTGATACTACTAGTCCAAGTAACAAGGATCTAGTTGACGAGTTTATCAAAGTAAATCATTATATTAAGGCAAAAACGACTAGTGGTCGTACACGTCTCTTAAAAATTATTTCAATTCAACAGTCTGAAGTACTTAGTCCATATGCGTTGACCTACAAAGTAACGACAATGGCTTCTTCTACTGAGGAAGTAATTGGAATAGACGACACGAATGCTGAAATCCAAGTTTACAAAGGAATTTATAACTTTGTAACTAGTTTAAAAGGACAATATTTAAAAGGATTTAAGATTCGCAACAATTCGTTACCTGACGGAACAGCAGAACGCCAAGACACCATTTTAAGTTACCTATTTGAAAATACTGCCATTCCACAAGCCTTGGCAAACGGAGAATTGGTTGACTTTAGATATGTAGTTGATACTTACGAAGGTCAAATTTCTTCAAACTCTAAATATTATTTAGCAAAGATTGCAGCAATGAACGGCCAAGCAATGGCCTTATTGAATACTCCATCGATGCAACAGTTTGAAAAATCAGTATCACCGAGTTTCATCAATTCTGTAACTAAATTAGTTTCGACCGGATACATTTCACAAGGAGGAGATCTTTCCTTGAATCCAGAATACCTGTTTAAATTTGCAGAAGAAGACGTAAATGGAGTTCCTTTATCTTCCTATGCAACGTATTACTTTCCTAACTTAATTATCAGGAGCGGTACTAAAAATATCTCGGTACCACCTGCTGCGTATATTTCTAATCTATATATTAGAAAATTCAAGAACGGAACTCCTTTCTTGATTGTAGCTGGAGGAAAACGCGGAGCAGTTACTGATCCTGAAATAGTTGGTCTTGAGTACGATCTTACAGACGAGGACAGAGATTTCTTAGAGCCAGTTGGTCATAACTTAATAGTAAAGCGTAGAGGCTTTGGAATTATCCTTTTCTCTAACAATACTGCATATCAAAGAATTAATTCAGCGTTAAATAATGCTCATATTCGTGATAACTTGTCTACTATTGAGAGAGATATTGAAAAGATCCTTTTTAACTTCTTGTTTGACTTTAACGACGAGATCACGAGATTAAGGGTAAAAACCATTGTTCAAAATTACTTAGATGCAGTAGTTTCAGCCAGAGGACTCTCTTCCTACTCAATAGTGTTTGACTCTTCAAACAATACTAACGAGGTGATCTCAGCTAACACTGCAATCATCGATATTAAAGTTGATTTCCCAAGAGGTATTCACAAGTTCATCAACCGAATCACTATCACAAGAGTTGGAGGTCAGTTGAGCTCAGAATCTACTGGATTTATCCCAAGCTTCTAATAACGATTAAGCTAAAAAGAAAAGGAGAAGCTATGCTTCTCCTTTTTTATTGAATTTTTCTGTGAGGTGGACGACTATATGGTCGAGACTTTTTTCTATCTTGGCTCGCATTTCCTTTTCCATAAGGCTGCGCTTTTTTTCAATTATTCTACGCATAAAGGCGGCTAACTCGCTACTCGTATTTTCAGTTACATGAATATCATAATGATAGACTGAGTTAATGACGGTAATACGGTACAGGTCAAGAACAACAAAGATTTCCTCGTTTTTAATAAAGTATCGATTTGAGATCGGCGCCATAAGGATCTCAGAATCCTTGTCTGTCGCTAGCATCTTTACTAGTCTGACGCCCTTTTTTTGCTCATCATTGAGAATGGTAGAATCTAGTGAGAGCTTGACGCCAATTATCTTTAGGTAGAGTCGAGTAAGCCTGTACTTGAACCAGCGAAATAATTTATTTTTCATCTCTATTCAAAATCATCAAGGTTAATCTCATTTTCGTCCTCAAGGATTGCAATTACCTCATTTGATAAGATAACATAGTGCTTTTCTCCACGATACATAAGATCGCTTCCAGCAAAACGGTTATGTAAGATAATATCTCCAGGTTTTACCAACATTGGGTTATTTGGACTGCCTTCTCCGCAGGAGATGACTGTACTAATGTTTGGTTTTTTTACTGCTTTTTCAGGCAGCATGATCCCATGACGGGTCGTTGTTTCTTTTTGTTTTGGCTTTACGAGAATTCTTTCGTATAATGGTTTCATAATGAAGATAGGTTATTTTTCAAAGAGTTAAATTCTTTGTGATTGAATTTTAGGTATGCGTACTCAGAAAAGAATCCTTGCAGAGCCTCTCTGATTTCTTCTGGAAAAACTTTGGTAGAGAGACGTATTATCTTAATATTAAAGATCAAATGTTCCCTAAGTTCATCTATTTTATCCTGGTCTTTTAACTTGTTTACTATACTAATTTCCTTGATAACAGATAAAATAAATTCTTCATCAAATTCATCTAATAAAGAAATTAGTTTTTCTCCGTGGAGAGTAGTAAGCGCAGCGATCACCTTGCTGGCTTTAGATGGAGTCACTCCTGTGATTTTTGGAATATTATCTGACTTGTCCCCTAATAGAACCTTATTAAGAACTTCATCGGTAAGGTTAACACTCTGTTCGGCAAAGTCCTTGTTCTTAAAGGCTCGGATCACCTTATCCGTAGAAGAGCCACTAATATGCGACTCGCTGAGCGAGAAAAAATCGTCGACCTCGTCCTCTGCTTTGTCTGGAATGAGGGCAGCTGGCACAAAGATCTTTTTGGTCTTGCTCATCTGCTTGGGCACAATCAGCATCACGTTTTTGTCCGCAATACCTACCAATTGCTTTAGGTCCTGGTCAACTGAGTAGATCAGGACATCGCGATCACTTTTCTCACACAGATAGGCAATAATATCGTCCCCTTCAGTGCTCTTAAATCGATAGTAGTTAACTCCGCACTTTTCGTTGAGTGCAGAAATAATCACCTGCTGAAAGTAATCAAAGAACAGGTACTGGTGATCGTCATAGCGACGATTACCCTTATAGGCAAACTCAGTCGGAGCCGAGCTGGTCTTAAATTCCGAACGTTCAAAGAAGCTGGCGGTATATTCCTTACGCCAACTCTTTGAGTCAAACACAAAATGCACCCGATCGAGCGTGAGCCCGATGGGTGCAATGAGTGAATTGAGATAAGTAAAGCAAAAGTTTCTAAAGACTAACCTAACGTGTTCTTTAAGGATGAAGCCGCCGTCGTTGAACAAATCGTTGACATAATATGCTTCGTCTGTTCTCTTGTCACGAGCAGTCTGATTCTTAGTCACGCTGATTGCGACATTAATAAAGGCATTTCCATCTATTATTAGATCCATTGTTTAGGCTTGTGTAGGCATACCTGTGTTGGTAGGCTCAGATGTAGAATTTTTACGAATTATTCGAATAGCAGTAGAAAGAACTTCTGACTCGAACAAGTTAAAGCTGCCTTTGGCTTGTGAGTAATTAGCAGAGGCAATTAGAGCAAATATCGCCTGTCCTAGATTCATGGTTTGGATAAAATTTTCGTAAGAAGCATCATCATTGTAACCAATAGTGCCAAATAAAACATTCTTTGGAGCTTCTTGAGAATTTTCTTGAGTGGAAGATTTTTCTACTTCCACTTGGGATTCTGGGGTTTTTAATTCTTCTGTCATTGTTATATTATTTTTTAAAGGTCATTAAAGAGAGAATCGTATTCGTCAGATGGCTCAGATTTAGCTGGCACCGGGACAGATTCCGTGTCTTTTTTAGGAGCTGGTGTGGAAGCTAAGCCAAAATCAAGATCATCTGTTGCAGCAACTGGATTATTTGATTTAATTGGCTTCATCTTACTGCGGATAAGAGCATTTATCTTTTGATCTTTGCTCTTTTCAAGCACCATCTCTAAGATATTACGCTGAGGAATTGCAGAAACAATTGCCTCTGCAACTCTTGCAAAAGTCTCTTCAGTCCAATCCTGGTGAAGGTATTCGTCCATTTTTGGAGTATTTTTGGTAAGGAACTCATTCACCAACTTAACTACTTTTTCCTCATTTTTTACTTGCACAGTCGTGTCACCTACTTTAAAAACTAGTGGAGTGACCTCGTCCATGAATTTACACTTTGTCCAGTCTCGATAGTCCTTGGTCTTTTTACCAACAACACACAAAAAGTCTTTTCCTTCTAATAGGTGAAACGGATTGATCTTTTTAACGTCGGCAAGTCCGTCAAGCTCCTCAGGATTTACTTGCTGTTCGATGATCTGATCGATTTGATTTCTAAATTTAAAGATTTGGATCTTGCCTTCTAAATCAGGACGCTGTGGATCTTTCTTGATATACACGGCAGAGTGATGAGTGTACCATCTTGAAAAGTTTTTGCCTAATTCTTCAGCTAACTCTGGCTCTTCTTTTTTAAGGCCTCGAATAACTGATTCTAATGTCCAAAGAATAGAGGGCTGGTCAACATTAGACGGGCAGTCTATGATGAGTGATTCTTTGGTCAATGGGTTCCAAAACTTGGCCGAGTATTTAGTGTATTTGCTCTTTGTTTTGTCAAAAACATAGGGCAAAAATCTAAAAACCGACTTGTAGGAGCCGTTGTACGCGTTTGGATCGGGATCGTAGATGTTCGGATCGCTTTTCTTTACGCCTTTTGTGCCTTTTCCTTTTGAAATGGCGTCTTCTGGTAAGTCAAAAAAGTCTGTCATGATTATGAAGTTATTATTTGTAGTTATAGTACTAAGAAAAATGATTAAGTTTTTTACCTTATGTAAAAAATGCCTCAAAAAGAGGCATTTTTATAGTAAATCTGTTAGTTGTGGATTTTACTTGGTTTTTGACTCTTCGATAAGGGACTCACGAAGATTTTTTGCTGAATTTTGGATAGCAGTCATCTTGGCTTTTACCTCGGGGTGCTTAATAGATTTTCTGATCTCTTGCATCTTCTTCTTAAGACGGTTTCCAGCGCTACGTACGCCTTTTCCATAATACTTTTGAGCGTCATCATCTGCTTCGGTAATAAGAGAGTTAATCGGATTGAAAATGGCAGCTTGGATCTCAGCTATTTCTTCCTTAAATTTTTCAAATTGATTCATTTTAAGTATTTTTTAGTGTTTTATACTAAAAATCACACTTAAGTTTTAGATGGAATTTACTATTTTTTCGACGTTTTTCGAAAAATTTACCTCTGGGTACCTTTCAATCGCATATTTTACCCAAGTTTGCATTACTTTATCGTATTCTTGAGGATTAATATATTTGGATTTGACAAAAGGCTGTAAATAATCGTCAAAGATAGCATCCAGTGGCTGATTTAACTCTTGTGCCCTAGCAAACATGCCCTCTACCATTGATTCTATTTCGTCAGGTAGCAAAAAGTACTCATAGCTTTTCTTTGCTGAGTTCCTAGAGTCTCCAATAGTTGGATTTGCACTAAAGGGATCTCTTCCAGGGCCGTTTTGGTCTAGATGATTTGTTTCATGCGTAAGAATATCGACTAATCTTGCATGTAAAGAGCGATAGAGATGAGGCTCGTCGTTGGGATTAATAACCAATGTGATAATTATTTCTGGCGTTTTGGTTTTATCATGATGAACTCTGGTATTTGCATCTATTGAATAGCTATCCTCCTTAAAATTGAGTTGTTCCCACGGCAAGTTCTTAAAATGAGGATCGTCTTCTGCAGTAAATTGAGAGTCTTTTTTTAATTCTAATTTAAGATCAAATCGATATGGTTCGGTAAAGTGCATACCTGAAAATTTAGAATAATTTTCTGAATCTTCAACAGTATGCTGTCTAACCTGCGTCAAGAGCTTTAACGCGATATCCTTAATAAATTTAGGTTTATCCTCGGTAGATTCGTTTATAAATTGACTAAAGCTCTTAATCATTACTTTTTGTATTTAATAAAGGTTACGGTAATGTCTTCGGTGGTTGGCTTCATGTCTTGCGTAAAGACAACTGTCGTGTCAGGCTCCCTCTTTCCAAAAATATCGGTAGAGACTGCATTTTTTAGCTTTTGTATAAATGGAATATCGTCATCGCCAATATTTAGCTTGTCACCTGTGACAATGTCGACTATGTTCTTACGTCGAATCTCTAAAACGTTGTCGGAAAGATCGTTTTTTTCGGTAGGCAAGATATTTTTGCCGCACCAGTCCTTTATTTGGGATGGGAGCACAGAATAAGTTGGATAGTCAACCTCGCTGCTGCCATCTGGATATTTTTTTTTCTTTAGTTCTTCCGTATCTTTATCATCAATAAAGATGAAAAGAACGGGCTTTTCTTTTTTAGGAGCAGCTGCGCCTGGAATAGGAGGAATGCCCATTCCAAGGTCCTGTTCAATTAGAAAACGTCGGTAATTATGTATGTATTTTGTCATATCTTAATTATTTATATTAGCCCAACTGATTTTAGATATTTCCAATCTTCAAACTCTTGTGGAGAGGTAGCTTCTGTGTCTTCTCCATGCCAATACCACACCTCGCGCTCAATAGTGCCGTCCGGTCGGTACTCGATCATGGCAGGTCCGTCCTCTCGATGCTTTTTGCCATGACGGTTCCACTCCTCGTATTGAATAGTGCCGTCCGGTCGGTAATCGATCTTGGCAGGTCCGTCCTCTCGGTGCAGTTTGTCGTTGATGTACCACACCTTGCGCTCAATAGTGCCGTCCGGTCGGTGCGCGATCTCGGCAGGTCCTTCCACTCGGTGCAGTTCGTCGCTGAGGTACCATCTCTCGTAATCAATAGTGCCGTCCGGTCGGTACACGATCATGGCAGGCCCGTCCTCTCGGTGCAGTTTGCCGTTGAGGTACCATGTCTCGGAAGAGATAGTGCCGTCCTGTCGGTAATTGATCCCGGCAGGTCCG
>Ga0214919_10008178_pt1 | contig 13871 bp, 14 predicted proteins | sample LL1503_MetaG_FD_177994 | JGI IMG/M metagenome (GOLD analysis project Ga0214919, IMG submission 177994) | Freshwater microbial communities from Lake Lanier, Atlanta, Georgia, United States - LL-1503 | ecosystem: Environmental > Aquatic > Freshwater > Lake | place: USA: Georgia | collected...
CCACTGGGTTTCTGATAGATCGGTTGGATACATTTTTTGAAGTTTTGTCACAACAAAAAAACTCGTTCCAATCGGTTTCTCAGGCCTATAGCATTATTCCTCTCTCATTTTTAAACAGGCTCTAAGTGAAATCCCGATAAGATTTCTTCATAATTCCAGCCATGCATGTGTGGTTTATACTGTCGAGTGACCCAAAATTTAAAACCTGATTGTGCTATTTGTCGATCCAATGTAGGTTCAAATTTTTCAATGACAATGCTTTTGTTTGTAATAAAATCCTCCCAGTAGGGAATGTTTGTCGGTGTCATGATCGTCGAATTGGATTTTATTTTGACAACAAAATGCTCTTTCATTTAAATATGTTTGTGGAATCAGCGTACTGAATTCAGAATAGTAAAAAAGTAGGGTGAAACGTGGTCGGTGCCAAATATAGCAGATGTTTTAATTTAAATAAAACAAAAATATATTTTTTAAAAATTAATAATAGGTGTGCTTTTTATAAGTAATGATTGGTTGTTGAACCCCTATTCGTTTGTGCTGACCAACAGATCTGTTTAGCTATTTTAGGATTATTTTTGTTATCTTCCAGTATAATCTCAAAACTGATTGAAAAGATGAAACTATCATGAGCTACCGTTTATAAACACCAATAAATAATTAGTTCATGATCGCTTCATGGCCATTGAAAAACGTAAACAGATGAAAAAGCTTAGTTACTTTTTATTTATTATTTTTCCTCTTTTTAGCCTTGCTCAAACGAAAGATGAGCCTAAAGCGAACTGGCAAAATTTGGATTTAAAAAAAGATGGTGTTTTTGGAATCAGTACAGAACGAGCTTATTCTGAGCTGTTAAATGGTAAAACAGGAATACCTGTTATTGTGGCTGTTATTGACGGGGGGGTCGATGTCCATCATGAGGATCTCAGGCAGGAAATATGGGTAAACACGAAAGAAATAGTGGGGAATGGTATTGATGATGATCATAATGGGTATATCGACGATGTGAATGGATGGGATTTTATTGGTTCTTCGAGAGGGAATGTGCAGTACGATAATTTAGAATTGGTTCGTCTGGTTCGTAAAATGCAACCTAAGTATGCCACCGCATTAAATTCTACCAAGTTTAGTGATGTGGAGCGGAAAGAATTCAATCAATATCAAAAAATGGTTGCTGAATATATGGACGAGCTACAAAATGCGCAGATGGGACTTGCTCAGATGATTGTTTTTAATAAGACAATGGATACCATAGTCGCTAAAATAGGTAAGCCAGATCTTGTTCTGCTGGATTTTGAAAACTACAGTCCAGCGAATGATATCGAAAAAAAGGTGGTGAAAATTGTAAGGTCTGAATTTGCTAAGAACAAAGATTTTAAAAAAATTGACGAGGAAATAAAAGATGGGTTTAAATACTACGATGCAAAAGTGAATTACCACTTAAATATAGATTTTGATCCTAGAAGTATCGTGGGAGACGATTATCTGAATAGTAATGAACGTACCTATGGTAATAATGATGTCACCGGACCAGATGCAATGCATGGAACCCACGTGAGTGGAATTATTGCCGCATCACGATCCAATGATATCGGAATAGGTGGCGTGTCAGATCGTGCGCGTATTATGGCCATTCGAGTGGTCCCAGATGGCGATGAACGTGATAAGGATGTGGCTAATGGAATACGATATGCGGTTGATAATGGTGCCAAGGTTATTAATATGAGCTTTGGAAAAGGGTATTCATGGGATAAAAAAGTGGTTGATGAGGCTGTAAAATATGCCATGTCTAAAGATGTTCTTTTAGTGCATGCAGCAGGTAATGATTCTAGAAATACAGAACGAAAAGATAACTATCCAAATAAACGGTTTGCAGACAGCTTGGGTGTAGAAAAAGGAGAGCTTGTACCATGGATAGAGGTCGGGGCATCGGGGTGGAAAGATGATGATGATCTGGTTGCTGGCTTTTCTAACTATGGTAAAAAAACGGTCGATGTGTTTGCTCCTGGAGTCAAAATTAAATCAACTGTACCTCATTCATTGTATAAAGAAGAGGATGGTACCAGTATGGCAGCTCCTGTAGTGGCAGGACTGGCTGCTTTAATTCGCTCGTATTATCCAAAATTAAAAGCGCTGCAGGTAAAAGATGTGATTATGAATTCGGTTAGTACCGTGAATCATAAGGTTAAAGTTAAAGTAGACGATAGCTCTGAAAAGATGCTGCTTAGTGATATATGTGTATCCGGTGGGATTGTAAATGCGTATAAAGCATTGCAGTTGGCTGCGAAAATGTGATGTTGTCCCAGAAATTTTTATCGACTAACGAATGGTCGAAATAAAATCCTTAAAAGTTCCAAAGGTGTAATTCTCTTTGATCAGCCATTTAATTAAATCATTCAGGCGTTTGGTCATTTTGTATCCTGAATTTCTACTTACATAATGTGGAAAACCGAAACGTTCAGGCTTATTTAAATCGGTAAACTCCCAAGGGTGAAAATATAAATTTAAGTAGTGGTCGGTTGAATAGGTCCATCGGCACAACTGTTTGTATATAGCCAATGGAAAATTATGAAACGATAGCCAGAATAAAGGAATACGCACCAAGGGACTTACAGAGGCTGGTATTTGTAAAACACCACTTTGCATGAAATGAGTTCTTGGCTTTAAAAAATGATTATAACGGCCCGGTATATAGGTCGGGTTGATGGATGTATTGTACGTATATCCTGCTTTTGCAATTTCCTCTTCGTCGACAGGCATCATTCGCGCCATACGAAAACCAATTACAGGTTCTTTCGTAATTTGCTCCAAAGCTATTCGCGACTGTAATAAATGTTCTGGTTTAAAATCGGAGTGGTAATACCCATGCGAAGCCACTTCATGACCCTCATGGATCATTTTCTCTATTAGATGTGGGGCATGATTGGCAAAATTGGCAGTGCAAAAGAAGGTGGCTTTAATTTGATGTGGTTTCAATAAATCCAATATGATAGCGGTTCCTTCTTTCGAAATTTTCATTTGTTCTTCAAAAGGGATTGATTTTCCATATTCGAAGGGCATATCAAATTCTTCGACATCAAAACTTAATAAAATCATGCGTATTAGTTAAGAGTTGTATTTCGGATGATGTAATTGGGGCGACGCTTAGCTTGGATGAAAAGTTTACCAATATAAATGCCAATGATGCCGAGTATGATCAATTGCAGGCCCCCAAAAAACACAACGGTCATGATCATGGATGCCCAACCATGTATTTCAGTGCCTGAATAAAAAGAGTATACCACATAGGGAATATATAATAATGATAACACGGAAAATAAAAAACCTAAGTAGACAGCAGTATGTAATGGTTTGATGCTAAATGAAGTGATACCTTGCAGCGCAAGCCCCATCATTTTTTTAAATGTATAGTGGCTTTTTCCTGAGTATCTATCTCCTGGTGTGTATTCAATAGCATATTGTTTAAATCCTAGCCATTTGATTAGGCCGCGTATAAAAGGCTCACTTTCCGAAAAATTTGAAAATACGCTAATAACTTTTTTATCTAACAATCTAAAATCAGCAGTCCCCGCTTCTAAATTAATATCAGACATTGTATTAATTACAGAGTAAAATATTTTGGATGTATTCCGTTTAAACCCTGTTAAACTATCCGAGTCTCGACGTACTGAATAAACAATTTCGTAACCATCTTCCCATTTTTCAAGAAATTGTGGTATGAGCTCAGGTGGATGTTGTAAATCGCAATCCATTGATATGACACAATCACCATTAGCCATATCTAAACCAGCTTTTAAAGCATTTTGATGACCAAAATTTCGAGACAGTTCGATGTAATTTATTTTCGGATTTACTTGATTTAGCGTCATTAACACTTTTTGTGTATCATCCGAGCTACCATCATTTACAAATATGAGTTCATAGTTATAGTATAAGTTTTTAAATACTTCACTAATCCTTTCAACAAGTGGTTTGATATTTTCACTTTCATTGAATGCAGGGATGACAATGGATATCAATTTCTTCATTCTTTAGTCGTGTATAAAGAAAAGTCTTTAGTTATCATTTCGTATACGATGCTTATCCATATGAGTACGCAAGGAAGTGCTTTGAGTGCGTAGGGTACCACATAAACTTCGCGTAAATACCTGGGGAATAAATCGGATGGTGAGAAACTGGTTAATGTTAGTGCAAAAATCAACAAAACAATGGGTGTTATTTTATACGGTTGTGGTTGTACAACAAACCACAAGGCTACACCAGTGAATGCAATAATATATGTAGGAGATTCTGAACCGGTGCTAAATAAAACAATAAATAGTAATGTAGATGCTACAAACATTAATTGAAATGCTAGATTTTTATATTGTTTAATGCGTAAATAGGGTACTGAAAAAAGTAATAAACTACTGATTAAAAACGGCAGATTTGGAAGATCTGCATTATGCATAAGGCGTCTTGTAAGACCCATCAAAGAGATATCTTGCATTGAGCTTAATGTAGTATTCGCGTGGTTTTTTGTTATTAAATTTTGATACCAATCTGCATAGGATTGTATGATGTAGGTCGGACTAAAAAATATCATTGGTAAAATAAATAAAATGATAGCCCAAAATATGCAGGATACTATAAATTTCATTTTTTGTTTCGAAAAGAAGAAGAAAGCTAGGCCTACGATGCCGTATAATTTTACAAAAGTTCCAAGCATAATAAATAATGCCGCCCAAAAATCCTGTTTACGCTCTATACAAACAAATGTTAAAATAAGAATAGCAGCAATACTGGGGTTGATCTGAAAACTGAGTGTGGAAGTAAGTAACTCATGAGAACATAGCCATAACATAATTATTTTTTGATTCTCTTTTAATGGAAGTTTGGTTATTGCCCAGAACAATAATAAGGTGTTAGTTAACTGCCATAAGAGCATTCCAATATAATCTGGTAATAGTGCAAATGGTGCAATCAGGACACTGAAAAAAGGGCCGTAATGATTAACATCTTGATATTCAGGATATTTTATATATAAATTAACATGCTCTAAGGCATGAAAATAAGTATACTTGAATATGAGATAATTGTTGTAGCTGTTGGTTAGAAATTGTTTGGATGTTGCAATGAATGCAATGAGTAGCCAAACCGACAATAAAACTGATTTTTTAGTTAGAAAGGATTTTGTTTTTGTCCACAAATTACTTTGAGAGATTGCACGTGAAACCATTTATTGGTAGCTTGTAAATTTGTTCAATAAATCTAATTGGTCTGATGCTAGATTAGCATAAAAATAAAAAAGCCTCAATGAGGCTTAGTGCTGTGTAGCGGGGAGCAGGATCGAACTGCCGACCTTAGGGTTATGAATCCTACGCTCTAACCATCTGAGCTACCCCGCCAAATTTATATTTGGCTCTCTAACTGCTTGCAAATATAGGATAAATTACCTTTCTTTAGAAAAAGAATGTGAAAAACTTAGTGAAGTGATCTCTTTGAATGCCTTTGAAAACAAATAGACATGTGGGAAAAATTGCACAGAATGACTAGATCAACTTAGAATGTCAGAGAAAAAAAAATTTACCATCGAGTATGAAATCAAATCATCTCCCAAGATATTGTTCAGCTTTTTGAGTGAACCAAACGGTTTATCGCAATGGTTTGCCGACGATGTAGTCTACCGCGACCAGACCTATATATTTACTTGGGATGGTGAACAACAAAAAGCAAAAATGCTATCCATTAAGGAAAATAAGTTGGTCAAGTTTAGATGGCTCGATGATGAACCGCATTGCTATTTTGAAATGGAAATTGTGCAGGACGAACTCACCAATGATGTTGCATTAGCTATTACAGATTTTGCAACTGACGAAACACGTCAAGAGCGCGAATTAATTTGGGATAATCAAATTCAATATTTGATTAGTGTGGTGGGTGCATAAGGATTTATTTTCCATTACTTTTGCGACGTGAAGAAGATCTATCTTTTGATATTGAAGGCCTTTATTCGGCCTTTTATTGTGACATTTTTTATCGTCATGTTTGTTTTGCTGATGCTATTTTTATTCAAATACATCGACGACATGATTGGCAAGGGTTTTGAAGCGTCGGTTATTCTTCAACTGATTTTTTATTTTTCGGCTACTCAAGTAGTTATGGCCCTGCCTTTGGCAATCCTTCTTTCATCCATTATGACTTTTGGTAGTTTGGGCGAAAACTACGAGTTGGTTGCCATCAAATCTGCTGGTATCTCTCTTCAGCACGCGATGATGCCTTTGGTAGGGTTTGTTTGCATGATTAGTGTGGGTGCTTTTTTGTTCTCAGATTATATGTTGCCAGTTGCTAATTTAAAAATGGGGTCATTGTTGTATGATGTTCGTAATCAAAAGGCAGCTTTTTTAATTCATGAAGGAGTATTTAATAGTAGTATGCCTGGCTACTCTATTCGGGCGAAAAAAAAAGATATTGATGGTCAAACGTTACATGATGTGATGATTTATGAGCATCCTGCAACAGATGATCATGTCAATGTGCTTCTAGCCAAAGAAGGGAAAATGGTTCGAACAAATAAGGATCATTATCTTACTCTGAAACTAAAAGATGGAATTCGCTATCAAGAGTCACAGGGCAATCATGGATCACATAACCCAAGAGAACAGTTAACTCGTTCTAGATTTAAAGAAACGGAACAAAGGTTTGATCTTTCAGCATTTAAGCTACAGAGAACAGATGAAAATTTGTTTAAATCCAATGATGCAATGCTTAATTTGGATCAGCTGCGTCATTATCGAGACTCAGTGCAGGGAATGGTTGATAGTAATCTGAGGTCTGTTTACAAAACATTAATACCTTATTACAAATCTGTTACTGATCAAGGGGAAAAAGGATTTAAGTCTAAGCCCATCCATATAAAAGGGGGCATATTGCAGTGCGTTTCCCCGAAAAACAGGATTCAAGTAATACAACATGCGAAAGACCAAGTTTTTGTGATTAGAGAGGAGTTAAATATTAAAAAAACACTTAATCACGATTATGGAAGTCGTTTGAAAGGATATATAGTTGAACTTCATCGGAAATTCACACTTTCTTTATCTTGTATTGTGTTGTTCTTTGTTGGTGCGCCACTGGGGGCTATTATCAGAAAGGGGGGGTTGGGTTTACCTGTTGTGGTAGCTGTTTTATGCTTTCTTGTATATCATATTGTTTCAACTATTGGAGAAAAGTCAGTGAAGGATGGATCTCTATCTCCAATATTGGGTATGTGGATCGCACTTTTTTTATTAACTCCTGTAGGTGCTTTCTTTACCTATAAAGCTACTACTGATTCTGTTTTGTTTGATTTAGACAGTTATAGGCGTTTTTTTCAAAAGCTGCTTTCGAAAAAAGATGATTAGATTTGTAATCTTCTAAGTTCAGATGTTTTTATATGAAAATTAGTATAATATTAAGCTTCCCTTTGCTTTACTAAAAAGGATGAAATCTTATTATTCATGCACCACATATGGCTTTGAGGGTAAGTTAATATCAATACAATATGCTCAATACAATAGAAGAAGCGATACAGGATTTGCAGGCTGGTAAGGTTATCATCGTTGTGGATGATGAGGATAGGGAGAATGAGGGTGATTTTTTAACGGTGGCAGAAAATGCAACGCCCGAGGTTATTAATTTCATGGTCACGCATGGGAGGGGCTTAGTTTGTACCCCCTTAACAGAAGCCCGTTGCAATGAGCTACGTCTCGATCTAATGGTTGGGAATAGCACTGCAACCCACGAAACCAATTTTACCGTTTCTGTTGATCTGATTGGTCAGGGTTGTACAACTGGAGTTTCTGCCTCAGATCGCTCTAAAACAGTTTTAGCACTTTGTAATCCGAATACTAAACCAGAAGATCTGGGCAGACCTGGTCATATATTTCCTTTGCGTGCGAAAGAGGGTGGGGTACTTCGTAGAGCGGGCCATACAGAGGCAGCTGTTGATTTGGCTAAACTTGCTGGTTTTGATGCAGCAGGCGTCATTGTCGAAATTATGAAGGAAGATGGTGAAATGGCGCGCTTACCTGATCTTTTAAAAATTGCCAAAAAATTTGACCTCAAGATTATATCCATTGAAGATATTATATCGTATCGTCTTAGTACGGAGTCGTTGATTGAAAAAGAGGTAACCATTAAACTGCCAACTGAATGGGGTGATTTTGAGATGGTTGCTTATACGCAGGTGAATACTAGACAGCAGCATTTAGCATTGGTGAAGGGGGGGTGGGAGCCCGACGAGTCCGTACTTGTGCGTGTCCATAGCTCGTGCGTGACGGGGGATATTTTTGGTTCTTGCCGTTGTGATTGTGGGTCTCAATTACATAAAGCAATGGAAATGATTGAGAAGGAGGGGAAAGGTGTTATTGTTTATATGAATCAGGAAGGACGCGGGATAGGCTTAATTAACAAAATGCACGCATATAATCTTCAACAAAATGGGCGAGATACCGTTGAGGCAAATATAGAGCTTGGCTTTCAAGCAGATCTGAGAGACTACGGAATTGGTGCTCAAATACTACGTGATTTGGGTGTTACAAAAATGCGTTTAATGTCGAATAATCCTACTAAGCGTGCTGGACTGGTGGGCTATGGTCTCGAAGTAATGGAGAATGTTCCCATTGAAATTGAATCGAACCAGCATAATCAAGGGTACCTAAAAACGAAACGAGATAAGATGGGGCACAACATTATGAAAACATCATGAAGCTTTTCTTATAACAAGGATGGATTAGTAAAATCAGCGTAAGATCTCGAAAAATCCATTCATTTGGTAATGATCAATATTAAATACGAAATAGCCCAATTTTTCTTAATTCGGCTATTTCGTACAGCAGGCTAAATCAAAATACTTGCTGTGAAACTAGTGTTTTTGTTTTATCCTTATAACCGTGTAGGCTGGGGTTTTCAATAATTTCTTTTATTGCAATGAGTCGATATACATACGTAGCTGTTTCATGATTCAGCTTCATCTTGAAATAATTATCATGATTTTCTCGAGCCATTTGTCGTTTTATACGACCCTCTCCACCATTGTAAGCAGCGGCAGCTAAAGCCCAATTATCGAACTCTGAATGCAAAAATTTAAGGTATTTGCACGCTGCTACAGTCGCTTTTTTCATTTCATGACGCTCATCAACAGTAGCATTCACTCGTAGGCCAAAGTCTCTTGCCGTTTGAGGCATAAATTGCCAATGGCCTGATGCTCCTTTAGGAGAAGTCCCACTCAGTAAGCCACTCTCCACCAATGGCATGTACTTAAAGTCTTCTGGTATATTGTATAATGCTAGGATCGGCTTTATAACTGGAAACCATTTCTTAGCCTTATCGTGTAGAATATTCGTCTGCAGATTATTATAGTGATAAACTGCTAATATCCGTTTCATTTGCTTCTGTACCTTCGTGTCATCTGCAGGTAAAGGCTCATTAGAAAAGTGGAGTGAGTGGTAATAAGCATCATTTATTACGTTCTTCTCATCTACTTTTGCTCTACTAGGTTTAACGTGTTTGGTGGGAGTCTGGTAAATAAATAGTTCAGCCCCAATAAACATAATTAATAATAACATCGATGTTATCACATGTTTCTTTATCATAATCCTTCCCTTCGTTTGCGTTTAATTAAAAAAAAACGTTGCAAAGGTATTAAAAAATATTCAAAATTTCTAATGTCTTGTAAATTGTTTTCTAATTTGAAGGGTGTGTATTAAGATTGATCTTGGTATTAGTATAGTACAATCAATCAGGAATAGTAGCTTTGATGCTCAGTAATTGGTGTACAATCAATCAGCTATTAAAAACAAAAATAGGCTACCCACAAAGGCTTTTTGTGGGTAGAATGCTACCCATGAGTGGGCTATTGATTAAGATTAGTGATTAAGCTGTTAGCCTGAAGACTAGGATCATACAGATTCGAATTTTAAAAATTTCGAACAGGGAAGGAGTGATTTTTAGCTCGCTGGAAAAGTGATACTATTTGTAAAATTTTCCAAATATGCCTAATGGTAGTTTGCATCCACTGGTTGCTTGTAGGTAGAGTTCTCCAGTTTCCAGATTTTCTGCATTTGGAAATGACGAACGAATGAGGTTTTCTACAATTACAGAAGAAAAGCCCAAAGAGTACGTGTTCAGAATCAAAAAATGTTCTTCGTCTAAAAGCTTCACAACATCGTGCATCATTTCCTGTATGCTGTCTTCTAGTTTCCATTTTTCACCGTTGGGGCCATGACCATAGGCCGGGGGATCAAGAATAATCCCATTGTATTTTTTTCCTCGTTTGATTTCACGTTTGACAAATTTGAGTGCATCATCGATTACCCAGCGAATATTGTCTAATTTGGAAAGTGTTTGATTTGCATTAGCCCAAGTCACTACTTGTTTGATCGAATCTACATGGGTAACATCAGCACCTGCAGCGCGTGCAGCAAGTGAGGCACCACCAGTATAAGCGAATAGATTAAGGACTTTGGCCTGCTGGTTTTTAAATCTTTTCACCTGTTTGGTAATGTAATCCCAGTTGACGGCCTGTTCTGGGAAAATTCCAACATGTTTGAATGATGTGAGTGCTAGACGAAATTGGATACACACTTCTTTGTTTTTATAAGATATATGCCAACTGTCGGGTGTATTGGACTTTTTCTTAACCCATTCTCCTGAAGTAGCAGAGCGACCTCTAAAACGAATATGATGTCTTTTGGTCCACTCGGTTTCGGTTAATCCTTTGTTCCACACGGCTTGTGGTTCTGGGCGTATCAAAATCAGGTCGCCAAAGCGCTCCATTTTTTCAAAATTTCCACAATCAATTAGTTCGTAATCGTCAAAATGTTGTGGACTTAAAAGGTGAATCATATTGGATTGATAGTTTTAGAACCCTCTCTTTTGGGACATTGAGCCTGTCAAAATGGAGAGGGTAGGGTGAGGCTCTTACTTTAGTAGTTTCTTCATAAACTTGCTGGCAAACACAAATTCATTTAATTCTTGGTTATTTGTGGAGGTAATCTCCTTATTGGAGCCTTCCCACCATTTTTTGCCTTGATGTAAAAAAATAATATTTTCACCGATACCCATCACCGAATTCATATCATGTGTCACAACGATGGTGGTTGTTTTGTACTCTTCGGTAATTTCTTGAATGAGTTCATCAATGACAATGGAGGTTTTAGGATCAAGGCCCGAGTTTGGTTCATCACAAAACAAATATTTGGGATTCATCGCGATTGCTCGTGCAATGCCTACGCGTTTTTTCATCCCTCCAGAAAGTTCGGATGTTAGTAGTTTGTTGTTTCCAGCTAGGTTTACTCGTTCTAAACAAAAATTTACGCGTTCCAGCTTCTCTTGATCGCTCTGCTCGGTAAACATATTGAGGGGGAACATAATATTCTCTTCTACACTCATCGAGTCGAATAAAGCGGATCCTTGAAAGAGCATACCGATCTCGGTACGAACCTCAATTCGTTCTTCAAAATTCATGGAAGTGAAATTTCGATTATCGTAAAAAACAGAACCTGAATCAGGCTCATGTAGTCCTACCATACATTTCAACAAGGTGGTTTTTCCAGAGCCCGATCCCCCAATAAGCAAATTGGTAATCCCGTCTTTAAAGTCGGCAGAGATACCTTGCAGAATAGTGCGATCACCAAAGCTTTTCTGAATATTTTTGATCTTTATCATAACAATAGTTGGGCAACAAGATAATCTGCAAATAAGATCATAATGCAACTAATTACTACAGCTTTCGTACTGGATTGACCAACTTCTAGCGCACCTCCATCCGTATAAAACCCTTGATAAGCGGCAACAGACGTGATAATAAAGGCAAAAATAACGGATTTGATCATGGATACGGTAAAGGTGAAGGGGTCAAAACCAGTGGTTAAACCCTCTATAAAGCTTTGTGGAGTTACTGCTCCCGAAATGGTACCTGCCAGGTAACCACCTAAGATGCTTAAAGCGATAGATATCGTAACTAGTAATGGAATCATGGTTATCGCTCCCACTATTTTGGGAAGGATGAGATATCCAGGTGAGTTTATTCCCATAATTTCGAGCGCATCTATTTGCTCGGTTACCCGCATGGTGCCTATTTGTGAGGCTACACTCGATCCTATTTTACCAGCAAGTACAATGGCCGAGATGGTTGGACTTAGCTCTAAAATAGATGAATCGCGAACGATACCTCCAATCACTGATCTTGGAACAAGATCGCTAACTAATTGAAAAGCAGTTTGTACAGTAGTAACAGCACCCAGAAATATAGAAATGATGCAAATGATTCCCAATGAACCGACACCCATATAGGTCATCTCTTTGAAAATTTCTTTACGATAAATGTTCCATCGTTCTGGTTTTCGAAAAACGGCTTTTAGAAGTAAAATATACTTGCCTAACGAATACAATATCATCAATACGGATTGGCTAAATCTTTAGATGGTACAATTATAGTATAAAATTATCATCTAAGTCTTCATTGGTTAAAATAATATAAATTACTATCATGTGTCTCTTAAGACTGATGGGGGTGTTTTTAAATGTATGATGGTTTTTTTGAAGAAAAAACAGTACAAGATCTTCTCAAATGATTGAAAGATACTCAAGTAAATTTCGGGTGAATGGCTGCTTGAAAAGCTTTCAAACGAAGTATTCCCTACTGAAAAGTACCTTGTCTGAAAATATTTTGCTAAAGCTATTGGAGGACGACACAATATCTCTTTAAGAAATGCTGGCAAAGGGGCAATAGAAATAAACCCCTTTTTTCTGAGAAACTAGTAAATCATTGGTGTGCGCTTGTGGCTTCCAGAAATTGGTAGTGTATCTAAATGTATGATGCCCCTTTTTAGGGATAAAAAAGCATGAATTTAGATTTTCATAAACTGCTTTTAAATGCTTTAAAAGCAGTTTGTTTTTCAGTCTTTGTAGTCAAATTTTATCAAAAAATGATCCATCATACATTTAGATACACTACCCAGAAATTTAAAGTTACCACATATTTAAAAACACCACCTATTTAATTCATTATAACCCGTTCCTATAATTCATAGATTTCTCTGGGGCTCCTATGGGTATCTTGGATTTGTGTTTTATTTTTATTGAAAAAAGCCGTTGCTAGTTTATATATCTCAGGTGGAATAGCGTATATGCTTTTTGAATAATATGTGTCATCTTGGGCACTCTGTGGTGTGTAATAACAGTCTCGCCAATTAGCATAGTTTGGATTGGCAAGTTTTCGATAGATTCCTGGAAAGTCCGAAAATAAAGTCGGAAATACATCTTGGTCATGATCTTTATACATAATGATAAATTTATATATCAGCCCATTATACCTTTTGTCCATATTTATAGCTGCTGCTATAAATTCAACGCCAGTATAAGCGTCTACTACTCCAGGTTTAGGTACTTCGTATATTTTACCTTCAAATCTAAATTTGAATACTACGTTGCCTCCAAATCTATTTTTTCTTTTTGTTTGATAGTCTGAATCAGATTTGAATTTACCCAGTATTTTCGCAAGAGTTTCTCCAAAAAATTTTTTTGCCACAGGCGTATCTCCGGAATACATTATTTGTAGATCAAAGGGATTTCCTGCGCGATTGGGTGCTATCGTGTATGAAAAAGCTAAAGGGTGCGTAGCTAATTTTTTTAATAAATTTTTACCCCTAGTTTTCAATTCATCAGAAATTGCTTTATAATCTATTTCGAGACCGGCATTCATAAAAAATCCTCCAAAATGTAATAATATTAACTGATGTTACGCAGCCGCTATTTTTCAGATCTATATGATAGACTACTTTTGCAAGATGGACAAAGCGAAGATTAGAGATTTATACACAGATTACTTGTTGTCAAGTTTCGGAAAAACTACC
>Ga0214919_10008179_pt1 | contig 13870 bp, 15 predicted proteins | sample LL1503_MetaG_FD_177994 | JGI IMG/M metagenome (GOLD analysis project Ga0214919, IMG submission 177994) | Freshwater microbial communities from Lake Lanier, Atlanta, Georgia, United States - LL-1503 | ecosystem: Environmental > Aquatic > Freshwater > Lake | place: USA: Georgia | collected...
AGATGTGCGCTACGGAGAATTATGGGTTGGCCGGCGCTTTACACTTGAAGAGGCACAGGCTCGCTATCAAATCGCAACTCGCAAAATTACTGAATTAGAAGCATTCTTGGCAAAAGATAAAGGTGCTCTTGTTATTCGCAATCAAGATACATTGATTGATTCAATTATAAATAAGAATGTACGCGATGAAGAGTTAGCTAACTTCACATCAGTACATCGCATGATCAAAGATGATTATGAAATTAAAGAGATGCAACGAGCAATCGATGCCACACATTCAGGTTTTAACGACATTATTCGTGCGCTTCCAGCAGCTGTTGAAACACCTCGCGGAGAAAGAGTTGTTGAGGCTGCTTTTTATGGTCGTGCGCGTATTGAAGGTAATGATCTCGGCTATAACACCATCGCAGCCTCTGGTGCGCATGCCTGCGTACTGCACTGGACTCGAAACGATGGCGCAGTTCGAAATGGCGAACTCATTCTCATTGATGCTGGAATTGAAATGGATTCTTATTACACAGCAGATATAACTCGTACTCTTCCTGTAAATGGGAAATTTACTCCAGAACAACGCGCTATGTATATGTTGGTATATCGCGCACAGCAAGCAGGATTTGCTGCAGTGAAAGCTGGCGCAGATTTTCTAGATATAAATCGTGCATGCCATCGCGTAATTGCTCAAGGGTTACATGATTTGGGTGTTTTGACCGTAAGTGTTGATGAATCTATGCAACCAGAGATTGGTTTGCATCGCCGATGGACACTTCACGGAGTGAGCCATATGTTAGGTATGGATGTTCATGACTGTGCGCAAGCGCGTAAAGATCAATACACCGAAGCAAAACTTCGTGCGGGGATGATTTTGACTGTTGAACCTGGATTCTATATTCAACCTGATGATGAGTTATTTCCACCTGAGTATCGAGGCATCGGAATTCGAATTGAAGATGACGTTCTCGTTACTGAAGATGGGTGTATAAATCTAAGTGCGAATATTCCAAGTCACCCTGATGATATTGAAGCGTGGATGCAATCTCTACGCTAATTGAAGTCCGCACCATGCAGCAATAAGTCCAAATCCGAGTGAGAGAAATAAGTTCAACGAAGCTTCTCGGTATCGTTTTAGTTCAAAAGCTAAATAGATATCGAGCATAAATGTTGACCATGTTGTAAATGCACCAGCAAAGCCAATTGCCAGTAAGTCGTATGTTTTTTCACTACTTTTGAATGTCATTCCCAATAAGAAAGATCCAAGAATGTTTACTACAAAAATTCCATATGGTTTATTGGTGAACTTACGAATGTATTGATCTATTGCAAAGCGCGCAGGTGCGCCAACTGCCGCTCCAAAAATTACATAGAGGGTGTTCATGAGCGCACCGGAATGATCTTGCGCGCGAAGGGCAAAACAATGATCACAATTATTATTGAAGCGATTACATTTTCTGCAAGAAATAGCGCCCCACCATCACGTGGCTCTAAAGATTGAGCTGTTACTGCTGAAAAAGTTGTGAGGCCTGCACAAAAGCCAGGTAATAATAGGTGGCGAAGTTCTGTAATTCCTCGTCGCTCCATCAGTACAAGGAGTGCGGATGCCAGGGCTACTCCCACCATATTTGCAACAAGAGTCCCTGTGCGATCGTCAGGAATAACTAGGCCAAGGAAATAGCGTAGAAGAGTTCCGAAAACTCCGCCTATGGAAACTAACGCTAGCGATTTCAGATCGGTAGCGCTTTCTTATAAAGGCGGCTTGCAAGCCCTGTTATGACACTAATGATGAGAGATGCAAGTAGCGCTGAACCAAAACCCGTTACATCTAATTTTTCGCTCCATCGCGCGGTCAATGAAAGCATTGCTGCATTGATTACAAAGAGAAAAAGCCCAAAAGAAATGATTGTGGCCGGCAAGGTAAGTATTTTCAGAATTGATCCAAGAATTGCATTGATGAGACCAAATAGCAGTGCAACCCAAAGATATGTTGTGAGCCCGCCATTGACGCTGATCCCAGGCACAATCGATGTTGCAACCCAGAACGCTACTGCGAGGGCTAGCCAACGCAGAATTAATCTCACGTGCTAAACAATACCCTCGCGTTTGCGAATCTTTGAGCCGAGCCAGCGAATTGGATCATATTTTTCATCAACAACGCGCTCCTTCATAGGAATGATGGCGTTATCTGTGATTCGAATATGTTCTGGGCACACCTCTGTGCAGCACTTAGTGATGTTACACATTCCAAGTCCATGCTCTTCTTGCGCAGTTTTCTTACGGTTCTTCAAAGTATCTAGTGGGTGCATATCTAATTCAGCGATACGAATAAAGAAACGTGGACCGGCGAAAGATTTCTTATTCTCTTCATGGTCACGAATAACGTGACATGTGTTCTGGCACAAGAAACATTCGATACATTTGCGGAACTCTTGGCTGCGCTCAACATCTACTTGTTCCATACGCGCTTCACCAGGCTTCAAATTTGCAGGATGTGAATACGCAGGGATTTCCATTGCTTTTTTATAGTTGAAAGAAACATCAGTCACTAAATCTTTGATTACAGGAAATGCGCGAAGTGGTGTGACGGTAATTGTCTCATCGTCACCGTATGCAGAGACTTGCGTCATACATGCAAGACGTGGCTTGCCGTTGATCTCCATTGAACAAGATCCGCACTTTCCTGCTTTGCAATTCCAGCGAACTGCAAGATCACCCATCTGTGTTGCTTGTACGCGATGAATTACATCAAGGACTACTTCACCTTCGTTGGCATCTACAACAACATCTTGTAAGCCACCATTAGTTGAATCGCCTCGCCAGATACGAAGATTTAGTTTGCGTGCCATTAGTTGGATCCGCCTTTCGCAATTTCTTCTGGTGTCATGTATTTCTCTAGTTCGTGAACATCAAAGAGGTCAAAGAGCTCTTTAGGAATTGGTGGGAGTGCTTGTGCTCGCACACTCACTTTATTTCCATCAAAACTTGAAATGTGGTTTACCTGACGCCATTTATTGTTCATGCCGGGGAAATCATCGCGAGTATGTCCGCCTCGTGATTCTTCGCGCAAGATTGCAGACTTTGCAGTGCTCTCAGCAACAAGCAACATATTGTCTAAGTCGAATGCTAAGTGGAAACCAGGATTGAACTTTCTATCCCCTGATACTGCAATATTTGCACTGCGCGCACGAATCGCTGCAATTTTTTCAATTGCTTCTTGTAATTCAGATCCAGTACGAATAATGCCAACTAAGTTATGAGTGATCTCTTGAAGTTCAGCGTGAAGTGAATATGCATTTTCTCCACCTGTACGGCTAAATGGTGCTTCAATGCGCGCAGCTGCAGCCTTTATTGCCGCATCACTGACTGGATTTTCACCATTCTTCTTTGCATATTCAGATGCGCCCATTCCTGCGCGACGGCCAAATACCAGAAGGTCTGAGAGCGAATTTCCGCCAAGTCGATTAGAGCCATGCATTCCGCCGGCAACTTCACCCGCTGCAAATAGCCCTGGAACTCCAATTGCTGCTGCAGTATCTGGCTCTACTTCAACGCCACCCATTACGTAGTGACATGTTGGGCCAACTTCCATTGCCTCTTTTGTAATGTCAACGCCAGCAAGTTCATAGAACTGATGCCACATAGATGGGAGGCGCTTCTTAATTACTTCTGCAGATAAACGCTTTGAAACATCGAGGAAAACTCCGCCGTGTTCTGTTCCGCGGCCAGCTTTTACTTCAGAGTTAATTGCGCGAGCAACTTCATCACGAGGTAATAGTTCTGGTGGGCGGCGGTTGTTATCTTGATCTAGATACCAACGATCTGCTTCTGCTTCATTGTCGGCGTAAATATTCTTGAATACTTCTGGAATGTATTTGAACATAAATCGCTCGCCCACATTATTTGTAAGGATTCCACCTTCACCGCGAACAGATTCTGTAACAAGAATTCCGCGCACTGATGGTGGCCAGACCATTCCTGTTGGGTGGAATTGCAAAAATTCCATATCTACAAGATTTGCTCCAGCTTTGAGAGCAAGTGCGTGGCCATCGCCAGTACCTTCCCAAGAGTTAGATGTAATTTTGAAAGTTTTACCCACGCCACCTGTAGCAATAATTACAGATTTTGCATCGAAGAGAACTTCGCTGCCACTTTCGCGCCAGTATCCATAAACACCAGCAACCTTGCCATTTTCTTTAATAATTTCTGTAACTGTAAGTTCAGAAAATACTTTCATATGGCTTTCGGCGTTACCGTGATCGCGTGCATCTTGTTGTTGTAACGCCACGATGCGCTGTTGCATCGTGCGAATAAGTTCTAGGCCAGTGCGATCACCAACGTGTGCAAGGCGTGGATATTCATGTCCGCCGAAGTTACGTTGCGAAATTTTTCCTTCTTTAGTGCGATCAAAAAGAGCGCCCCATACTTCGAGTTCCCAAATACGATCTGGAGATTCTTTAGCGTGTAATTCAGCCATTCTGTAATGGTTGAGGAATTTTCCACCGCGCATAGTGTCGCGAAAGTGCACAATCCAGTTATCGCCAGAGTTGACGTTACCCATTGATGCAGCAGCGCCACCTTCTGCCATAACGGTGTGTGCTTTACCAAAGAGTGATTTACAAATAATTGCAACGCTAAGTCCAGATTCGCGCGCTTCTACTGCTGCGCGAAGACCAGCGCCACCAGCGCCGATAACGACTACGTCGTACTTATGTTTTTCTAAGTTAGTCATGATCGCTCTCTTTAGAAGAAGTAAAAATTAGTCCAGGCGCCAGATGCAACGGCGCGGATGTAGATGTCGGCAAATGCCACACCAAATAGAGAGATCCAAGCAAATAGTTGATGTTGGTGATTGAGAGCTGATGCAATAGTCCACGCCTTGTATCGCACAGGATGTTTTGAGAAGTGCTTGAGTCGACCACCAAGAGTGTGGCGACATGTATGGCATGACATTGAATATAACCAGAGAAGAATTGCGTTATTGAGAAGAACAAGTGTTCCAACACTCATGTGTCCCCATTGGCCATCAGCATTCTTAAAAGCAAGGACCGCATCAATTGTTAGAAGAACATTGAATACAAGTCCTGCGTAGAAGAACCAGCGATGACCGTTTTGAAGAATGAGCGGTGCGCGTGTTTCACCTGTGTATTTTTTGTGTGGTTCTGCAACTGCACATGCAGGTGGCGACATCCAAAATGCTCGGTAATACGCCTTGCGGTAGTAATAACAAGTCATACGGAAACCGAGAGGGAAGATCAATATAAATAGTGAGGGTGAAATTCCAATACCGAAATATTTATTATTAAAAGGTTGCCCAAGAAGTGATGTTCCTTCAATACATGATGTAGATAAACATGGAGAATAAAAAGGAGAAATTAAAGGCTCTGCAAAATAATATTTATTTTCAAATGCTCTAAAGGTTGCATAAATAACAAAGCTAATAAGAACACCAAAAGTAATTGCAGGCTGTAGCCAATATTTATCAGTGCGCAGCGTGCGCTCTTTTATCTTTGCTCTCGCTGGTGAAAATACACCTGACATATTTCTAGCCCCTTTAGTAATTCCTAAGGAGCAAGTGTCCTCTCGGTGCAAAGAGAGTGCTAGGTGTAGCTCTGCTTATGGGCTATGAAGTCAGCCACAAAAAAAGAAAAATGGCGGAGGGCGTGGGATTTGAACCCACGAAACTTTCGTTTGCCGGTTTTCAAGACCGGTGCACTCGGCCGCTATGCGAGCCCTCCGTGGGAGAGATTACCCGAGAATCACAAGAGTTGAAAATTGAGGATTGATATTAGGCAGGAAGATCGAGTAATTCCTCGATGATTATCGCAACACCATCTTCTGTATGGGGGCGAGCAATTCCTTTTGCGTGCTTTGCACCATCTGGATGACCATCGGTCATTGCATACGAACGTCCACACCATTGCAACATTGAAAAATCATTTGGGTTATCGCCAAATGAAACACAATCTTTTGCATCGATTCCAAGACGTGCAGCCATCTTTGAAAGGGTTGCGCCTTTTGAAATATCGAGTGCAGAAATTTCTAATAACGAATCGTGAGGGTTTGAATGAGTAACTGTCGCTATACCTTCAAGTTCTTTCGTCGCAATCGCTAACATTTCATCAGATGTAAGTTCTTGATCAGAGCAGCGCGCCAACATTTTGAGAGCTGGCGAAGTAATTATTTCCTCAATCTTTTCTACACCCACATTATCGATTCCAACATCCCAGCGAGGAACGTAAATTTTTTCGCGATGGAAATAATTATGTGATTCAACAGCAAAAGATATTTGTGGGATTGCTTTGCGCAATCTTTTTACAGTCTCTAGTTGAGCATCTACTGGCATAAGCCATTCTTCTAATACTTTTGCATTTTGTAAGTCATAGAGCATTGCTCCATTGCCACAAATTGCTTTACCAATTCCAAATGCTTCTTGAATCTCCGGCATCCAGCGCGGCGGGCGTCCTGTTACATAAAAGATTTCAATTCCCATTGAATGTGCGCGTCTGAATACATCAATCGTACGCTGAGATATCTCGCCGTAATGGGCTACAACTGTTCCATCTAAATCTGTTGCAATGAGTTTGGGGCGCTTATTCACACCAACTCAAATCGTTTAGTTCCTAAGAATGGCTGCAGTGCTTGTGGCACATTGACGCTTCCATCAGCATTTTGATGGTTTTCAAGAATTGCAACAATCATGCGGGGTATTGCAACAAGTGTTCCATTGAGTGTTGCAACAGCTTTTGTTCCATCACTATCTTTAAAACGGATATTGAGACGGCGTGCTTGAAACTCTGCGCAGTTAGAAGTACTAGTGACTTCGCGATATGCCTTCTGTGTAGGAATCCACGCTTCAATATCGAATTTACGGTTAGCACTTGATCCTAAGTCCCCAGAGGCAACATCAATTACTCGATAGGGAATCTCCATTGCATTGAGAAAATCTTTTTCCCATTGCAATAAACGTTTGTGTTCTTCCAGCGCATGATCTGGATGACAGAAAGAGAACATCTCAACTTTGTCGAATTGATGGACGCGAATAATTCCGCGAGTATCTTTTCCATATGTTCCTGCTTCACGGCGGAAACATGTTGAGTATCCTGCGTAGCGCAATGGAAGTTTTTCCGCTGGTAACACTTCGTCCATGTGATACGCAGCAAGTGGAACTTCGCTAGTTCCCACTAAATACATTCCATCTTTTTCTAAGTGATAAACATTTTCTGCTGCTTGGCCAAGAAAGCCAGTTCCTTCCATTGCTGGTGGATTTACTAACACTGGGGGAATAACAGGAGTGAAGCCAGCTTTTACTGCAGATGAGATTGCATAGTTCACTAATGCGAACTCAAGAAGTGCACCAACGCCAGTTAGATAATAAGAGCGTGAACCTGAAACTTTTGCGCCGCGCTCTGTATCGATTGCGCCGAGAAGTTTTCCTAACTCCACATGATCTTTTGGTTCAAAATCAGTAAATTCACGAGGTGTTCCAACATGTTCGATAATTACAAAATCTTCTTCTTTTCCTATTGGTGCATTTGGATCCAAAATATTAGATAGTTGAAGGGCAACCGCTTGAGTCTGTGCTTCTAGCTCTGCTCTTTTTGCATCAGCACTCTTTACTTTATTCGCTAAATCTTTAGCACTTTCGAGCAATTTTGTTTTTTCATCGCCTTTCGCGCCACCAACTGATTTAGATAGTGTGTTTTGCTCTGCTCGCAATAGTTCAAACTCATTGATTGCGACTCTACGTTTTTCATCTATTGCAATAACTTGATCAACAAGAGTTACATCTTCTCCGCGACCTTTTTGTGAAGCGCGGACCACATCAGGATTCTCGCGTAAGAATTTGATGTCAATCATTTATTTGACCTTTTCTCGCGGGTACGAACCTAGGAATCTAATATCTTCACAGCGTTGACGAAGGCTCGCTACCGCTTCAGCAACTGGTGCATCATTGATATGGCCTTCAACATCAATAATGAAATGGTAATGCCCGAGTTCGCGTCCTGTGGGACGACTCTGAATAAAAGTTAGGTTCACTTCGCGCTTTGCGAACTCAGTCAAAATTTCTAGCAAAGCACCGACGTGGTCAATCCCGATGAAGATTGCCATGGAGGTGCGATCAAGACCAGTTCGAGGTGGAATTGTTCCCGGCTTTGATACCAATACAAATCGAGTAATCGCGCCATCGTTATCGCCAATGTTGTCGGCAATAATTGTTAGGCCGTAGTGAGCTGCTGCAACAGGTGCTGCAATTGCGGCATCAAATTCTCCGCGTGAAATAGATTCAGCTGCTGCGGCTGTTGAGGCGGTCGGAATGATTTCCGCGTTTGGATAATTCATGGCTACATATGTTCGGCACTGAGCTTCGGCATGTGGGTGTGTAGCAATTCTTTTTATATCGGTCGTGCCGTGTTTTATCATCAAAGCAAAAGAGACGGGCAAAGTAACTTCGGCAACAATTGTGAGCGGGTCACCTGTTGCTAGCTCATCGAGAGTGCGAGCAACGACACCTTCTACGGAATTTTCAATTGGGACTAGGGCAAAGTGCGCATTTCCTTCGCGTACTGAATTTAGAGCAGCTGTCACATTTGCATATGGCTTGAGTGAATCATTTGCAGAAGTGATCTTTTTTAGCGCCGCCTCAGTAAAGGTGCCTTTTGGTCCTAAGTATCCGTATGTTCCCACTGACTAATGATACCCGAGTACATCACGTGCACGTGACGGGGTATTTGTAATTAGAACATTGACCTTATTGCGCTCACAAAATTGCATATCTTCATCTTTATCGACAGTCCAGACAAATAAATCACGAGATTCACTCATATATGTTGAATCATCTCTCAACATTTGAATACTTGGACCTAAATTTTTTGCCGATGAAAAGCGACGCATTAACCGAGAATGGCTTGGATGAAGCAGTGCCACGGTATTTTGTCGTGGCGCCACTTTTTTGATTTGCTCAATTGCTAGCCATGAAAAAGACATCATTGTAATTGCTGGCATATTCTTCTCTTGAGAGAGTAAATCTAAAACCGTTTTTTCGATTTTGTTTCCAGTTGGTACTGGATGTTTTGTCTCTATTGCCAATTCTTTTTTATTTTCTTTTGCTAGGACTAATAATTCTTCAAGTGTTAGAAGTTCTGGATACTCTCTGCGGATCTGGGCATATTTCATCTCTGCAATCCTGCCCGAAACACCAGCACATCTTTTGAGATCAGCGTCGTGCCAGAGCAGAGCCACATTATCTTTTGATAAACGCACATCGCATTCAAATCCATCAGCGCCTTGGGCGATAGCGCCGTTGTAAGCGCGCAGAGTGTGCTCAGGAAAATCCTTAGAGGCACCGCGGTGGGCGTAGATTTTCATATGCAAGATTAGCACCGTTAGGCTTACCTCTATGAGTAGCAAAGGCGCACAATACTTTTTTGAAAGTTCTGCGCGCTCTGTTCTCGGTTTAGTTCGAGAAGGTAATGAAGATTCAGGATTTACTTCAGCAAAGTTGATTGCAGTTGCCGACGGCATGGGTGGCCACGCAGGTGGAGAAGTTGCTTCACGTATTGCAATAAAAACTTTAGCCTCTCTTAATTCTGTTTTATCTAGTACTGAAATTGATTCAGACTCTATTGAAGATCTTTTGCAGAACTCTTTGCACACCATTGATAATGAGATTGGTGAGCATGCACGCGAAGCAATTGAAGTACGCGGAATGGGCACAACGCTGACCGCTCTTTTGCTCTACGGCGAGAAAGTTGCACTTTTGCATGTTGGAGATTCACGTGCTTATCGCTTGCGTGGAAATGAATTAGAACAACTAAGTTGTGATCACACGGTTATGCAAGAGCTACTTGATCAAGGCGCCATTACCCCCGCAGATGTGCGCGACCACCCGCAACGTTCAGTGCTGACTCAAGCACTCATGGGTGATGGCAATGTGACACCTGTCTTACAAATTTATGATGTGAAGACAGATGATCGTTTTATTGTATGTAGTGATGGTTTATCTAGTGTTCTCAGTGACAAAGAGATGAAATCTTTGTTGAAGAAGAAATCCGCTGATGAATCTATTACTGCCCTCATTGATGCTACTTATATCAATGGAGCACCTGACAATGTTTCGATAATTATTGCTGATGTGGTTACTTCCGGTGAGGCATCAACGCACTTTATTGGGGCTGCGCAATGATGAATCTAACTTTAGGTGGCCGCTACGTTCTCGGCGAGATGATCGGCACTGGCGGAATGGCTGATGTTTATAGAGCGCATGATCAACGTCTTGCTCGCGAAGTAGCCGTAAAAGTTTTGCGTAGTGATCTTGCGCGTGATCCTTCATTTGTTGCACGTTTCCGTAAAGAGGCTTTTGCAGCAGCTGGTTTGAATCATCCTGGAATTGTTGCTGTGTATGACTCTGGGGAAGAACCTGCGCCATACATAGTTATGGAATTAGTTTCTGGTCATACATTGCGTGACTTAATTCATCGCGGTGAACGCATACCTCTTGCTCGTGCGTTAGAAATAGGTGAGGGAATTCTTGCGGCGCTGGAATATTCGCATGAGCGTGGAATTGTTCATAGAGATATAAAGCCTGCCAACATCATGATTACAGATCAGGGCGATGTTAAGGTTATGGATTTTGGAATCGCGCGCGCGCTCGATGATTTAGGCGCAACGCTTACTAGTACGTGGAACATTGTTGGAACCGCACAGTATTTATCTCCTGAACAAGCACTTGGTGAAATCGCAGATGCTCGCTCTGATATTTATTCAACAGGTTGTTTGTTATATGAAGTTCTCACTGGTCAACCACCATTTACTGGTGACACGCCAGTTTCAATTGCCTACCAGCATGTTTCTGGAGAATTGATTCTCCCAAGCAAAATTACTCCAGTCCTTCCTGAAGGTATCGACATTCTTTTATCTGTTGCGTTAGCCAAAAAGGCGGAAAACAGATATCAATCTGCTGGCTTAATGCTTGATGATTTATTCAAAATTCATTCCGGTGAAACAGTCACAACAAAGATGGTGAAAAAGCCAATGAATCGCCGTACATTATTTAGTGTTGTTGGTGCTTCGATTCTAGTTTTGGCGGTTGCAGGCGCTGGTTTATTTGCTTCACGCCCTGGTGCGCCATCGGTCGGTAATGAGATTCCAAATGTTGTCGGACTTACAGAAAACGCAGCTCGTGCATTGCTCACTGACTACGTCATTACTGTTACGCGAGCACATGATTCTCGTATTCCAAAAGATCGAGTCGCTAGCCAAATTCCATTAGCAACAACGCGTGCTACTTCTGGTTCTGGTGTTGTGCTAACTATTTCCGATGGCCCTGGAGATTCAATAGTTCCAACCGATTTAGTTGGCTTATCTCTACTTGATGCACGCGCTTTGTTGACCTCTGTTGGCCTTGTTGTTTCGCGTACTGAAGCAATTCCTTCCGATGAAGCCCAAGGAACTGTTTTGAAAGTAACACCTGAACCAGGCTCAACAATTACGGCAGGAAGTGGTGTTGTTCTCCAGATTGCAAGCGGTGAGGTGGAAGTTCCTAATCTCATTGGTATTGATGGCATCCAAGCAAAAACACTTCTAGTGCAGGCAGGCTTTCTTATAAATGCACTAGAGGCAAATGATCCTGATCAGCCAACGGGAGTTGTAATTCGTCAAGCACCTGATGGTGGAACAACTCAAACTATTGGTAAGTCAGTAACAATTACAATAAATAAAACTCCGTAATTATTTCTTTCCTACAACTGGTGAAAGACCCACCGCTTTGCTCTGCGCATTTTTATCGCCGCATCGTGTAAGCCAATTTGCAAGCATTTGATGACCGTGCTCTGTTAGTACTGATTCTGGATGAAACTGCACGCCTTCAATAGGAAATTTCGTGTGACGCATCGACATAACAATTCCTGAATCAGTTGAACCTGTAATTTCAATCTCTGCTGGCACGGTTTCGCGCTCAACTGCGAGTGAGTGATATCGCGTTGCAGTAAATGGAGATGGAAGATTTACTAATACTCCGCCACCTTGGTGATTTACTTGAGAAGTTTTTCCATGAAGAAGTTCTGGTGCGCGCGAAACGGTTGCGCCAAATGCGACACCAATAGCTTGGTGACCAAGGCACACTCCAAAGAGTGGAATTTTTTTCTGCGCACAATATTGAATCATTGCTATTGAAACACCTGCGCGTTCCGGTGTTCCAGGACCGGGAGATATGAGAACGCCGTCGTAATTGCTGGCTTCACTTGCTTCTACTTCATCATTTCTAACAACTGTGCATTCGGCGCCAAGTTGGGCGAGATACTGCACAAGGTTGTAGACAAAGGAGTCATAGTTATCGACTACAAGGATTTTGGTCGCCACGCGCTAATTCTCTCCTATTGCTAGGGCTCTCACTATCCTTTTCATTTCTAGGCAAACTGGTGTAACTTCGCCTTATGCCAAAGTCTAAATTGCGTAAAAAGGTTGTTGAGCAACGTACCCATGAGCAAGAAGAGGTCGTTCACGCTCCACATGGCCCTCTCGAGAGCCCTGCATGGCTTGCTCCAACAATGGTGACTGCCTTTTTGATCGGCCTTCTCTGGATTGTGACTTTTTATGTCACTCAAACTCGTTTTCCAATCCCAGGTATTGGTGCATGGAACATGATCGTTGGATTCTCATTTATTGGCGTGGGATTCTCCCTCGCTACGAAATGGCGCTAATTACACGCTTGTAATTCTCCACACGGTGGATAACTTCTGTGGATAAAGTTTTAGCGTTTTTGACGAAGTAAAAAAGTCGAGGCGATTGCTCCCCCAATAAGCCCTCCGAGGTGTGCGCGCCAATCAACTCCACCTAATGCAAATCCAAGTGCAAAGTTAATTCCAACAATGACTGCAATCGATTGAATTTCTACACCAATTTTTCGGCTGACCACAGCCATTGCGCCAAAGAGTCCAAATACTGCGCCAGATGCACCTACGGATGGTTGATTAGCTGCTGCTAAGTAATTCGAAAGAAGTGATCCACTGAGTAGTGAGATGAAAAATATTACTAAAAATCTTTCTTTTCCAAATGCCGCTTCGATGGGATTTCCAAGAACCATCAGTGCATACATATTAAATCCGAGGTGAAAAATTCCACCGTGTGTTAGGGCAACCGTTAGTAATCGATACCACTCGCCTTGCGCGGTTCCGTGAACTTGTCCATCACTCAGGATTGCTTCTTTAATGAGAAATAGTTGTTGTTCTAAACTTGGAACAAGTAATTGCACTAAGTAAGCAGCACAAATAATTGTGATGAGCGAGAGAGTTGCAGAACGCTTCATCAGCGCGATTTAGATTATTTGACGCTAACGCTATTGATTGTAATTGGCGTTGATGGGCGATCTTGTGGCCCAGTCTTTGCTTTACCAATTGCATCAACTACTGCCTGGCTAGCAGAATCCGTTACTTCACCAAAGATGCTGTGCTTGCGATTCAACCATGTTGTTGGTGCAACAGTGATAAAGAATTGTGAACCATTAGTTCCTGGTCCTGAATTAGCCATTGCAAGAATGTATGGGCGATCAAAAGTTAATTCTCCGTGGAATTCATCTGCAAACTTGTAACCAGGTCCGCCAGTTCCTTGACCAAGTGGATCTCCGCCTTGAATCATGAAGCCATCGATAACGCGGTGAAAAACTGTACCGTCATACAAATTTGCGTTTGATTTTTCGCCAGTGCGTGGGTCTACCCATTCGCGAGCGCCTGTTGCGAGTTCAACAAAGTTTGCAACTGTCTTTGGTGCATGATTTGGAAAAAGTTCAATAACAATGTCGCCCATTGAGGTGTGAAGAGTTGCAGTATTTGTTGACATGATGAACCGCTTTCTATTTATTGAAGTTATTCGATCGTCGACGTAC
>Ga0214919_10008181_pt1 | contig 13867 bp, 9 predicted proteins | sample LL1503_MetaG_FD_177994 | JGI IMG/M metagenome (GOLD analysis project Ga0214919, IMG submission 177994) | Freshwater microbial communities from Lake Lanier, Atlanta, Georgia, United States - LL-1503 | ecosystem: Environmental > Aquatic > Freshwater > Lake | place: USA: Georgia | collected 2015-03-15
GAACTCAATGAAAGAGCGCCATATAAAAATGAGTTTAACATTTAAAAGATGGTGGTGATGGAGGGTCACGATCCCTCGACCTCAGGATTATGAATCCTGCGCTCTAACCAGCTGAGCTACATCACCTCGCTTGACTCGGAAGCTGTTTCCTCGCTCCGTATTGCATAACCCAACAAGTCTAACGCCTTGTTTTCGTTGGCTTTGCCAACTCTGGGTCGAGAGTTCAAGTCTCTCAACAAGAGTGGCACCAAGGGGCATTATTGTATCATTTTGCTAAAGTTTAAGGCGGCTAAAACAGGTTAAATTAACGGTTTTACTGTGCTTTTTGTGATGAAAGTGTGCAGAAATTTTAGCTCTGAAGAAGCAAGGTATTATTGATTAATAGGATTTAATTTATTGGCCGATAAAAGTGCCATTAGGTGTCAGCACACATCTAGTGCCCGCGACAAAATTACCATCTGGGCAAAGTGTCATACCTCTGCCTCCAGGAATAAAAGTTCCATTTGGGGTTAATTTTGGCCCTTCAGGAGACTGGGGAATAAATTGTCCATTAGGAGCTAATTGACATCTAGCTCCACCGCCAATAAATTTCCCATCTGGACAAAGTGTACATGGTCCTTGTGCTACGAAGCTGCCATCAGGACAGAGAAACGCTGCAAATAATGAAGTTGAGTAAAGAAATGTAGCAAGAATAAGTTTTTTCAATTTATTTTCCTGTTTGATTAGTGCAATCTATTTAAACCATCTTGAGATTCTCTAGCGACTGAAATCCCATTACATTGATAGCTGAAGACAAAGTCGCATCTTTTTGTTGTTCCTGATAATTCTATAGCTTTTTTATAATAAGTTTTAGCTGCCTCTTTAAAACCAAGCCCTTCTGCTGCACTTCCAAGGTAAAAATAATTAAGATCCCTTATAAAATTTACTTTTATAGTTACTATTGCTAACTCCTTCCACATTTTATTATTGTACAAATCAATAACTTGTTTTCTATTAGTTCCACTTCCGAAGCCACAAGCTGCATTACAATCTAATTCAATTTGCCCGCTGGCAAATTTATTAAAGTCATCATTTATTAAAGCTAGTGTTGGTTGATTTGGATCTATATTTTTAATTTCAGGAATTAGTTTGTTTAAATTTGAGATTCTTGTTGAATCTGAAGGGTGATTATTAAAGAAATCAATGGGGTTAGATCCATTCATAGCGATCATTTTCTGAAAAAACTCAATTGATTTTTCAGGTTTATAGCCTGCCCTTGTCATCAACTCTAATCCAATTTTGTCAGCTTGATCTTCTTCCAATCTGCTGTATGGAAGAGAAATCAATAAGTCACTTAAGGTTCGAAGTTTATCTTGTGTTTGAGCGTCGTTATTATATTTACTATTAACAGCAAGCAATCCAATATTGGTTAGAATCTGTAAAGATTGTTTTGCTGATGTGTGCCCAGCCAATGCATGCCCAATTTCATGAGCCATAATAAAAGCAATTGCATCATCAGATGGATTTAATTTATCAATGATTCCGGACCAGACTATTATTTTCCCTCCCGCCATGCATCCTGCATTTATCTCATTGCTTTTAATGATATGAAATTCCCAATCCCATCTATTAGCATCGGAGCTTACTTTTTTAGCATAAGGTAATAATGTATTAAATATTTTATAAATTCTTTGATACTGTGAAGTATCAGTATCAAGATTGGCTTGGCTCGATCTCAATATGCTTTCATACGCGATTTTTGCCTGTTGAATGGCTTGTTCATTTGAAATGATTTTTACATTGTTATCACCTGTAACTGGATTAATTTGACAGCCACTAATTAGAAGCATAAAAATTAAGAAAGCTATCTTCATTTTTTGTTCCTTAAAAAAGCTGGTTCATCATAATTAGCAGGACTTAACATTCCAACGGTAATATTTGGTCTTTTTGTTTGTGGTATTTCATCATGCCTAACTTTAATTGCAACACATTGATTAAACTTAATTGCATGAGAGAGCTCTTCATTTGTTTCAATTAGATAAACTTCTTTTTCACAATCGTGACAGTATTTAATATTCTTTTCTTTTCGCTTTAAGAGATCTTCCCATTTTTGATTACACTTAAATCCAAAAGAACAGTTCCGAATATCAATATACGACTTCGCATCTTCCCAAAAGTCAGTTTGCGATTGTGTTGCCTTCTTTATTATTTTCTTTGCCATATGAGAATTGATGAAACATTCAATCTCTTTTTTTAGTGATTGCTAACAATGTGCCAATAATGAAAATTACCCATACCCACCATTTGGCTCTTGTTCTTATGAGGATTAGCAACACACCAAACCATAATAGAAATTCAATGATTACCATATTATTTTTTTATATCTAACTTATAGGCTATATAAAGACTTATAAAATAACTTATTGCATAAATAGGAATATATGGATCTATGCCATGTCTTACATATGCACTATCAATGTAATGCCATATTTGAAGGGCTATAAAAACAATTACTAATATTAAAGATGACTTAAACTTGAATTTTGGTGAAATGAAATAAGCACAAGCCACAATGATAGCTGGCAATGAAAGGGCATTTATACACCCTACTATGTGCCCAACAGTATCTTCATTAAGAAGAGTATTAAAAGTTTTATAGAATAGCTCTATAAAATAGGTAGCGAATATAGTAAGTGCAATGATGGTGGTTGGTAATACTGCGATCCATCTTGCAATATCTATTTTGTTAATTGATTTGTTCATGTTTACCTGGAATATAAGTGACTATTGTTATCAATAGTTTGCACTTCAAATACACAAAAATCTACAGATAAACTTATCATTTTGCCTTGTTTTTAGCTCATAGAGTGAGCCTGAGAGCTTACTCTTTGGGGCTAGGGGGAAAAGATCAAACTATTAAATATGAAGATAAGTGTTTTTCTATATTTTTATAGAAATTTTCGTGCCTTTATTCTTCTTCGAATCCTTGAGTATCGAATTTTAATGATTTTGCGTTTTCTGTAATAGTCCTAATAATATTATCTGGGATGCCATCTGGAATATTAGCTTCAATTTCTAGTGTAACTTTTACATTTGAATTAAGTAGCGCACTTAAGTGAGCTATAATTTCTTCAGCAATACTTCCGGCGCTTCGACCCATACGGACAGGCTCTAATGAAACAGTTCCGTGAAATCTTGTATATTTTTTGGAGATAGGCCCAACTGTTTTTGGCTGTGAAGTTGGATTTGGAATTTCAGGCTCTTTTAGCTTACCTGAATTTAATTGATTGAAAGCAAATTCTGGTTTGACAATCAAACCTTTGTTACCTTCCATAATTTTTATAAGCTCTCCCGCCCTTAGACCAACATATCTTTTTTCTTTTTCATCAAAACTATCTGCATAACCAAATGAATCCTGATCCCATTGAATTAATGTAAGCCCTTGTTCAATCGACTTTCTTAGAACTTCTGGTGATGAAAGCCTAGGTAAATATAGATATTTTGAAAAATCCTCTTCGAGTTGTTCAACCGCAACGTTATCTCCGCGCCAAAGTGGGATTTTATCAAGATCCATTTTTAAACTAGTTGGAGCATAGCTAGTTAAAAGCAACTCATCAGCTTTTAACTTTTTACAAACTCTTATTGCAAGGTGTTCTTGTGAAGAAAGTTTTATAGTTTGCCAATCAATTTGTTCATTTAATGATTTTTGATTAGGAACCAATAACCATAAATAGGTTTCAGGTATTCTTGCCAAAACAGAAGAATTAGAACTATTTAATTGTGTTTCTGCTTGTCTAACTTGATGCGGAGTTAAATTTAAAATATCTTTATCTGTAATTATCGATTTCCAAGCTAAGTATTTAGCAATACCTTCATTTAATTCAGTCAATCTTTGGCTGTCCGGAGCTAGGAATAATAGAGTATTTCTATATATTCTTGGTGAGTTACCTCTATATTCTAAGTACGACTGAGCTTTTATTTCTGCTGGATTATTTTCACCTTTTACATAAGGGATATCAGCATTGAAAACAACAAGTCTGGTTTCTTTTTCATCGGGCACCTCCGAATTATTTGTTGGGAAAATATGTATCTTAAGAAAATCGCCTTTCTCATTTAAGTCTGCCCTAATTCTTTTTTCTAGATCTTCTGCTATTCTCTCCCCGTTTCTTAAGAATTCTTTGGCTCTATCTTCAGCGACTTTTGTAACAGTTGGCTGCGTATCGTACCAATATCTTGTACCATCTTGGTATAAATAAGTAGCCCTTAATGAAAGTCTACGAAGTGCATCGCCAAATATGGCTGTTGATTCCCCTGGCATAACACACCCAAGTTTAACGTGCCTATCATCAAGACCTTTATTAGCCGCATTTGTTATCGGTGCAGATCCTAAAAAGACAGTTCTTGCAACTCTTCTTGTAGCTGATAATTTTCCAAGATTTGTAGCTTCTCTATCAATTGAGATTGGTAATGAATCTGTTCCATCAATATCTTTTTCAATAATTGGTTTCCAATTATCAGAAAGATATCTAGTAAGTTCATCTTTGACTTTAGTATCATCCAAAGGAATATTTGCGGGAAGTATTAATGGATTTTTATCTCCACTTTCCCATAAACTATTTACGACTGCCGCCATTAATCTCAGTACACCGCGAGTTCTTTGAAATTTAATTAGCGTGGACCAGTCTGTGTAAAGCCGATCAAAAATTTCTGGATGAATTGGATAAGCCATTTTAATTCTTGATTCATAATCGTGTTGAGCACATTCTGTTGGAAATTCGTTTTGCTGAGCTATATACATCTCAGCAAATTCTTTTGAGGTTGCTTCTAGATATTTATTATTCTCTGTCGTAATTGGTTCAAAAAGTCTTCGTTTAACAATTTCAAAGCCTTCTTGAGCAGTAGCTGGAGTCCATGAAGATTCTAATCTTCCAACAACATTTCTCAATCTTAATAATGCTTCTTGACCTTTTTGTCCGCCAACCTCTTCATCATTTCCTTGAGTATGCGGAGAACCAGAAGTATCTGAAGCCGGCAAACTAATAACAAGCAAGCAGTTTTTTGCAAGCTTAGCTGATTCAGTTAATGCTTGTGCAAAGCTAAATTGGGTTTCAAATCCACCACCAGGTAAATCATCATTCAATTGTCTTGCATATGCGACCCATTCATCTACAAGAATTAAGCAAGGTCCATATTCATTAAAAATTTCCCTTAATTTGTCTCCTGGGCTTGTGCCTCTTTCATCATCATTTCTAATTTTTTCATAGGCCTCTTTTCCGCCAAGTTGATAAGCCATTTCTCCCCATAGAGTATGGATTACCGTTCCATCTTTTTTAACTGTTGGATTTCCAGGTGATATTTTATTTCCAACTAAAACTGCTATATTTGTTTTTGGAAGTTTTGTAACGTTATTAGCTTTTAAAAGTTCTTTGATATCTTTAATTTCATCTAAATTTTCTCCTGAAAACAAATGAAACAATGTAAGCATGGAGTGAGTTTTTCCTCCTCCAAAGTTTGTTTGTAATTGAATCACTGGGTCTCCACCTGAACCAGCAATTCTTTGAATAGCGTTATTAAGTAATTTATTTAAACTTTGTGTTAAGTAAGTTCTTTTAAAGAATTCATTTGGATTTTTATATTCTAATGACCCTTCGCCTAGATTCACTTGCCACAAGTCTGCAGCAAATTCTGCCAATTGATACATTCCACTAGCTACGTCTTTGTGAGGCGTAATAACATCTCTCCATGGCTTAAGAGAAGCATTAGCTTGAGTTTCTAAACTTAATTTAGTAATTTGTTTTTTATCAGAATTCTTTTTTGTAGACTGTGATCTTAAATCAAATTTAATTTCTCTGACTTGATCAGCTTCCTTGGCTGCTGAAACTGCACTTAAAAGTCTCTCTATTGAATCTAAAGCCCTGTCTGTATCATCATTTGAAAACTCTTCTTGATGTGCCCATTTATTTCTCCAGTCGCGAATTTCAGAAACTAAACTTCTTTCTGAGAAACCTAATGTTTTTTTAAATACATCATTCCATGTATCCCACATTATTTTAATTAATAAAGAAGCATCCCAATCAGTTATTTCTTTTTTAGAAGCTATAGGATCATTTATAAAGCTTTGAATTTGATATTGAGAAAGATCTCCAGATTTTATGGAGTGTTTAATTTCTCTTTCAACAAAGGGGCCTAGTCCTTCTTTAAGAAGATTTAGTCCTTTACTTACATGATCATGATTGTTAGAGGCCATATTTAGTTTCTTTCAAAATTTATATTTTCTGTTGACGTTAAGACGACTAAATCCTGTTCTCTTGATAGTGCTAGAATTTCTGGCCAGCTTTGGACAAGACCATTGTATGCCATAGCCTCATTTGAGCGTTTTTTTCGCTCACATATTGTATAAAGTCGATAGCAAAGCTCTCTAGCCGCTTCTGCTTTGCTTCCAAGTTTTTTTAAAATTACTGAAGCTGCTTTTTCTCCATGGCTCTCTAAAGCTCTTATTAAATGATGGACCATTTCCCAAACTGTAAGCCTTTTATCATTAGTTGGGTCCCAATCTTCAGGCAATTCAATTGGTTTTAGAAGCCTAACCTTTCCAGCTCTTGAGAAGAGAATTCCTGCTTCTACTAACCCTAATACAGAAGTATTTTTTGATTTTGACAGTTGCTCTGCAACGCCATAATCTCCCTCAGAAAATCCTGACTGTTCAAACCAAGTTAATGCCCATCGACTATCTGCGTCAAAATCTCCTTCTTGCTCAGCCAGCGCCTCATCTAAAGTTTTATTAATAATAGACAAAGCATCTCTAACACTTAATTCCGATCCTTCGGCGTCAAGTATTTTCATAAATCTTGTATATATTGCCATGCCAGGGCCTATCGAAGCTTGAGCCAAGTCAACAGGGGCAATATTTTCTAATTGAAGTATTCTTAAAGACTCTGGTAATTCTTTTTTTAGAATTGAGATAAATTCTCTTCTTGTAGTGATTTGAGTTTCAATAGTTCGTTTTCTACAAACAAGAACAATACTAGATGCCAATGCATTGGTTCCTGAAGCTAACATCCTCCCTGCACTTTCAGTTCGCATTGGCCACGTACCTGTAAGCATTAAACCTGCTTTAATAATAGCCTCCAGAAATGTGTCCCAGCCAGTATTAGTAGTTCCTGAAACGCTATCAGTCTCTGTCTGTTTAAATGCATAATAGATTGTAATAGGAAAAGCTGGATGACTAATATCTGCTATTCGCTTCATTGCTTGTGTCATACCATCTAAAAAGAAATGCTCCGCCCCAACCTTTCCATCATTATGTCTATACGAAAGAGCTACCAACTCTTCTTCTTTAGGAGTAGAAACAGTAGAAAATAACTCAGGCAAAAAAGACTTTAGTGATTTTCTTAACCAAGGGTAGAAGAAATCTGATAAGTCTGCATATGGAATATTGTCATAATAAGGAGGGTCAGTTGAATAGATAAGATTCTTATATTCAATATCTTGAGACTGCGCATCCTGCTGAAAACAATTTCCAGTAGCATTTGGTCGGGTAAATTTTAAGAAATTAATTATAGAATTTGTTGATGAGAGAATGTCCCCGCTAGATTTTCCGAAAGGATTTGCTTCAACATAATCCCAAGTCATAGCCATTGCCTGTCTTGGCATGCTTGGCCCTAAGGAGCTATCTTTTGGTAACCAGCTTACTAAAGTAGAGCCATAATAAGCTACTCGATCCACTACGCATGCTAAGTAAATTGCTATTGCGCAAGCGTACAAATCAATATCTTTTTGATCATGAGGAACTTTTATATTATTTTTATAATCAATCTTAACTTCATTAGCTATAACGCTAATTAACTCTGATAATGTACTTAATGTAATTAACTGTCTGTTGGTAAATAATTGATCTACACGATCAATGCCGTAAGGCTTCATACCTAAATATTGTGTAGTGCCTGAGATTGTTACTTCTGGCTTCCATTCCACTTTTGCATTTAAGGCAATTTGTTCTTGTTCTTGGTTTGGGGATAAATAAACTCGACCTCTTGCTCCCTCTGCAACAATTGCAATTAGTTTTGATCCAAGTCTCCGAGCTTTGCCTTCTAATTTTATATAGTCGCCTGAGACTGGTTCATTAGTTACCAAGCATTTAAAATTTGCGCCTCTTGATAATTTATTTCCTTGTTTTAAGTTATTTTCGTTTGGAAATTTACCCACTCTAACTTTAATTGAATAAGTATTGTTTTTTATTACAGGTTCTATATAAGCCTCTTTACCAGGGCGACTAGAAATAACGTAATTAGAAATTAACGGTATTTCTAAATCAGGAAAACCCGGATTGGGACTTTTTACTGTTCTTGCCCACATATATGCAATAACAGTTAATTCTGAATTTAAATAATCTTTTAAGTCAGGTCTTTCATCAACAATTTCTTGTGTGATAAGAATTTTAGGAAAAAGATTTCCAATTTTATCAATAGATTTTTTATGAAATAAATTGCCATAATATCTAACGTCTTCCGCTATACCATCTGCATAATCCCAATTTTTTTCAAATAGCATTTGGTCTTTATTAATTTCCGGATTAATAGGCTTAAATCCACTAAACTTAGATGGCAATTCAATTAAAGCTTTGTTAATTAAAACTGCAACAGGATTTAGATCTGATGAAAGGGTTTTTAAGCCTAACCATTGAGATGAGAGGGGGATGCAGCCGCCACCACCAAATGGATCATAAAAATAAGGTATATTTTCCGGATCAAAAACATCGTGGTTTTCTGAAAGATTATTATCTTTGCATGCTCTCTTCCATGAGGTTTGAATTTCCTTAAATGCTTTTTGCTGAACTTCTGAATTTGTTGTATTTTGCCAATCAATTAACTCTTTAATAATCTGAAATAATCTATCTCTTTCATTTTGCTGGAGTTCGGTTGTTGGAAATAGTTCAGGGACCGATGATGGATCGTCTACCATTTGAGAAAATATTACTGCCCTAGCTGATGCTAGAGGTCTTTGTGCCCACCACTTATGAAAAGATGTTGGCCATCCTTTTGGTGCTTTTTGTTTTCTCAGTAACGCTTCTTTATTGATATCTTCAAGCGGCAAAGCAACTTCTATTAATTTTTTTCTTAAAATCATGATGGACTATTTGATTTTAGAAGTAATTCAGAAAAATCATAATTAACACTGGTAACTCCAAAATCTGGCTCACGTTTAAATGGCTCTCTAATATAATGGACATTATGTTCTTCATCAGAAGCAAACTCTACAATAGCCAATATAAAATCTTCGGGTTTATTTAACGAGTAAAGAATTTCATTTCTTGTAACAGTAATGGTCGCTGCGCCTTGAATTCTTCCTTTAACTTCTATGAATCTTAATTTTCCAGTTTTAGGATCTTTACTTTCAATGTCATAGCCAAGTTTTTCTAATTCTCGATCAATTGGAATAAATCCCAAATCTTTTTCAATTTTCATAATGATTTCTCTAGCGCGAGCAGCGCTAAGAAGTGTATCTTTTGGGTTGGTTTTTTCATCAGTTACGGATGTACCGATGATTTTATTTATAAGTCCAATAGGAATAATTAGTGCACCGCCAATTACTACGGGAGGTAATGGAGAGATTTGAGATTCAAGATCAATTTCTTTAAATCTTTTTTCTAGTCTAGCTTGAAGCGCATCAGCTCTTTTTCTAGCTTCACTTGAATTTAATTTTGCATTAATTTTTCCAGCTGATTCTTGGAGTTTTAATTCTTCAGCTCGATGATCCCAATATGTAATTTCTTTGGTTAATCTGTCCTTTACTGCAGCTTTTGTTTTATCTAACAATTTTAATTTTGCATCTTTAACTTCTTTAAGATGTTCAGGGACTAAATTATTAATTGCATGGCTTAATGCTTTTGATTCTAATTCTTTATTAATCCATTTGCATTCTTGCAAATCTAATATTTGATCAATATTGATTTCATCTTTTGATAGAGGTCTGTAATCTAGATAAGGTGCGTAATGCAAATATCTTTCATTTTCTTCTGAATCAATTTCTACAAATAGCATTCGTTTTGAAATTACTCGTCTTTCGCCATTTTTAGCTAAGCCAGCATCTTGCAATCCATGCTCTAAGAAAAATAGAACTCTTGGATTTCGAGAAGTATCTCTTTCATCTACTAAAATTGCGCCCCTTTTAAGAAGGTCGCGATGTCTTTCTATTGTTAAGTCAGTTACTGCATCTAGTAAAGGATGGCCTGGACAAACAAAGGCTGCAGGTATTTGTGCTGCGGGTGAAATTAATGGCTTATCAAAAACAATACGTTCATATTTTTGTAATACAGGTTCTCGTATACCGATCATTCGATCTCTGGTTCTGATTGGTGATGGAACATTAGTAACTTCAAATCGTCTTGTCTCTTTTTGTTTTAAGCTGCCGCCAAGTTGTTTAAATGCTTCTAGGAAAAATGATTCTATAAAGTGTGGTTGCAAACGTTTTGCATCAGCCCTTTCCATTTCCTCACGGATACTTTGAATTTTTGTTGCATCCATTACATCATTAGCAAGAGCTCCGTCATCTAGTAAACTTTGTAAATGTCCCTTATCTAAAGCTTTGTCAAGAACTGTTGTTAAATACGACCGAACTTCTGGCTTTTCTCCATAGCGAATTGCTTCTAATAACAAATCTCGCAAGGATTTATTATTTTCAAATTGAAGTTTTCCAAGAACATCAAATACTTGACCTCCCAGAGCCTGTCTTGCTAAATCTAATTTTTCTAATAGTTTTCTGTAAACTTCGCCTTCTCTAGTTTCTTCAGCTACAAGATTCCATAAATAGCAAACTTCAGTTTGGCCGATACGATGAATTCTTCCAAAGCGTTGCTCGAGTCTATTAGGATTCCATGGCAAATCATAATTAACCATGAGGTGTGCTCTTTGTAGGTTAATTCCTTCTCCTGCTGCATCAGTTGCTAGTAAGACATGTACATCAGGATCATGTCTAAATGCCTCTTGAACTTTTAAACGATCTTCGCGACCAATGCCGCCATGTATCTCTACTACCGCTCGCTCCGTCCCTAATTGTGTTGTAATTCTCTGCTTTAAATAATTTAAAGTATCTCGGTGTTCTGTAAAAATAACTAGCTTTTGATGGCGAGATGATTTTGGTGGCGGAATATTTTCATCATTAGATTTATTGCCTAGAGTTTGGATAGACGAAGCTGGATGTTTAAATATTTCATGTAATAAATTTGATAATTCTATCCATTTTGTATCTTGGCCACTTTTCTTAACTTTTAATGCTTGTCCTTCAAGAAGTTTTAATGTTTCTATTTCTGCTCTTAATTCCTCTATAGATCTAGCTGCAGTGGCTTTGTCTAAAACTTCTTTTTCTAATGTTTCAATTTCATTTTCTGGAGCGTCTTCTAAATCTTCAATATCTTCGTCATCTAATTTTGGTAAATCGCTATTAAAGTTTGAGGTTAATTTTCCGCCACGTTGCAATAATTCTAATTCTGTTAGCCTGCTTTCTAATCTTTCTTTTCTTCTCTTTAAAGATTGATATATTGCTTCAGGAGATGATGCTAATCTTCTTTGAAGAATTGTTAATGCAAATCCAACTGTACCTGCTCGTTTATCGTTTTCTAACGCTTCTGCTCTATTAAATTCCTCCCTCACATATTCAGAGACTGACTTATACAAAGCAGCTTCTGGAACTGAAAGTTTGTATCCCATCGTGTAGGCAATGCGCTGAGGAAATAATGGCGTTCCATCAAATTTAACTAAGTTTTCTTTAACCATTCTTCTGATTAAGTCAGAAACATCTGCAGCATGCACCCCATCTCTAAACTTTCCTTCAAATCGATCGCCATCTAATAGAGCCATAAATAGTTGGAAGTTAGCTTCGATACCGCTATGAGGTGTTGCAGACATTAATAAGAAATGTCTTGTAATAGACGATAAAAGTTGGCCTAGACGGTAGCGTTTAGTGTAATTAACTTCACCACCGAAAAATGATGCCGACATTTTATGTGCCTCATCACACACAATGAGATCCCAATTACAGTCGGGGGCTGCTAATTTTTGCTGAACATCTTCATTTCTTGATAACTTATCTAATCTTGCAATAACTAAGTTAGATTCTATAAACCAATTACCAGTTCTTGCAGCTTCTAATTTATCATTTGTAAGAATTTCAAATGGAAGTTGAAATCGACTGTAAAGTTCATCCTGCCATTGTTCAGCAAGACTTCCTGGGCAAACAATTAAACATCTTTGTAAATCTCCCCTTGCGACAAGCTCTTTAATTAGAAGCCCCGCCATAATTGTTTTCCCTGCACCAGGGTCATCGGCCAATAAAAATCGTAATGGTTGACGAGGCAACATGGTTTCATAAACAGCAGTTATTTGATGTGGTAATGGCTCTACAAGGGATGTGTGAACGGCCAAAACTGGATCAAAAAGATGAGCTAAATTAATTCTTATGGCTTCTGAGACAAGCCTAAACATTGATCCATCGCCATCAAAACTCCATGGCCGACCAATTTCAACTAAATCTAATCTTGTTTCATCATGACGATATAAAATTTCGTTAGCAACTTTCCCAGCCCCATTTTTATATGTAAGCTCCAAAGCATCTGATCCAAACCATTGCACATTAACTACAGTTACTTGAGTTTCTGGTATTAACCCTTTTATGACTGTATTTGATTTAAGATCTTCTAGTTTTATCATTTATTAATTACATTGTTATATTGGGAAGCGTACATGCAATATTCGCATTCATCATGCGCATCAGGTATTTTATCGGAATTTAAGCATTTTTTAATTGATGTGATAGTTGGCTCTATCCAATCACCATTCCCAGTGTAATCAAGAAGGCTTACATTAAAATCTAATTGATTATTAAAAGTGCCTTCTTTAATTCCGTTGCAATAAACAAACCAACCTTTATTAGAAACCTTTAGCCCATTTTGCCTTAATAGCCATTGGTAAAATTCCATCTGCCTTCTATATCCTGCCTGCCATGGTTCATTAATTGTAATTACTCCAGCTTTAGAGGTTGATTTGTAATCCACCACAATAATTTCACCAGTTTTATTATCAATCCAAAGATCGTCAACTGCGCCAAATAAATGAAAATTAGTTTCTGGGTGAAGATACGAAACTCCAATAAAGTTCTGTCTCCAAATATCTAATCTTTCATCTTGATAGGGTATGGCATCAATTCCCATTTCTACCATATAAGGATGTGGTTCTTTATTTTGTCTATAGAAGTCAAATTCATTTTTTAGTAATGAATCTACTGCTGAATTTAAATTGAATGGAAAACCTGGGGGCTGTCCAACTTTCAGCCTTCGATCGAGATAAAAGCATCTTGGACAATTTATATAAAGTTCAACTTTTGAGCGACTTAATTTAAATGGTTTGGTGTCTTGTGGGTTATAGATAGCCATGACTTAATTGTAATCTACTAAGCTGTAAGATAGATAACTAGTAGAACATAGCCTGTAATAATTATTTCATATAAAGACATATTTATTTTATTTGGCCTAATCACTCATCATAAAAGTGATGCCATTTATCCTCCGGAATTGATCTAATAAAGGTATCCATTTTTTCAATTAAGTTATGTTTATCCGCAAACTCAATATATTTTCTAAGTCTTACACTTCTTTGAAGCTTGTCTTTTTCACTGGAATTCTTAACAAGTAAGGGGTTTTTATATTGATTTAATATGGAATCAAATGTCTTAGCTTTGGCGTTAATAACCCATAAATGATTCCAAAAGTCCCGCTTAGGGCAAACCCTTTCATTAATTAGGCAATAGTCCAATAAGGCTTGAGCTTTTTCTGATAAAACTGTCATGGAGGCTTATTATGGTAGTTGCAAAGCTCATAGAATGAGCCTAGTATCAG
>Ga0214919_10008182_pt1 | contig 13866 bp, 13 predicted proteins | sample LL1503_MetaG_FD_177994 | JGI IMG/M metagenome (GOLD analysis project Ga0214919, IMG submission 177994) | Freshwater microbial communities from Lake Lanier, Atlanta, Georgia, United States - LL-1503 | ecosystem: Environmental > Aquatic > Freshwater > Lake | place: USA: Georgia | collected...
GTAGTCAAGTGGTATGGTTTCCTCTCGGTTGGCGATTTGCTCTTGAATGTATTTTTCGCGTTCCAATTCCCAGTCCATATTGACTTCTTCTACTTCTTTTTTGATAACTGATTCTTCCTTTTTGACAATTGGTTGTTGTTGTTGTTGTTGTTGTTGTTGTTGTCTTTGTGGCTTAGGAGTATTGATCACTGGTTTTACAACTTGTTGTTGTTGTTGTTGTTGCTGTTGTTGCTGTTGTTGTTGTTGTTGTTGTTGTTGTTGTTGTTGTTGTTGTTGTTGTTGTTGTTGTTGTTGCTGCTGTTGTTGTTGTTGTTGTTGTTGATGTTGTTGTTGTACTTCAGGTTTCTTAACCATTTCTTTATCTGGTCTTCTTTTTTCATATTTATCTCTTGGTCTGTATTCGTCTCTTCTTCTTTCAGGAGTTCTTTGTCTTTGTCTTGGTCTTCTGTCGTAATCATCTCTTCTGTATTCGTCTCTTCTTCTTTCAGGAGTTCTTTGTCTTGGTCTTCTGTCGTAATCGTATTCATCTCTTCTATTATATCTGGTATCAGGGCTTCTTCTTTCCGGACTTCTTTTGTTCCTTATATCGTGTCTTAACGTAAGATTGGACATAAAGTTGTCTGCTGCTTTTAAATTCTTTGTTTCTTCTTCTTCAATAATGATTCTGGGTATAGGTCTCTCAGTGGGTCTAGCGGTAGGTCTTGTTTCTTTTTTTTCCTTTTTCTGAGAGGCAGAAACCTCCCAAAACCATGGATCATCATAAACAATTTTAATTTTCTTACCTTCCAGTAACTTTGTCCTGGCAGTTACTGCGTCCGGCTCCTGGCTCCAAGTCGCAAAGTGTACGAATACACGATTGAACTTATCTCCTTTTTCATTGCTTCGCTCAAGAATGTCTAAGCGATGAATCTGACCTAAATTTAACTGGTCAAATATGCGGCGAATTCGCTTTTCATCAATGTTCATAAAGACTCGAGGAATGCAAATGCTGGGTTCTGATAATGCTAACGCAACTGAACCGATATTATTATTATTAGTTTTATAAGTGTTTGAGTTCATTTTAACTTTGACTTTAACTTTAACTTTGAATTTAACTTTGAGTGTTTGTAATGGGGAAAAATACTTTGAAACTATTGGTTTGAAAGTATTTCAATTTTTTAAAAGTATCAGGAAAAATAATGGAACTTAAATTTTTAAGGGAACCAAGGTTCCCTTATGATCCCTCCTTTAATTTATTTTTTATTTTTATTTTGTAAAACCATATCTTTAAGAACCTCATAAAAAAGGAGGGGTCATAGGGCATGTGTAATAGTAACGTAGTTCCCTTACTAAATGATAGAAACATTATTGGAAACATATTCTGTTACATTATTATAAATATCCACTGTTTGCAGACAAAAAATGAAATCGCTATAATGAATATTAATAGGAAACCCAAATTGGTTTGTCAATTGGATAGATATTTTGGAAATATTAACAGGTCCATAATAGTTTCTAGTTTTGTAAATAAAGTTGGAATTGTTATCAAAGGTGGAAGAAAAGGATTCTGCTGTCACTGGGATAATAGCCAAAATATTATCATCAAATATTTGATTTTGAAACATACTATAATTATTACTGGCTTGATTATTGCAGTAATCATTTAATACAAAATATACATAATCAGAGTAAGAGGCATCATAAAGTGACTCAGAAGTGTAACTCTTGGCTCCCGTGTATTCGGTTTTTCGGAAGCCGATTTGATACCCAAGTGATTTTATTAGAGACTGCCTGGAAATACCTGTCTTGACATTAGGTGTGAAAAAATCAGGAAAATAAGGGCATTTGGGATAACTTTCTTGTCCTTTAACCGTGTTTATTCTAAAATTATAGGTGGAATTTTGAATAGTAGTAAATCGTGTATAAGGGTTAATGAAAACAGTAAAACGATTTGTGCCGATAGGATTATATGAGCCAACTATGGTGACATTAATGGCTTGTTCTAAAATCTGGGGAAATTGATCAATTGTGTAGTTGCCTTCCGGTATTTCTACAATGCCTTCTAGATTAGTAGTTTCTTCGTAAATGTAAATGGTTACGGTATCTTTACCTCTGGCAAAGGTGAACCCGTAATTTGGATATTGGATTCCAGAAAGGGTTAATGATATAATATTGGTCATGCGTTTTGGTAGGGTAAATGTGCAGTCAGTGGACCATGTGTTTTCAAAATCATCTCTAAATAAAGTGTTGAAAATATAGTTGGTTACACGTGTGTCGCTGGCATAGGCGTTGACTCTGTTTCTCGGAATGTGTTGCGTTTGTAGGGCAGGATGGCTGGAGCCTGGATTAATGATTTTGCCTAGATGTGTGTCTTTGTCTGTGTTAATGTCGTCCTCTGGGATGCTGTTTTTATCTATCACGTCATTTTGATAGTTAATATCATTTTTATTGAATATGTTGTTACTATTTTGATTTTGTTTGGTTTGACTGGCTTGTGGTTGTGATTTGTCGTCAATTTTTGCAGCGAGCAGTTTTTTCGCCGTTTTAATGAATTCAAGCAATTCGTATTTATATTTGGGTTCGTAATCGCTGGAGATAATTTTAGTAGACATTTTTTTCTCTCCATCATTAAGATCAACAAAGGAATAAAGGGGATTTAATTTAAAGAAGCGAATTAGATCACTCATTGAGTAATTGTCAATGTTTAAATCAATCATTTTGCTCATTTAATTAATGGTATATTGTGTTATAACAATAATGGCTATAAAAAAAGTGGATATTAAATGAATATTGGTCTAAAGTCTATTTATTGGTTTTTATTGGGGGTTACAAATATTAAGTTATTGAATTGTCTTTAAGTTGATCTTTTGGTTAATATATTAAAATTTGATTAAAATATTTGCATAAATTATATCACATTCATTTATATAATGTTTGACAAATTTGCGGCGATACTTAAACTAATGCAAAGTAAAAAGCAGTTTCTGATTGCCGTCTTTGCCAACTTGATTGTACAACTTGGCATCACCTATTACGTGATGGAAAGAACAGATCCTAATTTGTACAAGAAAATTGGGGTTTGGACTTTGTTATTTTTCCAGTTATTTATTATTTTTCTTTTATATATTACGATTACCTTGCAAGTGCATCCAGTGGTTAAATTTATGTTGTTTGCTGTGTTATCTGGATCAATGGGAGTCAATTTGGCGATGTATAAAAAGACATATAGCGAAGATCTTATTCGCGTGGCGATTCAAGGCGCACTAAGTGTGTTTGTTGCTATGTTTTTGTTTGGTCTTGTTTTGATTTCATTTGGTGTCTATTTGGGTCCGGAAGTGGGACTAGTGTTGTTGCTCTCTTTGTTTGGTCTTATTATCGCCCGTGTTTGGTCTTATTTGTCTGGGACCCGAAATAAAGCATTGTATATGATTGGGGTTATTCTGTTTTCTGCGTATATTATTTATGATACCAATGTGATTCTAAGGAGAGACTATTATGGCGATTTTATTACTGCTTCGCTTGATTATTATTTGGACATTTTAAATCTTTATACCAATATTTTAAGGCAACAATAAAATAATAAACAATATTTTACACCTTTTCTCATTTCAAACGCCGATTATTAAACATTAAATAATATAAAGATATTTTATCATATCTTTATATTATGGAAAATAAAACATATTCTTATAAAAAATCATCGCATTTTAGAGATATGTTAAATATGAGTAATGAACCAAATAATATTCTTCCTTATACAGATAAACAATTTGAAGAAGATTTAAAAAAATGGTTTACCGAAACAAAAATAATTCAAAATGATAAAGTAAATAAATTTATTGAGCATTTGAAATGAGAAAAGGTGTAAAAGATAGATATTATTATTTTATTTCTATTTTAATTCAGATTTTGATTTAAAAAGATATCTTGTATATAATTATTTATAATAATGGATTTTTTGGTTAGTTCTAATACTATTGACGCACCGTTATTTGATGATTTTATTAGTGTTTTTGATATGAATACCAATCATCCTTTTGTCATGCGTTTGAATTTATTTGTTGATGGGGATGCCGATTTAAAGGCGAAATATTTGGATCATGCACGAAATCATAATAAGAAATTGATAGATGAATGTCACTTTTATGATTCTGGCTTTGATTTGTTTCTACCTGATTCTGGATGCAAACACCAATTTATATCAGGTGGCGTAAACAAGGTGGATTTTCAGATTCGTTGTTCTGCTCAAATCGTTAAATGCTGTAACATTAGTGATAAATTCTACACCGGATATTATATGTATCCCAGGTCCAGTTTGTCTAAGACCTCGTTGCGTTTAGCGAATTGCACGGGCATCATTGATGCGGGATATCGTGGCCATATTATTGGTATGTTTGATTGCCTTAATGAGGAGTCTTGCCCGGAACCTTATGACCGATTGATACAAATTTGTGCGCCCAATTTGATGCCTATTTTTGTCAATGTTGTGGATTCTATGGACCAATTAGGACCAAATACTTCTAGAGGAGATGGGGGCTTTGGATCAAGTGGACGCTAGTTCCACCTTTACCAATGCCTCTACGAGGCATTACAAAGGTGGAGCCAAAGTTGTAAGCAAAAATGTAAGCAAATGTCTTCATTTTTGTATATGAAATATTTTTATAGTCATATTTAATATGAAATATAACTATAATTTTGGGTTATTGATTCTTTTATTAATTTTGCTTGTTTTATTTGTGTTATTTGTTTATTGGTTCTATAAGTATTTGATGAAAAGTTGTCCTTGTTCTAAAGAAGGATTTCATGAAAGAGGATGGTCCAAGGATTTAATTAAACGTTTTAATATTTATCAAAATACAATGACCGATAATGTCATGAGATATAATCTAGAAGTCTTGCAAAAAAATGCGTCTCCTGAAGAAGCCGAAACTCTTTTGAAAACTGGTTACTGGCCTTGGTCTGGTAATACAAAATACATATACATGGATTCCATCTGGCATCAACCTATTATTAAATCAAATGTAAATCAAGCATTAGATTACGCCATGAAAACTCATAATGAAACCGCAGCAAAACAATTGTTGTCTTGGAAGTCAAAAGAAGGCAAGTTTTTGCTTTATGGCGGTAAAGGCACTGATCAGAAAGGTGTTGGAAAATATGACACGATAAAATGCAGTTCGGATGAAAATAATACTTCTTCTGTTGTGGGTGTTATTAAAAAGAACTTTACTGATGATTATATTGAAAATAGTGAACCTATTCCTGACGCGGATATACCTGTGAATATGCCTGGGTTTAATTTTGTAAAAGGCCCATGTAATCCATGTGTTGCAATTCATAATGATTATAGTTGTCCATTTAAGTTGAATGTTGGAGGAGATGATTCGGTTACTCCTATTTGGAAGAATTTATGGGGCATCTAAAGAAAAGATTGTATTTGTTTTATTTGTATCTGTTGTTTTATTTGTTGTATTTGCATTAAGAGATACATCTCTCATCATTTTCACTTGTCCAATGCTAGAATAAGGTGACATGTCGTCTTGGCTTAGAGTGTATCTTGAAAGGTTGTTATTGCTTTGATTTTGTTTTTGATTTTGTTTTTGATTTTGTTTTTGATTTGGATCTAAGGTGTAGCCTCTTTTTAATTTTGGTTGTTTTAAATTTAAATCTAAATCTGTTAATGATTCATCATCTGCGAATCTGGGTGTGTATGACTGCTGCCTACCTTGAGATGTGTGGCGTGCTGTAGCAAACATATGTCCATTTTCTATTTCAAATGATTTGATTGCGATATACATATCGTCACACAGCATCTTGTAGAATGCATTATCTTTCATTTGGATTGCTTCTACATAATCCAGCATTGTCTTGAAGAAGTCTTGCATCTTTTTCTTCAAATCTTCTTTTTCTTCTTTTTCTTCTTTTCTATTCTCTAAAACAAGTTTGTATTTTGTAAACGGATCTTCTTCTTTATTTGATTCTCTGGTATGCAATTCTTTGGTTAAAAACAAGAGTTCCTGAGTTTTCTGTCTAAACAGATAATTGGTTAAATCGCATGGAATTGTCTGCATGATTACTGGAACTGCATGTGTTTGCAAAACAATGTCATCTGTTAATACTTCGGTTGGTCTAGTCTTGTGAATTGTGCGCCCGTATACAGCAATTTGTGCGTCTTTTGTATTTGGGTTTTTGGACCGGATCTGGTATGTTTTTTCTTGCTCGGAAACGAGATGTCCAATATATAAGGTGTTGGTCCACGTATTTGTTTCAAAATCATATATTTCACAGTTTTCTGCTTTTAGGGTAACGTCTTCTATAGCAGTGTAAAGCAACTGATGAATAACTTCGCCATAAACGAGACCGGCCTTTTCTAAATTGTCTATAAAACGGTATTCATTGTGTTTCCCAGTAGATGCCAAACTCTCCAGGAGAATGTTGTCGTGATCCAGTCCATAGCCAAGAAAGATGTTCGGATAATCATTATCTATAAGTGATTTCAAATATGTTTTGTTCTTTTTGCCGTCCGTGATCTGGCCATCGGTTAACAAAATATGGGCGATATGTGTATCTAATTTATCTTTTAAAACTTGTTTCAGTTGGGTCGCTGCTGATATCAGAGTTTTCTCAATGTTGGTTGAGCCATCGGCAGCGATATTGTGAATCTGTGCAACGATTTCATCGAGTTCTTCTGCGGTCTTGCATTTTATGTCTTCTATTGTGTCAACGGAGGTGTAAATGTCGCTGTCAAACGACTTTATATGGACGGAAATGTTGGCTTCGGGTTTTTTATGAAAGATTCGCAATATGTTTTCTAGTGTGTGTTGAATATGATGCATTTTTGTTGAACCATCGCTGCATCTTTCCGACATGGATCCAGATTTGTCAACATTGAGATGAACATGGAGTTCTTTTCTGATAGCAATTTCGCTGCGAATTTTTAGTTTAAAAATACCGAAGAACTCGTTTAGATTGTCTAGGCAGTCTGGGACAGGGATGGTCCTGTCGTGAAAGTTGATGATTGCTGTTTGTATGATTGGCTCGGATGCGCGACTACTTTGATTTTTATGATTAGAACTTATTGTTTCGTTTTCGTTTTGAAACATGATTTTATTTATTTAATATATGTGATATATTTGTTATATTATATGTTGAATTAGTTTTATATTGGTTTTATTATTGTTTTATGTGAAAAAGGATTTAAATAAAGGTTCTTATATAAGATAATAAATAAACATGGAATCCGCTGCGACTACTACATTTCCTTCTGTTGATGGGTCTGCTGCTCCCAAGACTCGTCTTGTGGATGTACCTGTGACCAGTCAGAATGAGGCTTTGCAACTGATTGTTACTTTTTTGAATCTTGCTCAAAAGCGTGGTGCGTTTACTTTGGATGAGTCAGCGAAGTTGTGGGAGTGTGTGAAGATGTTTCAGCAATAAATATCTGATTTGATTGGCTTTGCTTTGTTTTTTATAATTTTAGTTTTTTGATTAAAATTATATTATTATTTTATTTTGATTTGGCTTTTTTTATATTTTTTTTTATTTAATTTTAATAAGTATTCTAATTTTATATCATTTATAAAATGAAATAAAATATGTGTTTCGCTCTGGGCAGGGTTCGAACCTGCGATCTTTCGATATATGTAATTAATAAATAATTCTAACAGTCGAATGCCGTAAACCAACTTGGCCACCAGAGCACTAAAAATCTGAATCTTCTTTTTTCCTTTCTCTGTCTCTGTCTCTGTCGCTGTCTCTGTCGCTGTCTCTGTCGCTGAATGCTAGTTCCGTTTATTTTTTAATAGGTAAAAATTGGGTTTGATTTGTTTGCTACTTGGAACTAATTTGCAGTAAAATATATATCTATAATTATACCACATGTAATAAATGTTATTTGTTTTTAAGTTGTTTTTCTGATAATATATATTATTTTATAATTAGTTTTATATTTGGCTCTTACTTCGTTATAACCTTTCCCTCCGGGTAGGTGGAAGGATTTGCTCACGCAGGGGATTGAACCCTGGACTTTTGGCTATCTTATATTAATTTTTATTATTAATATCATAAGACCAACACTCTACCACTGAGTTACGCGAGCGCTAATTGCTGAAAGAAGAAGGATCTTTCACATATTATATATCTGGGTTGTCTTTAAATACTTTTTAAAAAATTATATATTATCAGGTATTTTATAAAATTTTATTATTATTTTATTTTATAAAATTTTATTATTATTTTATTTTATAAAATTTTATTTTTATTTTATTTTATAAAATTTTATTATTATTTTATTTTATAAAATTTTTTAAGTGGATTGGCATTTATAAGTTTTCAAAAAAAATTGAATTATTATGGGATGCATTGGTTCAAAGTATTTTTCCCCTTATAAACGCTTTAAAGTAATAACAAGTAAAATGGCATCATTATACGAATCAACCAATAACAATAATAACAACAACAATAATAATAATAATAATTCCGAACCGAATTCTGATGAATTTTGGTATGATAAAAATGAGTTTTATTCCGAAAATGGACTCGTAAAAGGCAGAAAAAAAGATAGTAAATCCCACGGAAAGAAGGCGCAAGAACAACAGCAACTGAGAGATGAAAACAAGCAAGTTCTACTGCTGCCCAAGAAAATGCAGAAGGCGCTGAAGGCGTTTAAAAAAGACAATTCAAACAATTCAGACAAAGACAAAGATTTTAAAGAAAAGGAAGACCCAGAATCACAGGTAAAATATATTAAAACTATTAATCGTAAAGGAAAAGGGAAAGGGAAAAAGGCAGACTTTGCTTTAAACGATGATTTTATAGACGAAGTTGTAGAAGACTTGTCTTTAGAAGTCTATGATTTGTCAACGCAAACCTATATCAAAGCAAAAAGAGAATTTGATTTATACGCATCCGACTGGAGCGAAGAAGATCTACAAAAATTCAAAGAAACAATTGACAGATATGAAGCCCTTGGCAGTTATGCTCAAGGACTAAAAATGTGGCAAATGTATGGCCTTACAGAGGCACAATATGCGGCGAATCAGGAAAAAGAAATGATCACGAAAACCTTGTTTGAAGAGTGGTATTATGATGAAGAACATCAGGATGCGATTTATGCTCAAGAAGATGAGGCCGCTGCTGAGTATGCCGATTGGCTTGAAGCAAAGGAAAAAGAAGAAGAGGAGAGACTGATTGCGATTTATGTTCAACAAGAAGAAGACGAAATGGCTAACGCTGTAGATATGGCTAACGCTGTAGAAAGAGAAGAAGAGTATGCCCATTGGATTGAAGCATATGAAGAAGAACGCAGAGATAACGCGATGCAGAACTGCATGGACGACATGTACAGCGACTGTGATAGTGATTAGATCTTAGATTAGATTAGATTAGATTTTAGATTAGTATTTAAATAAATATAATAATAAATATATTTTTTTTATTGTAACGAAGTAGATCCAAAAAACATTAATATTTAAAAAATATTGATGTTTTTTATGATGTTTTGACTCCATCTTTTTTTTAAAGATGGAAAATATTGATGTTTTGACTCCATCTTTTTTTTAAAGATGGAATAGCGGGAAAAGGTTTCGATCCTCCGTCCTTCGGGTTATGAGTCCGACGCGCTTCCTCTGCGCCACCCCGCTTCTTCTCAACCTTTGAAAAGGTCACAAGGCTCGCAGTCCTGCGGCCTGCTTTGTGATCCAAACATTCTAGTTTGTCTTTGGATTGTTTTGTTTCTATTCGAAAGTTTTGCCTCCATCTTTTTTAAAAGATGGACTAGGTCTCTACGAGATTCGAACTCGTGCTGTTGGATTCAAAGTCCAAAGTCCTAACCACTAGACCAAGAGACCAAAAGGGGTTTGCATTTTAATCCGAACAAATGCATTAACGACTCAACTAAAATATTTGCGCGTAATATATTAGAGCAATATCTGATATAAGTTATTCAATTTTGTTTTATAAAAATTGTTTGCATAATAATAATAATTCTATTATTACGATCATTTATATCAAATATTGGTATTTTTTGATTCAACTGCATTTTATCATTTAATTTAATAAAATAATAAATATTAATTATCTTGTAATTAATGTTGAAAAGAAAACCACAAAAAACTTTTTATCTAATATTATTTTTATAATACTATTTTTATTAATATTATTTTTATAATACTATTTTTTGCTGTAGGGTCCCCTGATAACATGTGCATAACTGCATACGAAATTATTTTTAAATTTTTGTTGTGCTGTGATGGATGCTAATATATGTGCAGAATCCAGTAACGCTAGTTTCATTGGGTTTTGTATTGAGTCAAAAGTGTTGATCGCTGTAATGAAACCAATGGGCTAGCAAATAATATTCGTAATAACTTAGTAATAAATTATTATTTATTAAATAAATTATTATTTATTAAATATTTAATTATCTAATATATTATTTGCTCCCCCATATTACTATAATGAGATCTCTTTAAGTAGGTTTTTCAAATATATATTATATTATTTTGTTTTGTTTTTTTTGATAATAAGATATTTATATAATATATATATTGTTGATGACGGATTTTATCTCTAATTTGATGCATCAATTTTCTAAGAAAGAAGGGAAAGAAGAAAAGTCTTCTTCTACTAATACTGGGTCTACTGATAAAAAAGAAGGGAAACCTGGGTCTAATAAGGATGGATCTGGTTCTACTAAGAAAAAGGGCACATTAACGCTACTTGATCTTATTCTCATGGGTCTGGCCAACATTGTCGGCGCCGGTATCTTCGTCATCATTGGAAAATCCATCAAATACGGCGGCAATAAATCCTTATACGCGCTACTCGTGGTCGCCTTTATCAGTTTCGTAATGGGGTTCTGTTATATTGAAATTTACAGCAGATTTAAGTCCAGCATCACCGAATATTTGGTTGTGCAAGATACACTAGGAGAGAATGCCGGCCAAGTAACCTTGTATTTGGTTTATCTGTTTGCCTTGTTCAGCGGAGTCACCATTGTCGTTTCTATCACCAAATATTTAACGGCGAATGGGGTTTTATCGCAATTCGGCGGCTCATCGCTCTTTCAAAAATGCTTCTCTGTTTTCCTGCTTTGCATAATGAGTGCTATCAATTATATGGGTATTGAGACGTCCAAAATTGTGGCGAATACTATTTCTATTACAATGCTTCTCGTTTTAGGAACAATTATCTTGCTAAGTTTGCGTTTTATTTCCTTTGAGAATATGTTTAACGGACCCGCTGTGCCATGGGATTCCTTTGTTCTCTCTGCCATTTTGTCTCTCTTCTTGTTCAATGGTTACGATTTCCTTGTTAAAATTAGTGACGAGTCGGCGAATCCAGAGAATAATAAGGTCGCGTTAATTGCCACTTTATCCATTACCACTTTGATTTATATTGCGATTATTGTCGCTGCATTGTGCGTTCTGAAATATAAGACTGCTATTAGCACTTATAATATTATTACCAAGTTGTATGAAGTATTGGTCAGCAAAAACGTTGCTGGGATTATCTTTGTAATTGGTGCGTTTATTATGGCCAATACTGCCTTTTTGTCTATTTTGTCTGCGACAAAATTTATGCAAGGTTTAGGTAAGGACAAGAAAATTATGTTCTCAGAGTTCTGGGCGGCCAGTAATAAAAATGGCTCTCCAACAAATGCAATCTGGATTTCTCTCTTGATTACTATTTTGTTGGCCATTTTGAATAATGAAGTATTAATGGCGGTGTTTACGAATACCAGTTGTATTATGATTCTTAGTCTTATTTCTATTTCTTTGCTTTTGAAACGGTGGTCAGAGAGAAACGATTTGGATGCGCAAAAGATGCACAACTATATTTGGGGTAATATCAGCAATATTCCTCTTATTGTTGTCGCTAATTTGTTGCTTCTAATGTATGTTATGATTGTCATGCTTAAAAATAAGTTTTGGATTGGCAAGATATAAATTTAATTTAATCTGTATATAAATTAGAATGACCACTGAGTACATTAAAATCAATAAATTTATTCCTTATTTTATCTTTTTTGTTATTATCGTCAAAATTGCATTCTCTGTTGCATATGTTGGTCACATTATTTTAGCATATACTGACACCTTTTTTTCCAAGGTTGTGGATGAAAGTTTAGTTTATTGGAAGGAGAGAACTGAATTTGTTTTTGTTATTTGTATGTCAGTTCTTTTGATTTATCATTTCTTGCCTGGGTCGGATAATATGGTTGTGGGAAAGGAAACCAAGACTCTGTTTTTGTTTTTGGGTATTTTGTTGCTCTTTACCGCTAAGTGGACTCTGTTTCTAGATGAAGAGTCTCATTTTATTAAATTTATTAATAAGTTTAAATAGGTTTTTTGATTTAATTTAAAGGATGGATTTTTTATTTTAAAGATTTTATAAAGTATTTCTTTTCATTTTATAAAATGTATTAAATATATTTTATAAATAATATTATTTGTATTACATGGCTTTTTCAGACAAAAAATTTGCCGATAGTTATTCTTTCTTTGAACGCAGTCAAGAATCTGGGCGCATTGTGCAGAAATATCCTGATCGGATTCCTGTTATTTGTGAGCGTAATTCGCATGATATTTCGTCTCCGTATATAGATAAAAATAAATATTTGGTGCCGATGGATTTGACAGTGGGGCAATTTATTTATGTGATTAGGAAGCGATTAAAAATGCCGGCGACCGATGCTCTGTTTTTGTTTATTGATGGGCAGGTGTTTTCTTCTAGCGTGGTTATGAGTTCCATTTATGCAAAGCATAAAAATAACGATGGGTTTTTGTATGTGAATTATGCGAAGGAGACGACCTTTGGCTAAGTTTTAACGAATAAAAGTGTAATGATTTTAAGAAAATAAAAAAGAGGCTAACCATTAATTAGGTTTTGTATTTGAACCTCTGAAATATAATTAATTTACAGAATATATTACAGAATATATATATTATTTGTTTATTTGTTTTTGTTTATTTGTTTTTGTTTTTTATTCATCTTCTTCTTTTATTGATGCATAATATTCTTCTTCGTCATCTGAGTCGCAGTCAGCCCAGTTAAATTTTGCTTGGGGCTTCTTTATTACTGGCACATATTGCTTGACTTCTGGTAAAGTTTGTTTAAACTCTGGTTCTTTTTCGTTTTCTTTTACTAAAACGCTTGCATAGGAAATCGCGGATGGATTTGCTTGGGTTTTAATTATTTGAGGAGTAGGAACTGGGTTTCTGATTCTTTCCTGCTCTCTTTCTCTCTCTTCGTCTGATTCGTCAGCGAAGATCATATACACATTTTTGGATGTGTTTTTTTTTGCTTCTGGTTTTCTAATAGGTTGCTGGGCTTCTTTGTGTTGGTATTGTTGGTATTGTTGTTTTCGGTCATTTTGGTCCTTGATGATCGGGCAATATTTGATGCTGTGTCCTTGTTTGTGGCAATATCTGCATTCTTGTGCTAAGAGAGTCGGACAGGTAACTGGGGCGGTCTTGTCTTGGGTTTGCCTAACATTGTGAGAAGTGTAAATAGATTCGGGTTTACCTGCGTCTTGGCATACTTTGCAAAAGTATTTATTAGTAGTGGCTTTAGAAGCAGAGCCATTTTTATATTGGGTATTGGTATTGGTGTTATTCATTTTAGACATTCTTGTTATTAATGTTCTTTGTTATAAGACTTTTTAAGTTGTTGTATTGGGAAAAATACTTCTTTCTATATTGGAAATAAGTATTTCAATTTTTTTAAGTTCTATGTGTTTTTAGGTGGACTTAAATTTTTCCATCTTTTTCCATCTTTTTAAAAAGATGGAGGCAAAACTTATTACTTATTACTTATTACTTATTACTTATTACTTATTACTTATTACTTATTACTTATTACTTATTACTTATTACTTATTACTTA
>Ga0214919_10008183_pt1 | contig 13866 bp, 8 predicted proteins | sample LL1503_MetaG_FD_177994 | JGI IMG/M metagenome (GOLD analysis project Ga0214919, IMG submission 177994) | Freshwater microbial communities from Lake Lanier, Atlanta, Georgia, United States - LL-1503 | ecosystem: Environmental > Aquatic > Freshwater > Lake | place: USA: Georgia | collected 2015-03-15
AGCCCTGAGGGGGTCCGCTCTATCGTTCACGGCCCAGCCGATCGGCGTGGCGACGGCGCACGAACAGCGCGCCGTCGCCACGCTTTCGCGCAATCTTACTGAGGTCCGGTGGACTGATCGGCCGAGATCTTCGAGCTGAACTGCAGATCGTAGTTGTTCGGCGTGCGCGTGTGATAGCTCTTGTACGTCGCCGTGTGGATGTCTTTCTCCTTCTCCGCCGACGTCGCAATCGCGCCCGTGTCCACGCGGCCAGTCAGGCCGCGCTTACACATCGCCTCCCAGATCTTGTCCGAATCCCACGGCGACACGCCAAAGGAGATGTGGTTCATTACCGCACGCCGCTCAGCGGGCATCACGAACGTCGGTGACGTTGCATTGCCGCCACGGATGAGCAGGCCGCCGATCTCCTTCGAGATCTCCGTTTCGTTCTGGCTCCCTTCATCGCCGAGTCCCTTCCAGCCGAGCAGGGCAGTGTAGAACGCGACCGTCTCCTTGTAGCTCGTGCACTGGAAGGAGATGTGGTCCAGGTACATCGACTTGAGGCCCATGGGTTCAAAGGGCAGCGGCGCATTCAGCTTGCCGTTGGCCGGACCCTGGCGGCGGTTCTTCTTCGTGCCGTTGCTGATCTGCACGTCCAGGCCGTCCGGATCCTTCACGTGGAAGCTGTAGAAATCTTTTCCATCGTGGTCGGCGACCGGGTTCAGGCCGCGCTCCTTGAGCGCCGCCTCCACCTTCTTCGTGTCCCACGGCGTGATACCCCAGCAGAAGCCGTCCCAGAGCGCACCGGCACCAGGGATGCTGAGATCGAGTTTCGGCGTCGCACACGCGGCCATGTTGCTCGGGTTGGCCGGGGCTCCGCCACCGCCACCGCCCGCGCCGCGTCCACCGCCACGTCCGCCGGTGGAATCACCGCCCGCGCGGCCACCACCGGCGCCGGCTCCACCACCACCACCACCGCCGCCACGTCCACCGCGCGCGGCCGGCGGCGGCGGCGTGTATCCACCCTTGATCATCACGCCGCCCCAGTCACCGATATCCATATAGATGCCGTTGGCGTCGTTGCTGCGAACCTTCCAGCCCACGAACGCCGCATAGAACGCCGCTTCCTTCTCGGCGTCCGTGACCTTCATGGAGAAATGGTCGAGCAGGGTCGTCTTCCAGCCGGTGGGCGCAAAGGGCGCCTTCATCTGCGCCTTGCCACAGGCGGCTGTCGTGTCGGCGGGACGTCCCGCGCACCCTCCCTGCGCGAACGCGCGGGAAAATGATCCGGCGAAGGGGGTCGCGACGGCCGCGATTCCAAGGGCCTGAAGAAGCTGCCGGCGGGACATGAGTCCGCGGTCGTACGCACTGAACAGGTGGGAAGCGTCGCTCACGAGGTGCTCCGAAGGTGGAAGTCTGCGGGGGATCTTGCCTAGAGTATGCAGACGGAGTGGGCTCGGTGGCAATGCACCGCTGTTTGGTGAAGCGTGGGTCAGGGACTGGGCTGCGACACCGGCGGGAGGCTACAATTCGGTATTCGAGCGGTACACAACGAAGGCGCTCTGTGCGCCGGGAGATTCAGCATGCGAAAGACGTTCCTCCGAATCGCCACACTTTCGATGATCGCCGCGCCCGCACTCGTGCATGCGCCCGCACTTCTCGCGCAGGCTGCGCCGCCGACGGACCCGGAAGTGGGCATCGCGCAGCTGGCGCTCACCAACGCCCCCGCGAAGGGTGGCGCCAAGCTCACGGTGACGTCGCCGGCGTTCACGCAGATGGCCGACATCCCCTTCGAAAACACGCAGTACAACGGGAACAAGTTCCCGGGGCTTACGTGGACCGCCGGCCCCGCGGGAACGAAGAGCTATGTGGTGATCATGCAGGACACCGACGCCATGCGGAATGGTGCGCCCATCCTGCACTGGACCATGGTAGACGTTCCCGCAGCGATGACATCGCTTCCCGCCGGCATGACCGACGCGCCAACCGGAACGATGCATGGCCCGAACATGCGCGGCATGATGCAGGCCTACATGGGCCCACGCACTCCCGCCGGCCCGAAGCACCGCTACCACCTCCAGGTGTTCGCCCTCGACAACACAGTGGGTGGCGATTCGATGGGGGGTGCCGATGGCGCCGCGGCCTTTACGACGATGCTGAGCGCCATGAAGGGCCACGTGCTCGCGAGCGGTGAAGTGATCGGACTCGGACAGGCGATGCCGAAGTAGGCGTCCGCCAGGCGTCCGCCAGGCGTCCGCCAGGCGTCCGCCAAGCGTCCGCCAGGCGTCCGCAAGTTATTCGGAATATTCAAACGAACTCAGGCGAGGGTTATTCAATGCAGATGATTGCGCGCGCGACATTCTTGATGGCGGTCGTATCTACCGCGGCGGCGGCACAGGTCAACGCGGGCGAGCAAGCCCCCGAAGCCAGCCTGCCATTCACGATGACGCAGATGGGAACGTTCAACCTCCCCTGGCGCATCGCGTTTCTGCCTGACGGGCAGATGCTGATCACCGAGAAGGTCGGACCGGTGTGGCTGGTGTCCGACGCGCCGGCCGGGCGGGGCGGCGGCCCAACGATGCGGAAGATCTCCATCGGCAACGTGCCGACTGTGCTTTCCCAAGGTCAGGGCGGCATGCTCGGCGTGTACGTCTCGCCGAATTACGCGACCGACAAGAGCATCTACCTCACCTATTCCGAACCTGGCGACAGCGCCGCCGGCTCGAGCCTCGCGCTCGCGAAGGCGAAGCTGGTGATAGGCGCCGGATGGGCCACGCTCGAGGGACTTCAGGTCATCTGGCGCGACGCGGAACGTGGCCGCGGTGGACAGTTCGGCGCAGCGGTCGCGTTTTCACCTGATAAACAATTCCTGTATTTGACGGTTGGTGATCGCCAGCGCATGACGCCCGCGCAGGAACCAGACTCACCACTCGGAAAAATTCTTCGGTTGACGCTCGACGGAAAACCGGCACCCGGCAATCCGATGGCGGGCAAGACCGGCGCAAAAAGCCTCGCCGTGATCAATCCGCCGCGCAACACGGAGCTCGCGAAGACCGCAGCGCCCGTGAGCACGTACAACTTTCCTGGCCAGAACGTGACGCTGTCCGAGACCTGGAGCACGGGGTTCCGTACGCCGTACGGTCTCGCGTTCGCGCCCGACGGTCGGCTGTGGGAAGTCGAGCATGGCCCGAAGGGCGGTGACGAACTGAACCTCATCGAGCCGGGCAAGAACTACGGCTGGCCGCTGGTGTCGTACTCCACCAACTACGACGGCGTGCCGATCGCCAGCCCGGATACGCGGCCGGACCTCACCAAGCCGGTCATCTACTGGACGCCGATCATCGCGCCCGGCAGCCTCACCTTTTACAACGGCGCGATGTTTCCGCAGTGGAATGGTTCAGCGCTCATGGGTGGCATGGCCACCACGTCGCTCAACCGCATCACGTTCGATGGAAAGGGCGGCGCCAAGTCGGCCGAACGCTGGAATGTTGGCAAGCGAATTCGCGACGTGGCGGTTGGGCCCGATGGCGCGCTCTGGATGATCGAGGACGCAAACCCAGGCGCGTTGTACAAGGTCACGCCGAAGTAGGCGCGATCCGCTGAGGTCTCGGCGCTAGCGCGGGGAGCGGAACACCGCCGGACGAGTCGGAAGTCTCGTGAACTCGACAACTGCAAATACGACAACTGCAAATACTTGGGGGACTGCAACGACGGCGCGTTCCGTAGTTGTAGTCCCCCAAGTCGTTGTAGTACCTATGCCAGCCGCTGAGACTTTCGGACGTACTTCCGGTCCCTGTCTGCTCCCTGCGCTAGCGCCGAGACCCTTCCCGCGTGCGTTTACTTCATCCCGAGCGCCGACTTCAGCTTTGCGCTCCCGCCAACGACGGGAAGCGTGAATGACGTTCCGTCGAGATCGATGGTCAGTTCGCTGCCCGGCGCGGGCCGCAACGTGAACCCGTTGTCGCTCGAGAGAATCATGATCGCGAGCTGCTGCCCGGGCGCGATGACCTGATCGTCAGGCTGCAGCGGAAAGGTCATCGTGTAGAACTGGCCGGGCTTGATCGGTTCACCCTTCGCCATCGAGACATAGTCACCTTCGCCGGTGAGCGACTTGTAGTTCTGCGGGTCAGCCCAGCCGCGCGTCACCACACCAATCTGTCCCGCGCTACCAATGCGCGCGGAGTCATAGGGCAGCGTCACGAGATAGACGGAGAGGTTCACGGCCGGCTTGCTCGCGGCGAGCCGGAGCGTCACGACCGTGCGCCCCGAGAGATGGATCGAATCCTTGAGTGCCGGCAGCGCATAGAGCAAACGATTCGGCGACGAAGCGGCGACGGCCATCATCGCGGGCGAGATATGAAAGTCATCGACCAGTTTCTCGCTGCCCTGTTTTCCTGCGGCAGACAAGTCGAGTGCGCCAAGTGCGCTGCCGCCCTTTGCGGGATACACCTTCACCGGCGCCGCACCCGGAATCGGATAGTCCGCGAAAAACACAGGCATTGGCGTCGGCGCTTGGCCTCGCCCGCCCGCACCTGGTGAACCCGCTGCTGGCGCGGCGACAACGGCATTCGACTGCACGATCATCGCGCGCGGCAACGTATCAACGCCGTTGTCCACGCCGTAGAGGTAGTGCGCCCACCACTTGGCTTGTATATCGGCCGGCGGTGGCGCGCCATGTCCGCCCTGGCTCATGTAGATCTTGGCCGACGAATTGATCGTCTTGAGCGCGTCCCACATCCGCGTCGTGTGATCCGGCATCACGTTCCAATCGTTGAAGCCGTGCGCAAACAAGACGGCGGCGTGGATGTTCTTCACCAGTGGTGTCTGATCGCGGTCGGCCCAGAACTGATTGAAGTCGCCACTCGCTCGATCGGCCTGATTGAAAATGCCGTCGCGCCAGATTTTGTCGCACTGCTCGCGCACACGTCCCGAGTGCACGAAATCGTAGAGCGCCTGCACATCTTCGCCGATGTATCCACCGGGCGAACGCACGAGCCCATAGGAGCGGTAGTAGCGGTACTGCGACGTGTTCGGCGAAATCGGGATGATCGCCTCGAGCCCCTTCACGCCGGTCACCGCGGCGGCGAGCGGCATCGTCCCTTCATATGAAGTGCCGGTCATACCCACTTTGCCGTTCGACCACGATGCGGCACTCACTTCCACGTTGCCTTCGAGCGTCGTGTAGCCTTTCGCGCGTCCATTGAGCCAGTCAATCGCAAACTTTGGCGTGACGTTTTCAATGGAGTCACCGACGGTGGGGCAACCGGTGGAGAGCCCAGTGCCGGCGTTCTCCACGGCGACCGCCGCGAATCCGCGCGCGATCCACTGCACCGGACCGGACTTGAGACGCATGGTATCAGAGAACGGACGGAACGCCGGCACGCTGCGCAGTGGCGGCGGCGCGCCGAGTTCCTGATTCACATCCCAGACTGGCGAGTCGGCGTTGGTGGGGCCGATGTATGGCGACGAAAGCATCAGCGTCGGAATCTTGAAGCCTGCCTTCTCTGCGGCGCCAGGGCGCGCGACCTGCACGTGCACGCGATCGAGCTTGCCATCGCGGTCGCTGTCGAAGTTTGTTTCCACCCAGAGCGACTGCCGGATGAGCTGCGTGGTGTCGGCAAACTCGAGGACCGGCTGCATCATGCCGTCCCGCACGACCGCGCCGAGTTTCCCGTTGGCACCGATGCCCGACACCGGCGGCGGGCCAGCGGGGCCGCCTCGGCCCTGGGCGACTGCCGCTCCGGCAAAAATGGACGAGGCCGCGAAGGCCGTTGCGAAAGCCGTAGCGAAGGCCGTTGCGAAGGCCGTTGCGAAGGCCGTTGCGAAGGCCGTTGCGAAGGCGCGGCGCGAATGATCGAGTGTCATGCGAATACCGATGAACGGGTTGAGTGGTGCCAGCGCAGAGAAGTTAGGCGTTCCGTCACCAGGAGATATTTCGCGCCTATTGCCCGGGAAAGGAACCAGGTAGGTGGCTCTCGGGTTCAGGTGATGCGTACCGCCGCAGCCATTCATCGCTCCACGCGTCAAACGAGCCATCGCGGATGGCATGGCGAGCGTCGCCCGCGAGCCGCGTAAGAAACCAGACATTGTGCAGCGCGAGCAGGCGAGGCCCGAGCATCTCCTGGCTGACGAACAAGTGCCGAATGTACGCGCGGTCGTAGTCGGTGCAGCACGGGCACCCACACCCTTCCACAACTGGCCGGCGATCGGAGCGAAATCCACTCTGCCGAATCTGCGCGGTGCCGTCGGGCGTGAAGGCCGTGCCATGGCGCCCGAGCCGCGTGGGCGCCACACAGTCGAAGAGGTCAACGCCGCGACGAATTCCTTCTATAATGTTGTCGGGATGTCCAACCCCCATGAGGTAGCGCGGCAGCGCGCGCGGCAACACCGGATCAACCGTCTCGAGCACTTCATAGAGTTTTGCCGTCGGCTCGCCCACGGACACGCCGCCGATGGCAATGCCTCTCCATTCTCCTGCAGCAAGAATCCCGGCGACTGAACTGCGGCGCAGCTCGGCGTCGGTTCCGCCCTGCACAATCGGGAAGAGCGCCTGCTCGGGCCCGCGTTCGGTTGTTTCGATGGCCTCGAGTCGCTTCAACTCGGCGGCGCAACGATCCAGCCAGCGAAGGCTTCGCTCCATTGCCGCGCGCGCGACTTGGTGGTAGTCGTCGCGATCGGAGTCGCCCGCAATGAGTTCGTCGAGCTGCATGATGACGTCGGCGCCAAGATTGCGTTGCACGCTCATCGCCTTCTCCGGCGTGTAGTCGTGCATCGCACCCTCGAGTGGGCTGCGGAATTGCACTCCCGTTTCGCTCACCGTGCGCTGCTTGGCGAGGGAGAACACCTGGAATCCGCCGGAGTCGGTGAGCATCGGCCCACGCCAGCGCGAGAACTCCTGCACACCGCCTGCATCGCGCACTTCCGTGTCGCCCGGTCGCAAGTAGAGGTGGAGCGCATTCGCGAGCACCATCTGCGCGCCGCTCGCGCGCACCTCATCCATCGTGAGTCCACGAACGGTGCCATGCGTCGCGACGGGCATGAACGCCGGCGTCTCTACCGGTCCATGCGGCGTCGTGAAGACCCCGGCGCGGGCGGAGCCGCGCTCGTGGGAGATAGAAAAGGAGAATGCGGTCACGAACGCATCAACACTGAATCAGGCGCCGTGCAAACGCGTGCGGCGAGGAGATGCAAGACGCTGGTACCAGGCGGGGAATGGGCAGGGGGGTATGGGGCGGACTGACGTCAAAGTTATTCTGGGGGAACGGCGGGTAACGTACCCAGCGGTGGGGCAGGGCGCCTGCTACGTTCGGTCTGCCGCCAAGGCAGGCCCAGGGCAGGCCCGGACTGAACCGTTTCGAGCAATACGTCAAACACCTCAAGGACAAGGAGTCGGAATCATGAGCACGCAATTCGCCTTCAATCCGAAACTCGATTTCGCCATCGAGCGGGTCATCGACGCTCCAGTGCGGCTCGTCTGGGATGCGTTGACCAAGCCTGAGCATCTCAAGGAGTGGTACATGCCCAAGGTGTGGGGGCGTGTGACGCGAGCAGAGCTGGACCTTCGTCCGGGTGGCATCGTCAGCATTGATATTGCGGTGGGAGACGGCCCGGAGGTTCCCAACGTCGGCTGCGTCCTGGAAGTCGTGCCAATGGCACGCCTCGTCTGGACCTCCATGTTGTTCCCCGGATATCGGCCGGCCGTGTTCGACGACATTCCGATCACCGCGATCATGACGATGGAACCGGTCGGAACCGGCACGCGCTACGTCTTCACGGCGCTGCACCGGAGCGAAACGGACCTCGACACCAACAAAGCCTCGGGCTTTTACGAGGGCTCCGAGTTCGCCGTCAATCAGTTCGTAGAGCATGTGATGGCAATGAAGTAGCTTCGGGCGGATGACCCGACAACTCAGCTCCGCCAAAGCCAACGCCGCGGCGGCGACAGCGGCGCTTCTCTTCGGCGCGTCGGTCGTGGCCGTGCGGATCGCGGTGCGCGATGTGCCGCCACTGACGCTGGCGTTCCTCCGGTTCGGCCAGGGCACCATGCTGCTGGCCGCCGGCCTGGCGCTCTTTCGACGCGACCTCTTTTACGTCGCGCGGCGCGACCTTCCGTACCTCGCGCTGCTCGGCGTCATCTTCTACACAATTTTCCCGGTCTCCTTCAACGCCGGCCTGCAGTACCTACCGGCTTCGCAGGCGTCGCTCCTCCTCGCGACCACGCCGCTCTGGACGCTGCTACTCGCCCGCGCCGTGACGCGTGAACGGCTCGCCACGCGCCAGATCGTCGGCGTCTTCGTGAGCATCTCGGGCGTCGCCATCGTGATGACCGACCGCGGATTGGGTCAGGTCTCGGTCCTCGGCGTGCTGCTGCTCATCACCACCGCGCTCAGCGGCGCCATCTACAACGTGCTCGCCAAGCGCGCGTTGGCGAAGTACGACGGCGTCACGGTGACGTTCTATGCCATGCTCGCGGGGTCGCTGCTCCTCATGCCGTCGCTCGTCGGTTCGCACCTGAACTTGCTCTCGCGCGACACGCTGGCCCTCGTGGTGTTCCTCGGCGTGCTGGGCGGCGCCGTCGCGTTCACCTTGTGGACGGTTGCGCTGCGCCGCCTCACGCCGACCGAAGTGGCGGTCTACATCAACCTGAACCCGATCGCCGCATCGCTCCTCGCCGCGATGATGCTCGGCGAACGACTGACCCCGGCGTTCTTCGTGGGATTCGTTGCCGTGGCGGCGGGAGTGCTGATCGTCAACTGGAAGTGAATCCCACGGACCCGCCACCCCGCAGTATCCATTGAGTCAGGCGCGGCTTAACCACCTCGCGCATTCGCCCCACCTGTCGCATCCTTTAACGACGTCGTTCTCCACCCCTTGGAGCTGTCCTCATGATTCGCGTGCCCCGCCACACCTTCCTCCGCGCCGCCCTCTCTGCGTCGCTCGTCGTCCTCGTTCCGAACGCCGCATCCGCCCAGCAGCCCGCTGGTCCGAGCGGACGCGCGATGAACATGGACGACGCGCTGAACATCCGCACGCCGCAGATTCAGGACGTCTCCGACGATGGACGCTGGATTGCGCTGACCATCCGCGTTCGCCGTGACGCCCTCGTCGTGGACAACGCCCGCTACGGCGACCCGACGTACGTCTCGCCGGCGCTGGCGGAGTTCCAGCTGCTTGACGCCACGACAGGCAAAGCGGCGGCGATCCTCCCGGGAAAATCGCAGGTGCGAGGCACGGCGTTCTCGAAGGACGATAAAAGCCTCGCCTTCTTCGTCCAGGGCGCGGACAACGCAACGCTCAACGTCTACGACGTCGCCACGGCGAAAGTCCGCGCGATTCCGCTCAAGACGAGCAAGCAGATCGCGTCAAACTCACCGCTTGTCTGGTCGCCGGATGGCAAGTCGGTGCTCGTCACCCTCCGGCCCGACGGCTGGGCTGCGGCGGCGCGCGCGGCGTTCCTGAATCTGGACGCCGGCCCGATCACCGTTCAGGATTCGAAGGATCCGTTCCTCTCGTGGGACAAAGTCCGGAACATGAGTGACCAGCAGATTCCCGCTATCGTCTCGCTCGCCGATGGTTCGGTGCGCGAAGTGCTCGGCGTCACGCAGCTCGCGGGCGGCGGTGGGCGCGGCGGTGGTTCCGGTGTCGAGTTCACGCCCGACGGCTCGTCCATCGTGTACTCGACGTCCGTGCCCAAGAAGACGACATACGACAACACGGGCGGCAGCGACTTTGCGCTCTTCAAGCTTGCGCTCGCCGCGGGCTCGAGGCCGGACACGCTCGTGAAGCCGACGGAGCGCCGAGTGGCTGCGCGGTGGAACAAGGCGATGACCGCGTATGCGTATGACGATCGCGGCAACATCATGCTCAAGACGCTCGGCCAGGACAGCGCCGTGAACCTCACGGCGAAGTACCGTCGGCCGGCGCCCGCGGCCACCGGGGCCACACCGGCTGCCACTGCGGCTGCGCGCGCCGACACGGCGAATCGCCCGACGTACCCGATGGTGGATTGGCGGCCGGATGGCGGAGCGCTCCTGGTGAGCGGGCGCGACGGCTGGTATACGCTCGACGTGAAGAGCGACTCGCTGCAGATGGTGTATCCGTTCGAAGCGGACACGGCACTCCGGCCCACGCGGGCTTTCCTTGCGTTCAGTGAAGATGGGCGGAGTGTGTATCTCACGCGGTCGGCGCGCGATACGTGGGCGCGCGGGCTCGAGAAGTATGATCTCACCACGCGACAGGCCACACCACTCGCGCAGGACGCCAATCTCTACTCGGCGTGGCGCCTGTCGAAGGACGGCAAGCGATTCACCTTTGAGCGCTCTGACGGCGAGCACCCGCCTGAGGTGTACACTGCCGGCGCCGATCTCAAGGATGCGCGTGCGCTGACGCAGGTCAACCCGCAGCTCGCCGGCGTCGCGCTCGCGCGCACCGAGCTCATTCATTACATGGACGCCGATGGCAAGAAGCTCAACGGCGTGCTCTACTATCCGCACAACTATCAGGCGGGGAAGAAGTATCCGCTCGTGATGGAGATCTACGAGAACTATTTCGACAACGGCTACCTCGAACAAATGGACCTGCTCGCGGCGCAGGGATACTTCGTGCTGCATCCGTCGGTCAGCTTCGAGACCGGGTATCCTGGCGAAGCGTGGGAGAAGGGCGCGCTGTCCGCGATCAACACGTTGATCGAGCGCGGCATCGTCGACGAGAAAAAGCTCGGCGTCTTCGGCACGAGCTACGGCGGCTACGCCACCAATCTCCTGATCACGCAGACCAACCGGTTCGCGGCCGCGGTCAACATCTCGGGCAAGGTGGATATGATTTCGTTCCTCGGCGACAGCCCGAAGATCGGCACGCGCAACTATAACGCCGCGGAACGCGGGCAGGACCGGATTGGCGCAACGCTGTGGGAAGCGCCGATGAAGTACATCGCGCACTCGGCCATCATGTACGCCGACCGGATCCATACGCCGCTGCTGATGCTCACTGGCAAGCAGGACTACAACGTGCCGGACACAAACGAGCGTGAGATGTACTACGCGCTACGCCGCCTGGGCCGCGAGGCGGTGTGGGTGCAGTATGCCGGGGCGGGGCATGGCGCGGGGCGCAACGGCAGCGAAGCGGACTTCCGCGATCACTGGTCGCGGATGTTCAGTTGGTTCAACGATCACTTTGAAAAGAAGGCGACGAAGGGCGCGACGCAGTAGGGCGGCGCGTTGGCAACCACGAACACCGGCCGAGCGTAGCGTCGGTGCGCAGGCGGACGTCTCGTAGTCTGCTCTGTCGCGGCGCCTACGGAATGCTCACGTTCACTGCGGACATTGGCGTCACGCTCGGCGCCAACTGCGGTTGCCCCAGCGCCTGATACACCGCGGGAAGTGTGGTCGAGATGATTCGATTGATCGCATCGATCGCCGTCACGAGGTCCTGCCGCGCCTCGCGCGCCGCGCGCAGCTGGGCCTCGGTTGGGCGTGACGTTGACTGCAGCAGCTGACCCTTCACGCCGCTCAATTGGTTGGGCACCGGGCCAACGCCACCACCACCACCACCGCCGCCGCCGCCGCGACCGGACTGAGCTGCCTCGCCCGGGGCCGACACGGAGAACTGGCGGCGCAGCCCGGCGAGCTCGCGACTCAGCGCTTCGACCGACGTCCGAATGGCGGGCGGCGGAGTCTGGGCCTGGTTCACCAACGCCTGAACCGCTCGGCCGCTCGTGCTAAGCGCGGTGATTTTGCCTGCCGCCGAACCGGCAACAACCTGGAGCTGGTGGACTGCCAGTGAGAGATCGTGCCACTGCTTTCGGTCCGCATCGGTGATGACGCTGAGCGGATCGCCATTCACGGTCACCGACTTCGTTCCCGCGTCGCGACCGTCCACGGTCAGGGCAACGCGGTAGGTACCCGGGAGGACAAACGGTCCGATGCCGCCGCTGCGTCCACCACCACCGCCGCCGCCGGAGACGAGTGAGTCCGGGAACGGCTGGTGGCGCAGGTCCCACTGAATGCGATTGACGCCGGTGCTTTTCTTGCCGGCGAAATCTTCAGCGCCGAGTTCTCGCACGAGGGCGCCGGACGCATCCGTGACGCGGGCCGTGACGGACTGTGCGGCCGCGCGAAGGTAGTACGTGAGCGCCGCACCCTGCTCGGGGTTTTTCCCCCAGAAGCGCCGGTCGCCCGGGCTGCCGAACGCCGGCCGGAACGAACCCGGGTTGAATGACGTGGCCGGGCGAATGTCGAACAGGTAGGCGGCAGATGCCATCGCTGCCGGTGCCTGCTGCAACGCGCTGATGTCGTCCAGAATCCAGATGCTGCGTCCGTGCGTGGCGAGGATCATGTCGTTGTCGCGCGGATGCAGCGTAATCTCATTGATCGGCACCGTCGGCAGGTTCGCCTTCACGCGCATCCACTGCCCACCCTTGTTGACCGAGACGAAGAGCCCGAACTCCGTGCCCACATACAGAACGTTGGGGTTTTTCAGGTCTTCGGTGATCGTGCGCACCGTCTGTCCGGCCGGGATGCCGGTGGTGATGGCGCGCCACGTCGTGCCGAAGTCGGTGCTGATGTAGACGTACGGCGTGAAGTCGTTTGCGCTGTGATTGTCGAACGTGGCAAACGCGGTGCCCTCGTCATGCGACGACAGCGCGACGCGAGAGACCGCGGCGTACTTCGGCAACCCTGGGAATCGCGACGTGACGTTGCTCCAGTTGGCCCCGTTGTCGCGTGAGAGTTGCACCGTGCCGTCATCGGCACCCGAGATGTACAGCCCCGCCTTCTTCTTCGACTCCGCGAAGCTCAGGATCGTGCCGTACACAGAAACGCCGTCGTGGCGCGCAATCGTGATGTCGCGCCCCATCACGCCCATGATCGGCAGCGTGTCGCGATTCACCTGCGCGGTGAGATCGGGACTGATGGTCTGCCAGGTGTCGCCACGATCGGTGGACTTGAACACCAGGTTCGCCGCCACGTAGAGCGTGTTCGGGTCATGCGGCGAGAGTTGCATGGGCGTGTCCCAGTACCAGCGATACGGCGCCGCTCCACGGGGCGGCACCGGCTTGATGTTCTTCCGTTCCTGCGAAAGACGATCCACGCGAATCATGTTGCCGCTCTGTGACTCGCTGTAGATCGTGCGCGAGCTGGTGGGGTCGGCCAGCGTCACGAAGCCGTCGCCACTGCCGATGTTCATCCAGTTGAAGTTGCCGATGCCGATATCGGCGCGTACCGCGCTTGGGCCGTGCCACGAGGCGTTGTCCTGCAACCCGCCCATCACGTTGTAGGGCGTGTCCATGTCGAAGCCCACGTGGTAGAACTGTCCGATGTCGATGTTGTCGATGAAATCCCAGTTCTTTCCGCCGTCCCACGTCATGTTCACGCCGCCGTCGCACCCGGTGATCACATGTTTCGGGTTGGCGGGGTCGATCCAGAGCGCGTGGTGGTCCGAGTGCGGCACGAAGTTCTGGAAGAACGTCTTGCCGCCGTCGTCGGAGACGAAGATCTCGACGCCGAGCACCCAGATGCGGTGGTCATCCGTGGGATCGATGCGCACCTGGCTGAAGTACATCGGTCGCGGATTGAAATCGCTGATCATGCGCCAGTTCGCGCCGGCATCATCGGTCCGGTACAGTCCGGTCTCTTTGCCGTGCTCGATCCGCGCATACAGCACGTTGGGGTTCTTTCTATAGATGTCGAGCCCGATGCGGCCCTTGTCGCCGGCGGGAACGCCGTTCGCGAGCTTCATCCACGTCCGCCCCGCGTCTGACGACTTCCAGATGGCGCTGCCCGGCCCGCCGCCGTTGAAGCCCCAGTTGGTACGCCGCCGCTGGTACGTGGCCGCGTACAGCACCTTGTTGTTCGAGGGATCCATCACGATCTCGGTGGCGCCGGTGTTTTC